>Ga0310121_10001237_pt1 | contig 26603 bp, 23 predicted proteins | sample CB27_Tmax_986_MG_FD_203504 | JGI IMG/M metagenome (GOLD analysis project Ga0310121, IMG submission 203504) | Marine microbial communities from Western Arctic Ocean, Canada - CB27_Tmax_986 | ecosystem: Environmental > Aquatic > Marine > Oceanic | place: Canada: Western Arctic Ocean | collected... | reverse complement strand
CTCGAAGAAATTGTCGGCGAAATCTACGACGAATTCGATGATGAAGAAGACCACCCCATTCAAGAGCTGAGCGAAGGCCATTTCAGTCTGGATGGTGGAGCCGCACTTCATGATGTGGAGCAGGCATTGGGTATCGAATTTCCCGAAGAAAGCGACTACGACAGCATCGCAGGCTTTGTTCTCCATGTAGCAGGTGAGATGCCACAACCAGGGTTTGACCATTTGTACGAGGGCTTTCGCTTTGTGGTCGTAGATGCCGATGAGCGGCGCGTATCTCGGGTCGATGCGGTCTATATTGGGGACGATGGACAACAAGAAACCGTTTCCAACGCTTGATCGAACACGACTTTCGGTATAACCCCCGTGTTGTGAGTATTCCTCTTTTCGACCCCAAGCGTGCCCACGCTCCACTCCAGAAATCTCTGGAAGAGGCGGCTATCTCCGTACTTCGATCGGGTCGCTATATCCTTGGTCCGGAGGTCGAAGCCTTTGAGAAGGATCTGTCCGAACGGATGGCAGGCCGGCCTGTAGTAGGCGTGTCGTCGGGAACCGACGCCCTGGTTCTGGCCCTACGCGCCTTGGAAATAGGTCCCGGTGATGAAGTGATCACCACCCCATACACCTTTGTTGCAACTGTGGATGCGATTCTACGGGTGGGAGCGAGTCCCCGCTTTGTCGATATCGACCCGGTTACGTTGATGCCTACGGCCGCGAGCCTGGAGGGAGCTGTCAACACGGCTACGAGGGCGATTCTGATAGTGCATCTATTCGGGGCGCCATTTGATTGTTCCGTCCTGGCAGCATTGCGTTCCAAGGGCATAGCGATTATCGAAGATGCGGCGCAGGCCTTTGGGGCACGGCTGGGTAAACATGAGGTAGGGACCATGGGAGATGCCGCGGCCTTCTCCTTTTTTCCCACTAAGAATCTGGGTGGCTACGGCGACGGTGGTGCTGTCGTATTGGATAGCGAAGATCGCGCCTCCCTGGTTCGTGCGCTGCGATCGCATGGTCGGGGTGCCAAGGCCTATTACAGCTCATATGTTGGCTACAATGCACGACTCGATGCCCTACAAGCGGCATTGCTACGGGTGAAACTAGCCCATGTAGATGAGGCCAATTCCTGTCGCCGGGATCTGGCGAAGCAATATCATGCATTGATTCAAGGCGAGCCCAGGCTTCGTGAGTTGGTGGTTCAGGCCCCCAATCCGGAGATCCTTTCTGGGCATGTCTTCCACCAATACGTTCTACGGGTTCAGCCCGGTTTCCGGGATGTCGCTGTTGCGCATCTCCGGCAATGCAATATCGGTGTGGGTATCTATTATCCAACCGGAGTGCACCAACAACCGTTGGTGAAGGATCATGTAGATGCGGAAATCCGATTTCCCGAGACGGAAGCTGCCTGTGCGAGTACCTTTGCGATTCCGATGTTCCCCGGTCTTACGGGTGAGGAACAAGAGGAGGTAATCCGCCGATTGTGCGAAGCTGCCGAGCAGCATATGCGCGAGTCGGTTCAGGGGTAGACCAATGGCGACCACTGCAATCACAGGAGCGGCTGGCTTCATCGGAACGCATGTTGCGGAGACGTTGCTTACTCGTGGCGATACGGTTGTGGGGCTCGACAACTTTAACGACTTCTACGATCCCGCCATAAAACGCGCCAATATTGAATATCTACAACGCTGGGATGGATTTCAGCTTATCGAGGGGGATATCCGGTCTGCGGATAGTCTCGACGAGGTTTTTGGCAATCGCGATGTGGACACTATCGTCCATCTGGCCGCAAGGGCAGGGGTTCGTCCCTCCGTCGAAGACCCATCGCTCTATGCCGACGTGAACGTCCGCGGCACCATTCAAGTATTGGAGGCGGCGGTTCGTCATGGAGTGGGCCGGTTTGTCTTTGCCTCCTCATCGAGTGTCTACGGAGCAAATACCAAGACGCCATTCCATGAGACGGATCCGGTAGAACTTCCCGAAAGCCCCTACGCTGCGACAAAGAGGGCCGGTGAGCTATTATGCCGTACCTATCATCACCTACACGCGAAGACCGGCCCCCTGCGAGACCTTGCGGTTCTCCGGTTCTTTACGGTCTACGGACCACGCCAACGTCCCGAGATGGCGATCAGCAAATTCACGGCGAGGATGATTCAGGGGTTGTCTATCCCCATGTATGGTGATGGCAGCTCGCTGCGTGATTATACCTATGTCGATGATATCGTTGCCGGCGTCATCGCCGCGATCGATCGCGGTTCCGGATACCGTATCTTCAACCTTGGCGGTGGGCAGCCCATTCGCCTGGATGCGATGATAGCGGCTGTAGCTCGGGCGGTAGGGGTGGAACCGAACGTTGAAGAGTTGCCCATGCAGCCTGGAGATGTACGGCTTACGGTTTCGGATTGTTCGAGGGCTGGCGAGGAACTGGGGTACCAAGCGCAGACGTCGTTGGAAGATGGGATTTCCGAATACGTGAAATGGCATATGATTCATCGGCTGGACAGGGACCGATAATAATCGCAGGAAAAGCAATGTCCGATACGAAAGGTAGCAAAAAGGGAATTATTACCGTTCTAGGTGGTGGAACTATGGGCCGTGGTATCGTCCATGTGGCCCTTGCCAGCGGATTTCAGGTGTGGATGTCCGACATCTCAGAGGATGCCTTAGAACAGGCGGTAGCAGGGGTGCACAAGACCCTTGGGCGTGCGGTAGAGCGGGGCAAGCTTTCGGAAGAGGACTGCCAGAATTGCCAGTCCAGTCTTCAGACCAGCATCCATGCAGCCGAGGCGGCCGAAGGGGCCGATCTGGTTATTGAGGCGATCCCAGAATCGCTAGATCTCAAATGTGCGCTGTACCAGACCATCGCGCCCGCCCTCGGTTCACAGACGATTTTAGCAACCAACACCTCCGCGCTACCAGTGACCAAACTGGCCAAAGCCTCTGGAGTAGCAGAGCGCTTTGTCGGCATGCACTTCTTTAATCCACCGTATGCTCTGAAGCTTTTGGAGTTGATTCGTACCGATCAGACAACGGAGGAGACCCTGTCTCGAGCCCGGGAATTCGCGGGACAGCTGGGACGAGAGGTGGTGGAAGTTCGAGATTCTCCAGGTTTTGCCACCAGTCGCCTCGGGATTACATTGGCCAATGAGGCTATGCGCATGATCGAGCAAAAGGTGGCCAGCCCATCGGATATCGATACAGCATTGCGTTATGGCTACGGTCATCCAATGGGACCGTTGGAGTTGACCGACCTGGTGGGGTTGGATGTCCGCCTGGCTATTACCCGTCATTTGTATGCAGAGCTGGGAACAGACACGTTTCAGCCGCCTACGATCCTTGAGGACCTGGTCTCTGCTGGGCGTCTCGGTCGAAAGTCTGGCCACGGGTTTTACCGTTGGGTTGATGGCAAAAAGGTCGAACACGACACCTGAGTGGGATTGCTATCGAGCCCTGTCGCACACGACGATAATTCCCGATTGACCGGGAGTGGTTTTCGTGCGTAAACGAGTCATACGGCTGGTGGATCCCCCCATGATTCGATTTTTCAAGCTTACGAAGCGATACCCAAACGGGGTAGAGGCGCTCAAGGGCATCAACCTACACGTTCCGACCGATAGCTTCGTGTACATCACGGGACCAAGCGGGTCGGGGAAAACCACGCTGATGAAGCTGATCCTCTGTATGGAGCGGGCCAGCGAAGGCGAGATCCTTGTGGCCGGCCGAAACCTCCGAATGTTGAGCCGGTCGAGCATCCCGGTTCTTCGACGAAATATCGGAGTTGTATTTCAGGATTTCAAGCTTCTTTCGGATCGAAACGTATTTGAGAATGTTGCGTTGGGATTGGAGATCTTCGGGTTCGACCGAAATGAGATACGCAGCCGGGTCGCAGAGACCCTTGACCGGGTTGGAATGCTACGTTTTCAGAGGGCTTTCCCCACGATGTTGTCGGCCGGTGAACAGCAACGCGTCGCGATCGCTCGCGCAATTGTCACACGCCCCAAGATACTCCTTGCGGATGAACCCACCGGAAATGTGGATCCAGATATGAGCCTGGATATTGGGCGGCTATTCAACGATATCAATGCAGACAATACGACAGTTATGGTGGCTACCCATGATCCCAATCTGCCTCGGGAGATAGCCCACCGGACCCTGACGTTGAACAATGGCTATCTTGTCCTCGATACGGACCCACAATACGTTCCGGACCTGGATGCGATGGATCCAGAAGACCAGGCGGAGCTGTTTTCGCCATGAAGTTGACCCAGATTACATATTACCTGGGAGAGCTGAGCCGGAACCTGCGGCGTCAGCCCATGTTGGTCATCACCAGCATCGTTTCGGTGACGGTCAGTTTTCTTCTGGTGGGTTTTTTTGGCGGTATCTGGCTTGAGGCCGACAAACGACTCGAAAGTTTTGGTAGTCAGGTCCACGTAACGGTCTTGTTGGAGTCCGGCAGTAATCAAAAGGAGGTCATGGACGCTGTAGAAGAGACGTTTGGTGTTCGAGGTACCTTCTATCGCTCCGACCAGGATCTTGAGGACAACAAGCAATTGCTGAAGGAGTTTCTGGGCAAAGATCGGGCAAAATTATTTCCCAAAGATCTGATTCCCGGCCACCCCAAAATCGAGATCGTACTGCCACCAAAGGACCAGAAAAAGGTCCGGGTTCAAGACTATATCTCGAACTTCAAGGAAAAAGCCGACGAACTGGAAGGGGTCGATGGTGTATTCAGTGTGCTGACTGGTGGACAAAATGTTCAGCTCGCATATGCGCTGGTGGGTGCGATTCAATGGTTTGGTGCTCTGTTATCGGTCTTGATCCTGATTGTTTCGGTCTTTTTTATTTTCTCGACGATCCGCTTATCTGTTCACGCCCGAAAGGAAGAGATCGCCATTCGCCAGCTCATGGGAGCCAGCCATGGGTTTATCTCGATTCCGTTTTATCTTGAGGGATTGGTTGTCGGAGCCCTGGGTGGGCTCGTGGCCTTCATTGTATTGGCCGTATTGGTGGACCGTTTCAACGCCCAGATGTTGGACACCATGGGTCTTCAGCAGTCCCTGGAATTTCTGTCGATCAAACTCGTAGCATTTTTTCTGATGGCAGGTGGGGCTATCGGGCTGACGGGATCTGGTTTGGCCGTTGGCCGGTATCTCAAGTTGAATGGGTGAACCGGTGCGTGCATTTCGGAACACAGTCCTTATCGTATTGCTTGGTGTTCCTGCCCTTGGGTCTTCGGCCGACCGGTTGGATTCGACGAATACACCAGAATCTCCGATCGATCGGGTGAAGGAAAAACACACCCTGTTATTGACCCTGGAAGAACTCGAACGGAAACAGAATGAAACGGAGCACCAACAACGTACGCTGGTGCAAGAGATCAGCCGGATAGAGCATCGACTGGCCCTATTGGACATGGGTCTGAAAGAGCGGTCCAAGCGACTCGACAAGTCTCGAACGAGAGTGCGGGAAATCCTGGAAAGTGTCGCAATCGTGCGCATGAGCACGCCCATCGATGCGCTTTTGTCGGGCAAAGAGTTGCACAAGAACGTGCGTGTTCGAGAACTCTTGTCCCATGTGATGAACCGGGTACAACTTCGATGTCGCGCGGATTCGGATCGGGAGCTTGCCTTGACGGAGCTTCGTGAGGGGTATGGTCGAATTGAAGGCGAGCTGGAAGAGAAGCGTCACCAGCTCTCCCAGACGAAAGCGATTGCCGAGCAGATGCGCATAGGCCTCGATCGTCGATTGAAGGAGATCAACGAGGATCCAGAGCTACGTAGAGCAGCCGCATGGTTTAGCCCCGAATACAGCCGGCTACGGAAGGAAATCAAGACGATGGAGGCCTGGCGAGGAGCGAAGGCCTTCTCCAGTCAGAAGGGCAAATTGAGGTGGCCGGTTATCCCCGTCAGAATCGAGAGAAAGTTTGGTGAAAGTGAGAAGGTGGGGAAAACCCGGCTCACCCAACGGGGCGTCGTATTACGAATCGCGGAAGACATCTCGGACGACGGCAAGAGCGTCCGGTCGGTCTACCATGGTCGTGTCGTATTCGCCGATCAACTTCCCGGTTATGGCAAGATGGTTGTTATTGACCATGGTGGGGGTCACCATGGTGTCTACGCTGGTTTTGATACCTTACGAACAAAGAAAGACGTGGTCGTGGCTCCCAGAGAGCGGATCGGTTTCTTCCGGCCAGTCCGTCGCCGTCCATCGTTTGTATTTGAGCTGTTGAAGCACGGGAATCCCCTGGATCCCGCACTCTGGTTTGCGAATTGAGAGGTTGGGGACAGCCCCTATTCCTCTGATTAATCCTCCAGCTCGTCTTCCAGTTCGTCGGCTGGTGCGTCAACGGGCTCGTCGGCTGGTGCGTCTACGGGCTCGTCGGCTGGTGCGTCAACGGGCTCGTCGGCTGGTGCGTCTACGGGCTCGTCGGCTGGTGCGTCTACGGGCTCGTCGGCTGGTGCATCCACAGATTCGCTCTGCGGCGTTAAAACCAGATGACGGAATACACCGAAACCGGCACTTTGATTATCCACGCTATTTAGCTCATTAAGCTCTGTGTGCATGATCTTTCGTTGTCCCGGGTGTACTCCCAGAACCCGTACGGAACGACCCGTTTCATCCACATAGCGTGCAATTCGCTGGGCGGCCTTTTCCAGATTGTTCTTGGCTGTTTCTTCGATCATGGTCTCTTCCTTACCGTACAGATTGATTTCGAAGCAAGTCCGGCGGTTATGCCGGATCTGGAGTCTTCTTTTTCGACCCCGGAGTCTTCTTTTTCGGTCCCGGGGTCTTCTTTTTCGGTCCCGGGGTCTTCTTTTTCGGTCCCGGGGTCTTCGTATCGTTGGATCCCATCTTGTAGATGTACGACTGTTGCGCAATCGACAATGTGCTGTTGACCAGAATGTAGTAGACCAGCCCACTGGGCAGGAACAACATCATGATGGTAAACATTACGGGTAGCCCAAACATCAACATCTTGTTCTGGCTCATGGTTGCCGAACTCAGTCGCTGTTGGAACAGCATTATGACCCCAAGGAGTATCGGCAAGACAAAGTAGGGATCTGGTTTCGACAGGTCTTGAATCCAGAGGAAGAGATCCGCCTGATACAGGCTTGGCGCGGCATAGATGGTTCGATACAGGGCGAAGTAGATGGGAAGCTGAATCAGCATAGGTAGACACCCGCCCAGGGGATTCACCTTATTTCGCTTGTAGAGGTCCATCATAGCTTTGTTCAGCTTCTGGCGGTCTTCTTTGTAGCGCTCCTTCAGCTCATCCATCTTCGGTTTCAGCCGCTGCATTTCGCGCATAGATACGTACGATTTGTAGGTCCAGTAGAGCAGCAGTAGTTTTACCGACACCGTCAAAAGCAGGATGGCGATAGCCCAGTTGGGGACCATTCGGTAAAAGAACTCCATGAGCCATAAGAGCGGTTTACAAAGGGGGGTAAACCAACCGAAGTCCAGGGAATCGACCAGGCCATGGCCCGCAGCACTGAGCGCGCCAATATCCTTGGGACCCGCGAAAATGAAATGATGTTGATCGCCTCGGATCAGATTCGACAACATTCGGATTCTGGAATCTCCCTCCAGGTCATTTGCCAGCTCTGCGATCTCTTTCGATGGATCAAAAGGATTGAGTCCCAGTTCGGCGAGTACCGATTCGTAGTCCAGTGGTGCACATACGCCGCCGATGCATTCGAGGCTGCCGGTACAGGAGCCTTGGCACGCGCTACCCGCGCTTCCAGAGGAGGCTCCGTCCACGAGACGGGGCGTTATATAGGACGGGCGGACATTCTTTGTGCCGATATCAGTCGGTTCAAGAGAAAGCAGCCGGGCCACTTCAATCGACCGGTCTTTTCTGTTTCGCCCATATTGGTCCTTCTCGGGAATCGAGCGAAGCTCGCAGCGTGGTAGCTGGTCATGGGAACCGACAACTGGAACCATCGCCATAAGGAAATATTGGCGTTCTATACCCGTCCAACGGGCATATTCATACGGATTCCTGGCCTTTACTTTCCCCTTCTTGACCCCCCCGTCCGCACGGCAACTGGACCGGAGAAAACGCACAACGGGGTTCATCATACTTTGTGAGCTGGCTTTGAACCCGCGAAAGCCATAGGCGATTAGATGGGTTTGTACCCGAACCTCACCCGGTCCCAGCCAGATGCTCCGGGTCGCGAGATCGATTCGATATATGGATCCTCCAGGCCGATATAGACGCTCCAGGAAGAAGTCGCTGGTATCATACTCAGGGTTGGGCCATACCAGGCGAATGATCTCTGGGCTTTTCTCAAAGGGCTTGGCAACAAAGCGTGGATCTCGTGCAAAGGCATCCTGCACAGAACCTTTGAATACAACGTCTACGGGAATGCTGGCGGATCCCCCTCCCGTCTTGGGACGAGCCATATTGGTGGGCCAGTCCACCTTGAACCAACCGTCGGTATCCAACCCACCGAGCTCAATTTCCAGGCCGTCTGTAGGCATTTGCGTTGGTGCTGTTGCATCGGTCTCATCGGTGGGCTCTACAATCTGAAACAGATCGGCCGCCGATGCATCTTGCAAACGAAATACGATCCGGTCGCCTTTGCCGGTACCTTTTGCTCGATCATCCTTTTCCGCCCCTTGGAGTCCCTGGGAGCAGTGTGCGGCTGGTGCCGTGCCCAGCTTTCGTAGGCAGTAGACGTTTTCTTGTTCCAGTTTGTCGTAGTTTGATCTGGGATTGGGATTGGATTGGATTTTGACCAGCCATTGGGGCCGATCATTCTCCATCCGTAGTTTGAATTGGGCGCTGGCGTTGTGGCGAAGAACGCGCGTCACTTCAACAGGGGGATGCTCCTTCCTGTTGTGCTGGACCATGAGCTTGTCGATCTGGAAGGGCCAGATCCGCGCCTGGCTTCCAACCGCTGCATCCGGGAAAGGGGTCGTTACCAGATTGTAGAGACCGTAGGGCTGTTCGTATTGTTTCTTTCGAAGACGAATGTATTGAAACGCGCCGTTGAACTCTGACACACAGGTTTCCAGTTGATCGGTGACCAGGTCTTGGCAGTAATCAGGAGCGGCAACCTCCAGGCTATCGGTATTCGCCGATACCCGACTGGAAGATAGCAATAGGACTGGTACGAGTATCGCAAGCAGCCAGGCCGATGGGATGGATGAGGCAGGTGCACGGGATGGTGTTGCCATCGTCGATTCCTCTTCATGGGATGTACAGCGGGTATTTTCTGGTACCGGGTCGTAGCCCAGGCCTCCGCCAGGTCGACATCGACACAGCCGGCGAGCTGTCAGAACAAGACCTTTGGCTCCCCCATGATGCCGTAACGCCTGGCGGGCATAATCCGAACAGGTTGGCTCGAATCGGCATGCAGGGTGCAGCCAGGGGCTCACGAGGAGACGATATAGACCGACCACGAGCCCTAGAAGTGATCCGAGCAGAAAATCCGTTCCCTTCAAAACCCTACGACATGGACGAAGAAACAAGCTCAAGCCTTTTAAAGGCAGTTTCGAGTTCATATTCCGTTTGTTGGTAGGAGATGTCTTCAAAGGAGGCTTTTTTTTTCGCCATGATTACAAGATCAACATGGCGGGTGAAGTGGGCTTGCCGGGTCCGAAAGGTGGTTCGTAACCACCGCTTGATCTGGTTACGATGGACAGCATTGCCCACCTTTTTACTAACGGTAATTCCGAGTCGGCTACGGTCCGTGCCAGGTTTCGCTTCGAAAAGAACAAAGTGGTCGGAGGTGACTCGCCTACCATCCCGCATCACACGGGTAAAGTCGGAAGGACTAAGAAGCCGTGCTGCTTTCGGAAATTCGTACTGGGGTCCCGTCACTTCTTGGGTGTCGTGACCGCGATGGACTTGCGTCCCTTGCGACGACGGGCGTTAAGAACGAGTCGACCCGCTTTACTCCGCATACGCACAAGAAATCCATGTGTACGGCGGCGAGGTACATTATGTGGCTGGTATGTGCGTTTCATTACACTTCTCTCCCACAGTCAGGGCGCGTTTCTAGACCATATTTATCGTATGACTGTCAAGCTTCAACCGGATCAGGTCCAGGGAATACGGGCCGAAGGTCCTTGTAAACGGTCTAGCGTTTCTTTTCCAACTTTTCTTCGCGCGTGCGTAACTGCGCCAGAGATCCGTCCACAATTGCGGTACGTATTTCGGTCATAAGCCGTTGAAAATGACGAAGATTATGAAAGGTCAAAATCGTATGGGCGAGCAGCTCTTTGGCGTGGATGAGATGGCTGATGTATGCGCGGCTGAAGTGTTGGCAACAAAATCCGTCACAGCGGTCATCGAGGGGGAGCAGATCCGAACGGTATTGGGTGTTTCGCAGGTTTAGACGACCCTCGCCGGTATAGACTGTGGACATGCGTGCGTTTCGAGTCGGGAGTACACAATCCATCATATCGACGCCTCGTTCGACCGCCTCGACGATGTCTATGGGTCGTCCCACGCCCATCAGGTAGCGGGGCTTTTCCACCGGTAGTATCTCGGACAGAACGTCGAGGATCCGTACTCGGTCGCCTTGGGTTTCGCCGACGGATAGCCCGCCGATTGCATAACCTGGAAAATCCATATCGATGAGTTCGTTGGCGTGTTGAATGCGTAGATCGTCGAACAGGCCGCCCTGAATGATCCCAAATAAGGCCTGTTTGTCGGAGTCATGTGCCTGGAGACATCGGTCTGCCCATGCGGTCGTCCGTGCCATTGATATAAGAATTGCCGACCGGCTGGCGTCGGCCGGTGGGCATTCGTCAAAACACATGGCGATGTCGCTTCCCAGCGCCTGTTGGATCGCAACCGAGAGTTCCGGTGTTAACCGATGAAGTGAGCCATCGATATGCGATCGGAAGTCAACGCCTTCGTCATCGACTTTTCGGAGGTTTGCCAGGGAGAAGACCTGAAACCCGCCCGAGTCCGTGAGAATCGGACCCGGCCAGCCCATGAACTCATGAAGGCCACCATGGAGGCGGATTATGTCGCTGCCGGGCCGCAAATACAGATGGTAGGTATTTCCAAGGCAGATGGACGAACCCGTTTGACGTAGCAGTTCCGGTGTCAGCCCCTTTACTGTGCCTTGTGTTCCAACGGGCATGAACGCAGGTGTGGGGATGATCCCATGTGGTGTCTTGAGGACACCCACGCGTGCGTGGCCGGCGTCGGGACCCTTCGACACGATCTCAAATGAGACAGGCGCATCTGGTTTCATGGGCCGAAGCCTTCCGGTGGAATGAACATGGAGTCACCGTAGGAGTAGAATCGATAGCCATGCATCACAGCTTCGGCGTAGGCGTCAAGCAGACGTTGCCGTCCAAGAAAGGCGGATACCAGCAATAACAGAGAGGATCGTGGCAGATGGAAGTTCGTGATCAGACCGTCTACCACCCGAAAGTCATGCCCCGGAATGATCACCAGCGACTCCTTCGTTGAGCCGTCGGCAATCAGCGTATTGGGCGATGCACGTAGGGCGGCCCCTTCCAGAGCGCGTACTGAGGTCGTCCCAACGGCGATAATGGGTCGGCCGGCCGATTTTGCCTCTCGGATCCTGGTCGCAAACTCGGCTGTGATTTGGCAGGGTTCGGCCAGGACCCGATGCTCACGGATATCGTCGGTTCGTACGGGTAGAAATGTTCCAGGGCCAACGTGCAGGGTAAGCCGAGCGATCTCCACCCCCTTTTGTGTCAGCCGATCCAGGAGCTCTGGCGTGAAATGGAGTCCGGCCGTGGGGGCTGCTACCGCACCGGGCTCGTTGGCATAGACGGTTTGATAGCGGATCCTGTCTTCCTGGGTGGGACCGTCGGGGCGACGTATATACGGGGGCAACGGGATGGTGGCTTGATCTTGGAAAATGGAGTCCAGGCTCGGGCGCGACAGCGCCCGTAGAATTACGCTGCTATCGGACTCTCGGCGAACAAACTCCAACACATCCTCTCCAAGATGTAGCTTGATACCCGGTCGTTTGAGTCGTCCTCGGGCGAGGAACCGTCCCTCTGCGGCATCGGTAGCAGTGGGATCGGGGATCCGGAGAAGTTCGATCTGGCCGCCGCTGGCTTTGTGGGCGTAGGCCCGTGCGGGTACTACACGAGTATCGTTGATCACGAGGACCGAGCCGTTGGGAATAGTCTCGGCCAGGTCGGAGAAGGTACCGTGGCGAATGGCGCCTGCGCGCGGGACTTGAAGCAGGCGGGAGGCGTCCCGGTGCTCGGACGGGTATTGCGCGATAAGGTCTTCCGGGAGGACATAATCGTAGGCATCGAGTTCGTACTCGATGGGCTCTTGTGTGGCGGGCGATACCATCAGTTGTCTTCGGCCAATGACACCTGGTTTCCACCAGCCTTCTTGGCGGTGTACATGGCCTGGTCGGCCCGGTTGATCAGTGTCTTTCCGTCGAGCGCTCCCAGTGCAGATGCATGTACCCCCGCACTTACCGAAGTTTTGATGATGTCTCCATTGTTATTCAGGGAGGCATTACCCACGTCGGCGCAAATTCGATTGGCTACCTGTAGTGCTCCGTTGGTATCTGTGCTCGGCAGGAGCACAACAAATTCATCGCCTCCGTAACGGACGACCGTGTCGACGTCTCGGACACATTCTCTGCAAATATCCGCAATACGTCGCAAGACTTTATCACCCGTATCATGGCCCCAGGTGTCGTTTACGGACTTGAACTCATCCACATCGATCAGGATCAGCGCTACGCTTTCCTGGTATCGGGCTGCTCTGTCGATCTCTGCGGGAAGGCGCTTCGCAAGATATTGACGGTTATAACATTTGGTTAGATTGTCGGTGACGGCAAGGCGATAGAGGCGCGCGTTCTCCACGTCTTTCACCACCGAGGCCGCGACCAGGGAGAGCAGATCGCGATCCGCGTCGGTAAAGCGACTTTCCCTGGACGCTGTAACGGTAATCACACCGATCACGGCGTCGCGTATCTGCAATGGAACGCAAACCATACTCTGAATGTCTGTTGTCTGATTCGGGAGATCTTTGAATCGTTCGTCGGAATGGGCATCGCCCAGAACAACGGCTTCGCCGGTGTTGGCGACCCAGCCGGCGATACCTTCACCGGCGGAGAAGGAGAGTTTATTCGACTCGTCCGGGGGCAGACCGTGGCTTGCCCGGCATAATAGAGCGGAATGGCTCTCGTCGAACAACATAACGGAGGAGGTTTCTGCCGAGAGGAGGGAGCAAACCCGTTCCGCGATCTTTTCCAGCACGCTCTCCAGCGTCGCATTCTCATTCAACTGCTGTGTGATCTCGAACAAGACCGACAGGACTGTGCGTTCTCTGGGGTTTTTGTCCGTCAAAGTACGTCCTGTGAAATGCGATGTGCATTCATTGGAGGTCGATGCCCTGCACACCGGCCGGAACCATCGACTCGACGATAGGGTTGTGCCCATGCACGGGTCAAGGCTTTTTCGGCTCCATTCCGAAGGAATGTTTCGCCTCCGAAGATCGTTTCTTTCTTCGGCCCGTCCAATACCCTGTTCCCAATGAACCCAATCCGATGGAGTTAGAAATGAAACACCTTGTTGCTCGTCTAAAGTTACAGTTGTTGTTGTGTGTGTTCTTTATCTTTGGTTGTGGTGCCCATTCGGTCGCGAATCCGTCGGCTGACGCAACCCTACCGACGCCGACACGAGCTCCCACTGCCTCTAATGGCGTTCTGTCCATGGAGGTAATCCCGCAGTACGGTGTTGTCTTGTCGGATTCGGATGGTTCACTCAATGTTCTTCTCCGATTGAAGGGCCAAGAAAACAAGTCCACCAAGCGACCGGACCTTGATCTGGCTATCGTGCTCGATCGTTCAGGCAGTATGTCTGGTGGTAAGATTGTCTCGGTCAAAACCGCAGCTTTGAAATTACTGGATGAGCTGAACGAGTCGGATCGGGTCACCCTGATCAGCTATGCAAGCAATGTTCAGCTGCATGCCAAGAGCGTTAAGCTGGATGCGGAAGGTAAAGCCTCATTGAAGAATCACATCCTGGGAATCCGCTCCGGTGGAAGCACCGCTCTGGGCCCGGCCCTGTTTCAGGCCCTGGATCATCTTGAGGGCGGCGACCGGGGCACAACCAGCCTGGCGCATGTAATGTTACTCTCGGATGGTCTGGCAAATGTCGGCCCCAAGAACCCAGAGGTTATTGGTCGCCGAACCGCCCTCGCATTCAAGCACGGTATCACGGTATCAACACTGGGTGTTGGCCTGGACTATAATGAAGATCTGATGACCCGGGTCGCCGACCAGGGCGGTGGCCGGTATCATTTCATCGAGAATGAAACCACGGTCGCAAAGGTCCTTCAGGACGAGCTGGCGAGCCTTTCAGGTACGGTCGCTGGAGGTACGGAGATCGCACTTCGCGCAAAGAACAACGTGAAGATTTCCAAGGTTTTCGGCTATCCGACCGAGGAAAAGGATGGCGTAACACGGATCAAGATCGGAGCCATCGGTTCCGGACAGACCCGCGAGATCGTCGTCCAACTTGCCATTAAGCCCAAGTCCAAGGGCCCCTTCGACGTGGGCACCTTCGAGCTGTCCTTCCGCGATGTGGCCAAGGAGTCGAAGGCGCAAACCGTACGACTGCCCCTGTCATTGAAGGTCTCGTCTGATACCGCTGTTGTGAAGGCGTCGGAGCAGGTAGAGGTAACGGTTCGAGTGGCGGAGGTCGAGAGTGCGACCCGGCTTGAGCATGCGGCTCGTGCCGTGGACAAGGGAGATTATGCGGGTGCGAAAAAAGTACTCAACGAATCCCTTACGTCCTTGAGGAAGCAGAATGTCGCGACGCCCAGCGCCGTGTTGCAGCAGCAGATTGAGGACCTTGAAGAAGCCGAGTCGGGTATCGCCGAAGCCCAACGAAGCGAGAAGGCCCGCAAGAAGTATGTGAAGGGCAATAAGGCCCGAAACTACAAGAGCATGAAAAAGTAGCGTTTTCCGTGTAGAGCGGCCAAGCCATCGGTTGACACCGGGGGTGGGGCGGGGCAAGGTACCCCCCCCATCCCCGGTCGCCTTTTTGGGCCTCAGAGATGTTCTTCGGCTTCTTCCATATGATGCGAACGACACTCTCCAAATATCCGATTCGTCGAAATGTCATGATTCTGGCACTCATTGTCGGGGTCATTGTCTGTTTTGACCAATGGTCGAAGAGCTGGGCCGAGGACAATCTTGCGACGCCCTACCATCTGCTTCCGGTTCGCACGACTGAGACCGTTCCCATCGAAGACGCAATCCGTACGTCGCTCGGCGTGTCCAAATCCGAAGCGCTCAGTATGGTTCGAGCAATTCCGAGTCATGTCATACGGGTGTCGGGTAAACCTTTTATCCAGGCCGATAGCCCACCGGGAGGCGTCCTTGCTCCAGCGCGTCAGAACGGTCAGATCCTATATGTCTTTTCTCGCGGCCCCAACGGACCGGCGCGCTATGTATTTGTACCGTCCGATAGTATCCATAGAACCATGCTCGACGCGATGGTGGCCAAGCTTCCGGACTTGAACCGAGGGCGGGCCCGTGCCTTATTTGAGCGTGGTCTTGTCTATCTGGGCACTCCCTATGGCCTGGGGCTGGAACATCTGCAGCAGGCCCCCAGTCGATCGGGCTTTTATCGATTGTCCGGAAATCCCCCAGTGACACCTCGCGGCTTTTCCCTGCCCAGAGATGATTTCGATACATTGGGGGCCGCCCTGGCCCAGGAGCTTAAGGTAGATCAGACGACGGTGGAAGAATGGGTTCGGTCTCGGCGTGTGAGGGTGTATTACACTCCTGTCGAAGAGATGGAGGAAGGCCATAATCTCGAAGCCGGCGAATTCGCGCTTATCAAAGTACGGGCCGTACCGGTCATTCCCGGGTTCATGCGCTTCAATTATGCAGAAAATCGGGGAGCCGCCTGGAGCTTCATGGCGACCGCAAGCCACACCTTTCGTTTCTGGTTCTTCACGGTGATCACTTTGATCGCCATCGTTGTGTTGGCTGTGCTGATCTTGTTGCAACCCCTTGAGAAAATGCTGACCACCATCGCGTACGCCAGCATACTGGGTGGGGCAATCGGCAATTTGATCGACCGAATTCGAGTGAATTACGTGGTAGATTTTATCGATATGTATATCAACCAGAGCCATTGGCCCACATACAATATTGCGGATGTCGGCATCTCGTGTGGCGTCGGGATGTTGGTCTTGGATATGATTCTAGTGTGGCGGGCCGAGAGAGCCGAGGCCGGCTAGTTGCACCCCGTCTTTCACATTGGGCCGGTTGAATTTCCTGCGTATTTTACGGTGCTGACGGTCGCGGTTATGTCCGGGATCTTATTAGCCTGGCACAAAGCCGGTTCGCTGCAGATCAATCGCAATGATATGTTGGACCTGGCCTTCTTGATGGTCTTTATGGGCGTAGTGGGAAGCCGGCTTCTCCATGTATTCGCGGATGGGTCCTTCTGGGATTATGTCCACCTATGTACCGATCCAACCCTGGTTGACTTGCCGGGTGGTGGGAAGCTTTTGTCGGGTGCGGATTGTGTTTCGAATCAGGAATGCAGCATGTTGGGCCTGGGGTCCATTTGTGATGAAGGCAGCTGCCATCCGGGCCGGGATTGCCTACGTGTGTTCAAGGTCTGGTATGGCGGCCTCGCCTTTCTGGGGGGAGTTGTCTTCTGTATCCCCATTGGAATCTGGTTTGCGCTGCGTCGACGTATGGGGGTTTGGCGTGTCGCAGATGTCGCGGGTTTTGTGGTGCCCCTGGGTCATGCGGTCGGCCGTCTGGGTTGTTGGTTCGCCGGCTGTTGTTATGGATCGGCTTCCACATCGGAGTTGGCGGTATCCTATCCGGCGGGAATGCCCGCATCGGTCGATCATCCGGGAGTGTTCGGAATGAGCCAGTCCGTTCATCCGATGCCCCTTTGGGAGTCCATGTCCGGCTTTATGATATTTCTGATCAGCTATTATGTCGTGTTCCCTCGGCGGCGATTCCATGGTGAAAACTTCTGGTGGTTTCTGATCATGTACGGTGTGGCGCGGTTTGTTCTGGAGTTTTTCCGGAGCGATGCGCGCGGTGTCTGGTTCGGTGGACTCTTGACCACATCGCAGCTGATCGGTATTCCACTCGTATTCGTTGGGCTGTTCATGATACGTCGTGGGCTCCAACGCTATCCATTCTCCAAGTTTCCACAAACAGACCCACCGGATCGTTGGATCTGATTCCTACGAGCGTTAACCATGTATCCAGAACCATTCCATCTTGGACCTCTTCCGATTGCACCGTACGGGATCTGTGTTGCCACAGGTATGATCATTGCGGTGATTCTGGCGCGAAGGCAGAACGATAAGTCTCTATTTCTCGACTCCGAGGCTTTCGAGAAGGTCGTCTTCTGGACGGTTGTCTGGGGCTTTCTTGTTTCGCGGCTTCTGTATTTCTGGACGGTTCGGACGGATGAGCCACTACTGGACTTTGTCCGGATCTGGAGAGGCGGCCTTGTCTTCTATGGTGGTCCTCTGGGATCGGTCGCCTACCTTTTGTGGCACTTCGTATACTCGAACAGGCCCCGTGAGTCGGCCGATTCACGGCGCAAGCTGATCACAGGAGCCGGAGCCCTGCTTCTATTCGTATCCTTGTTCCTGGCATGGGGGACCGTTGAGGTGGGCGCGGATGAAAAGACCCATCTTGGTGGTGGCCTGTGGACAGGCCAATGGGGTTTATTATTTGGGGCTGGGGCTGTGCTGCTGGCCGTGCGAAACATCTTTGGGGCGGTGGTCCTGTCGGCCATAGCGCTATTATTCGCATTGTCGGCCGATTCCGCCATGCTCACAGAGACGGCGAAGAGCTTTTCTGGGCCGGACGCAGCAGCCCATCAATCCTTCGGGCTGGGGCTTTATGTGGTGGGCCTGGTACTGATTATGGTCGGGAGTCTGGGAGCAGACCTTCGTGCGATGCGGGCCAGCTTTCAGGGATTGAAAACCCAGAACTCCGAATGGTTGAGCGATGGTCGGCACCGTTTTCTCCGCTTTGCGGACATCGCTGCGCCCAGCCTTATCCTCGCCCACGCCTTTGGCCGGGTGGGTTGTCTTTTTGCGGGTTGTTGTTTTGGTCGACCGGTCAGCGAAAGTCATAGTTGGGCGGTTCAATACCCGGATCCCGGCAATTGCGCTGCGGGCTCTGAGTTTCTCAACGCGGGTTGTGCCCAGTTTGGACGGTATCCAGTACCGTTGATCGAGGCTTTGCTTCTATGTCTTCTTTTCTGGCTTTTGATCACTATGCGGCCGAAGAAGAAGTTCCACGGACATATCTTGTTGACCTACCTCATGGTGTATCCGCTTCTTCGCTTCGTCATAGAAATGTTTCGGGGGGACAAAATTCGCGGATTTCTGGTGGAGATCCGGGTACCTGGACTTGCCGAGGCCTTCGGGTTCGATACGGCACCGAACGAGGTGCTGATGCTTACAACCAGTCAATTCATCAGCCTCTTCGTGGTGGTCCTTGCCATTGTTATGCGGGTCCGAATGGCGAAAAAATATGGCCGTGGAGACTCCGTCCAGCCGGACCCATGAGCCTGTCTCCCGATACCAGCACGGAAATCTGGCTACAGGAACCCGATCGGGTCTTTGTGGCTACCGGCTTGTGCTTTGCCCTGATGCTTTCAGCTCTACGTCGCGTGGTTCCAAGGGTCCATTATGCCTGCCCCTATTTTGCCCAATTCTGTCGTGGGGAGGTTGTTGAAGGCGACGATCTATTGGCATTAGAACGGGAGCTTCAGGGCTTTCAGACCGGGTTGGCTACTCTGTCGATACACGAGCTTGTAACCTTGAAGGACGACCTGGCTCTGGAGGCCTGGACGATCCCACAATTATCCCATTTTCGTGGACGGACCTTCGATCGGACCCAGGTCCAGCCGGCCACAGATGCGCAGATCGCGGTAGAGTTGGAGAGGTTTGGGTTGGCAATCGGCGACGCCCATCTGTCGGATGTGTATGGGGAAATCCTCCACATTCTTACGGATCGCTGTCAGATCGCCCGTACAAAACAGCTACGACTACAGCAGGAACCGCGCGATTTTCATCGCACGCCTCGAGAAATCGGGACCCTAGAGGTTTGATGCCGCCGGGCTCCGATGAGCCAGAAACCGCGCAAACTTGGTCTCCAGCTGTTCATGGGCCTCCACCCCGGTCTCGATCAGGACTATGCTCAACAGGGTACGGATGGTCGAAATCTGCTCTTTGGTCACTTCAATCTCGATTTCGGCGTCTTCAAAGCCATCTGGATAGCGGATATGGTCCAACTCCAGCTTCGTGTCGGACGTAAAGGGGAAGACGCGTCGAGTCATATGAATCCCCCCCAGGGATTGTAGTTGGCCGATGCCAATCGAAGGTAGCAGAGGTCCGAGTCGCTCCTCCTGCTGGCCCGGTTCTCGCCGAAAGTTCTCGGCCTCTTCCTGGCTAAGGACCCATTCATATTCCTCTGCGGAAAACACTCCGTCCTGTCGACTAGCTTTTCCCTTGAAACAGAGAATATGGCTGTCGTCGGCTCCCAGGACCCGAAGGCGAACCATATTTCGGCGCTTTTGTAGTGCAGACTCGGGCGTATCAAAATATTCGTTGAATACCCGCTGCTCTTGGATCATGGCAGGCAGGGCGTCCGCAAATCGGTCCAGGTCGGCTATCTGGATCTGCAATTTTATTTCCACTTCAAGGGGCATGGTGATCGCTCCGATTATTATCGTTTGAACAAATCTGCGGTTGTGTGGCAAATGCAGCCGTGACGGCGTGGGTCGTTCTGGGTTATAGAGGCGCCATGAAGAGTGGTGTGAAAATTCGTTGCCGAGTCGTGCAGGGCCTGGTTGAGGTGGCCGAAGGATCCATGGGAAGCCAGGATGCCCTCACCCGTGTACTTCAGGGCAGTGGCCTTAGTCCCCAGGACCGGGCTCTATGTACGGAGATACTATACGGCTCCCTCCGTTATGGGCCGGCGCTCTTGAAAGTTGTCGATAGCCGTCTACGAAAGGGGCTCGCGGCGACGGATCCGAAAATCGTATGGACCCTGGTGGCTGCAAACTACCAGCTTCGAGTCTTGGAACGTATACCGGATCATGCGGTGGTACATACGGCCGTGGCGGTCGCGCGCGAACTTGTAGGTCCGCACGCCGCAAAACTGGTCAATGGGGTTTTGCGGACTGAGCTGCGTTCCATGGAATCCGACCCACGTACACCTCCCGCCCCAGAATCGTGTTATCCGGGCTATATCCGTCGCGCCTTTTCGGGGTTGGGCGACGTGAATCTATCGGCAGCCGCCAAGGCCTACCTCCATGCGGCTCCGCACACAATTCGGGGACGAGGGGAGTGTTTTACGGACGTGGCGACTCTTCTGAAGAAGCTCGAAGATGTTGGCGTGAAGGGGGCTCGAGAGGGGCGTGTGCCCGGTTGTGTGATTCTTCCTCGCGGCGGAGGCGCGGTCGGAGCTGGCACGGCCGACTGGATACCCCAGGATGAGGCGTCATGGGCTGTGGCCCGACTCGCCACTGAAATGGCCAAAGGATTGGGTCCCGAATGCCGCCTATTGGATGCCTGCGCGGGCCGGGGTGTGAAGACCGATGCGCTGCGGCACGGATTGGGTTCAGGGGCTCGCATTACGGCCACTGATTTATCCCCCAACAAGCTAAAGGACCTCTCTACTCTTGTGCCGGATGTGACAACCCGTGCAGTCAATTGGACTGCTTCGACACATTTTGAGGAAGGGAGCTTTGACTTTGTTCTATTGGACTCTCCATGTTCTGGCTTTGGAACCCTACGCCGAAGACCGGAGATACGTCTGCTGAGCCGTCGTCGCGATTTGGATGCTTTGATGGAAACCCAGCAGCGTATCCTGGCAAATACCGCCCAGACTCTGGCACCAGGCGGGGTTCTCTTATTCGCGGTATGTACATTTTCGCCGGGCGAAGCCGGCGATGCCCTAGGCCGTTTCCTTGCGTCGGAAGCGGGATCTGGTTTTGAGCCGGCGGCGCTGCCTACGGCTCCAGTCGCGGATTGGCAGCAAGCGGACGGTAGTTGGCTTACCTATGATGACCCCGAGAAGCTCGCGGATCCGGCCGATACATTTTACGTCGGAGCCATACGGAAACGCTGACTCCAAGCCCTCAGGTCACTATCAGCCCAGAAAGGCGTCGACTCCACCAGCGGCGATGATGTCGGCCGTGACCCGGGCTTCTTCATCCAGGAGCCCTGTGGCGTGTTTGTAGATCATATTTTCGGCAATACGACCGAGAAACGGCACCTTGATCTTTAATTCGCCTTCGAGAGTCCGCGCGGATCCGCTTCCTGAGCGACGAATATAGATGGTTCCCCGGTTGAGCATCAACCGGGCGACGGAGTCCAACCGTGGGATATTTTCGAAATCGACGCGGAATTGACTCTTATCGGTGGTGGAGTGTTCAACCCACTCCATCCAACGGGCCTCGACCTTTTTGGGACCGATTCTCTTGATCATTGGTTCCGGACGGTATCGAACCTGACGTTTCTCCCCTTCGGCCATAAGGATCTCCATCTCGATCAGGTTTTCCATATGGGCCATCAGGGCCTCTGGAAGACGTGGATGGTGCATCACTGCAAGGAGGTCAACAGGTAGGGCGTCGAAGTGGTGCTCGATTTCAAATTTCATCAATACGGCTCCCTGGGCAGCTACACGACGAAGATTAAGGGGAGGCCTTGTACCCTTCTCCAGGTGCCGGTGCAAGCTAGAGCTCGCTATATTACGGTGTCACCGCTGGTGGGATCGCGAGGCGAAGGCGGTTTCCCGGGACCAGCAGATTCAAATCCAAATCCGGATTAAGAACAGTCAGTGCACTCACATCGGCCCCGTGGGTTTCCGCGAGTTTGACTGCGATATCACCAGATTGAACGCGAACTTTGATGATTCGATACCCTCGACGTTCGTAGGAACGCCAGGCTTCCACAATCAGGTCACGAGTCCGTCGCTTTTCCAGGAAGACCGCCCAGGCGTCGGGTGGAATGGGGATTATAAGGTTCATTCCAATCTGGATCGCATTGGCTGCGACGATTTGATTGGCATTCATAATGTCGTCCACCGTGATATTGGCCATCACCGCAAATACTCCCAGGTTTTCGCCGTTTCGCACGGTGACCGTAAGCTGCGGTGTTTGCATTGGCGCATCCATATTGGGGATCTCCATATTGGGGACATCCACATGCGCCGTTGGTGGGGTCTGCTGGGGAACCAGTTGGGGGATTTGTGCCGGTATCGGTGCAGGTTCGACCATGGAGTTTTGCCCGGGAACCGCCAGCGTGGGCTGGGAATTTCCAAGGGTAGCTGGTCGGGCCCCTTGCGCCACGATCGGGACTTCCACTACATCTCCCGGGTGGAGTCTAGCCAGGTTCAAGCCTGTATTTACTTCGACCAGAAGCCATATGGGGACGTTATAATTCGCTGCGATACGACCGGCGGATTCGCCCGGTGCGACGACATGATTTCGGTAATCCGTGATGTGATGTTTTTTGTAGAATGCGTCTCTTCGGATCTGGTCGCGAGCCAACCGACGGTTGTTGAATTGCTCCAATTGTTGCTGCGTGAGCATCAATATATAGGTTTGTCCAGCCCGGAGGTCCCGAGCTGTGGCCAATAACAATTGGTCCAGGATGTCTTCTTTCGCCAAGCCGGTCCAGGCTACATAATCATCGACGGTTTCACCGATACGGGCCTTGAACTCCACCTCGATGGGCTCGGTGGATTCCTCGGGAGCAACCTCTTCGAGAATCTCTTCTGCCGGCTCTCCAACGGCTATGATCTCGACTTGCTCTTCTTCCACGACCAACGGTGGCGGGTTGGCGGGGTTAGAAAGGCCTTTCAAGATCATATAGCTGGCGCAAAGGAGAGCACCCACAACAATCCAGGGCTTATATCGGCGTAGCATTTTCATAGTTCAACCCTAACTCAAGGTACGACTTCTTCAACTTTTATCGGCACGAAAAAGGGGAAGTGTAATCACCTTGTCCGCACCACGAACCATGGCGGTGCGATGGGATGCTACGACCACGGTTGTTTGCCCGGCCAGGGCTGCGATGGCGGTCGCGATGGGGCGTTCGGTTTCTTCATCAAGATTGGCGGTCATTTCGTCCAGAAACAAGACCTGCGGGTCGTTCAAGAGAGCTCGAGCTAGACATAGGCGTTGTTGTTCGCCGGTGGAGAGAGGACTACCATGGCTATCCAGCATCAGGTCTAGACCGGACGAGAATGAGCCGATCTGGCGGTTGAGTTGTACTTTCTTCAGCGCATCCCAGCATGCATCGTCAGAAGGTAAGATCAGGCAGCCGTAGGATAAGTTGGTGCGGATGGTTCCCTTAAACAGGAAAGGGTGTGAACCGACGAAAGAGATCCGGCTGGACGGGCTGTTCATGAAGACCGAGGCGTCTTCACCATTTGCCAGAATAGAACCGTTCGTGGGAGGAAGAACTCCGGATATGAGTCCAATAAGAGTGCTCTTTCCACTCCCGCTAGGACCCACAATTGCACAGCGTTGGCCGGGTTCTATGCTGCAGGACAGATCGCTGATGAGCATGGTGTTACGACCCGGAAAGCCAAACGTTAAGGATTGCAACGCAAGGGATGGCGGCCGACGAGACGCGGATTCCTCAGCCCCGTTGGTGGACGAAGTTGTAGTCTGGAGAGGGTGTCGTATCTGTGCCAGGGCGTCCCCATCAAAGTCTTCGAATCGGCTAGCGGCCCGGTCATAATGAGGCCGATGGGTCGTTGCTGTGCTCCAGGTTTGAATCAATTGGACGCAACTCTGAACAAAGCGGAGGTAGAGATAGGTAAACGCCAACAATTGGGGACCTGGTGTATGCCAATATTCGACGCTGCATGCGATCACCGCCACCAACAGTCCAATTCCCATCAATTGTGGTAATGCTGACGCGATTTGGACCCACATAGAGGCCTTAAGAGCCTTTTGTGCGTATCCGCGAATCGAATCGCTTAGCTTCTCAAATTCGATCTGACCTTGTCGGAGAACGCGAACAAGAAGCCAGTTACGGCTTACCCCCTCTATACCTTGCGATAGCTCCAGATGCTGTGCGGGGATCGTCGCAGCAGCTCTACGGATGCGCCGGTGAATCAGTAGGACCAGCCCCGCTGTGAGGGCAAGGCCCGAGAGGGTCATCGCGGCTTCTCGATGGGCCGCAAAGATCAGGAAGCTCCCAAGCGCGAAAAGATGAACCAGGCTGGTAAATGTCTGTACTCGTTGACTCAAATAGAGGGCCGCTTTGGGATAGATCTCGTTGATTTCGTGATTGATCTGGGCGGCCTCCAGAGTTTGGGTCTGTGACCCCCGTAACATACAGTAAAGCCCCATCAGGCGCAGTTGTGCGACGAAGGTCTGAAACGTCCATTGAGAGAAATAGCGGATACCGATCTGCCCTATAGCGCGTACGACACCGATGGCGAGGATCAGCAGCAGAAGCGTCGTTATCCCCGGGTCCCAGCCACCAAGGAAACCCGCGTCTTTGCTCTCAAAGCCCAGGGTCTGCACAAATGCACCCAGGATGGCTCCAATCGCAATGTCGGCGAAGGAAAGAAGCATTCCTGCCAGACTCGCCATAAAGAACCAGAGCGTCGCTCGTCGGCTGAACCCCATCTGTTCTCCCTCAGGTTCGGCTTATTTGGGCGGAGCCGGTGGAGGCAACCAGTGGATTTCCCAGGGTTTGAATGACAGTGGGAAGGTCTTGTCCTTGCTAGACGAAAAATTTGAGGTCGTGAGCTTTTCGTTGAGCACTACCACAAGAACGCTTGCGTCCTGGGACCAGCTGATTTGTTTCAACATCCCTTCGGCAACGGTGCTGCTCGACTTGTCTTCACTGAGTTCTATTCGTTTGAGCTGTCCGATACGGCCTTTCTCCATGACCAGAATACGGTAGCCAAACCCGTCTTCGGCCGGAGCCCCAAGGATTGTGTACTTCTTATCCGGAGTAAGCTGACCTTTATGACCATCGAACTGAATTTTATAACGGCTTTTCAGTTTATCGATCACCTTTCGCTCGTCTTCCGCATTCTCGGTCGTAAAGATTTTATCCCGTTTGTTTTCGTCTACCTTGTAGACCAGAAACAGGGGGGGATTGCCCGGCACTGTGACTTTGATTGCATACCGGTCGGCGTTCGAATCAAAGCCCAGTACCTCAATATTTGATTCAACATCAAAATCCGCCGCCACAACGGGGGCTACCATGAGGATCATAGCAGCGCATACAATCGGTAGAATGATCGGGCGCATTTTGTAGTGTGGCGAACCCATGGATTTTGCCTTTGTCGGTACTAAAGAGGGCGGGTAATTCTAGCGGAGATCGTTTGGCGCGTGGGCAATAGGTGAAACCGTTTTCGGAGCAGGATATTCCGCACACAGGCTGCGCCCGCCGGGTCCGGAACGGGAACGTTGACCGTCGCCTGCTCGACGCCACCAGATATATTGACGGTGATGGTCACGGTCATCTGCTCATTTGAGGTACATCTCCAAATAGATTTACGCCACACGCCCAATCGTTCCTGAAATTCTGTTGGGGTAATGGGCCGTTCTTTTACGCCCAGATTGTCCGTACCCTGAAGTTTGATACGTCGTTCGCCGCGTTTACCATCCGGATCTGCGAGAAGTCGTTCATATTCCTTGGCGCTCAGTCCTTGGATTTTGTCCCGTTTGGCGATCTCTTTCTCCAACTTTGTCTTTTTGGGTTGTGCGATGATCGGATCTCCAGCGAGTTCAATCGGACCTGTTTTATGGCGTCGATTGTTTCGCCGGCCAGTGGTCTTTTTCGGTGTGTTGGCAGAGATAAGGGGAGTCTGGATGTCGGGGCTTTCCGAGAGATCTGGTGTGGTAACCACGACATCGAGAGTCTTCTGATTCGCCGTATTATAGGCGCTGGCCGAGCGACGTTCCTGGAGATTCTTGTCGGTCGGTTTCATCACGTCGATGACGAAGAGAGTGCCCACAATACCGATGACCACAGCTCCGGCGATGAAGTAGAGTTTTCGGCGGCCCACCTCTTTATCCATTTCTTTCATAACGCCGAACTGCTTTCGCAGCATGCGGGATTCGCGAGCCGATGGCGCCGGGCCTGAGACGGAAAGTTCCGATTTATCGTATTTTACGCCTTTAAGATTGATTCCTTTGGCGTCAGATTTTTCTTGTGAACGGCGCTCTTTTTCTTCCTTTTCCAGGGTTCGCGCTACCTCCTCAAGAGAGTCGATTTCCGCTTGCGACAGGGTCTGATGTTCCGCAGCCACCTCGTCGGCGAAAAAGGCCTGTTCAAAGGAGTCATATTCGTGTGGCTCATCGTCGTCTTCGTCGTCTTCGTCGTCTTCGTCGTCTTCGTCGTCTTCGTCGCCTTCGTCGTCTCGTCCGCCATCGAGAACGTCCAGGTCGGGGCCTTCTGGAGAGGAGTCATCTTCAACCGCCTCTTCTTCAACCGCCTCTTCTTCAACCGCCTCTTCCTCGACGGCCTCTTCCTCGACGGCCTCTTCCTCGACGGCCTCTTCCTCGACGGCCTCTTCTTCAACCGCCTCTTCCTCGACGGCCTCTTCCTCGACGGCCTCTTCCTCGACGGCCTCTTCCTCGACGGCCTCTTCCTC
>Ga0310121_10001236_pt1 | contig 26634 bp, 22 predicted proteins | sample CB27_Tmax_986_MG_FD_203504 | JGI IMG/M metagenome (GOLD analysis project Ga0310121, IMG submission 203504) | Marine microbial communities from Western Arctic Ocean, Canada - CB27_Tmax_986 | ecosystem: Environmental > Aquatic > Marine > Oceanic | place: Canada: Western Arctic Ocean | collected... | reverse complement strand
TGGAAAACATCCCGGCATCGCATCGCGATCTCAGCCAGTTGATTCGAGTGGAACTGATTGTCGTTTGGGTTTTGGCCCTATTATTCAGCCAGAGCATCGCCGCCAACAACCTGGCCATGGGAGCCTCACGGTATTTGATGGTGAAGGACGGGTCACAGGCTCGGCAGGCCACGATCATTCCCATCGTGGGATCGATCATTCTCCCCTTAGTCTGGATAATCCCACCGTTGGCCGCCACGATCACCCATCCAGACATGGCCGCTACTTTTCCACAACTGGAGAATCCCCAGGAAGCGTCGTATGTGGCCAGTCTCAGCAGTCTGCCGAATCGCCCCGATGGTCTCGTGGGTCTATTGGTCTGCGGCATTTTTGCGGCCACGATGTCGACCATGGACAGCGGACTCAATCGGAGCGCTGGTGTATTTGTGCGCAACTTCTACCTACCCGTGCTGCGGCCGGCGGCGAGTGAAGCAAACTTATTGTCAGTCGGTCGGATCTTTACCGTCTTGTTCGGGTTGGTCACTATCGGATGCGGCGTGCTCATGAATCTTTGGCGTGATTTGGGTCTGTTCGATCTCGTGCTCCAGGTGGCGGCCAAGATTGAAATACCGTTGTTCATGCCGATGCTGTTGGGAATGATCGTCCGCCGAACGCCAAGTTGGATCGCCTGGACCACTATTCCCGTGGCGATGGCGGCGGGATGGCTCGCCCCAATATTGGCCGGGGCGGATTGGCTGCGGAGCCTGATGGGTTGGCAGACAACGCTCAATGACATGGAGATTGGGAATTGGAACTACGCCATCAGTATTTTCGCGGTGGTGGTCCTGGGCACGGTGTGGTACGTGGGAGGATCCATCTGCTTTCGCTCCAAATCCTATGAATATCGGCTCCAAGAAGACCAGTTTTTTGCCCGGATGAACAAACCGATTGATGCCGAGCGCGAGCAGGTCCCGAATCACGACCGGGCCCAGTATCGGATTTTGGCTTGGCTCTGCTCAGTCTATGGGGCGTTTGTATTGGCACTGGCCCTGTTGCCTAACGATTTGACCGGACGGCTCTGCTTTGTCTTTTGCGGTGGTGTCGTTTTGTCCGCGGCCAGTGTTTTGTGGATTGGATATCAACGGATCGGTGTTGAGGAACGAAAGAAAGATTAGCCCAATACTGTGTCTCGACCGTCCGAGTTAAACTTACCATCGAGGGAACCAACGATTATGAGCCAATCATTCACCGATCAAGTGGCGATCGTCACGGGAGCCAGTTCCGGTATTGGACGGGCCGTCGCCCAGCGTTTCGCTGATGAGGGTGCTACCGTCATTGCGATCGCCCGGCGCGCTGAACGGCTCGTGGCACTGAAGCAACAAAATCCGTCGATCGTCGCCGCTCCGTGCGACGTGGCGGATCACAAAAAACTCGAGGAACAGATTCAGCGCACGATCAGTCAACATGGCCGCATCGATGTGCTGGTCAATAACGCCGGATTCAGCTATTACGAACGCCATACCGACAGTACGTTGGACCATTGGCGGGAAACGCAGGCCATCAACGTCGAGGCGATGTATGTGTTGGCCAAACTCGTGGTCCCGCAGATGATCGAGCAGCAATATGGCCGCATCGTAAATGTCTCGTCAACGCAATCGATAGCCTCCGAGCCGATCGTGGGGGCCTATGCGGCCAGTAAAGGAGCCATCAACGCCTGGAGCCGGTCACTAGCCGTTGACTTGGCCGAGCACAATATTCTCGTGAATGTCGTCGCGCCGGGCTGTACCCATACCGAGATGAGCGTGATCGACGGCGTGGATGAGACCACGTCCGACTACTTTCAAGTATGGTATATCAGGAATCGAAAAATCCCCTTGGCTCGAGCCGGCCGTCCGGAGGAAATTGCCAACGCCATTCTGTTTTTGAGCGGCGACCAGTGCACCTATATCACAGGCCAAACGCTTGTGGTTGACGGTGGACTGACCATCACTTTCTGAATCTCCCCTGTGACTCACACTCGACCACTGCCAATTCCCATGAAACCAACCGGTCTGTTCGCCCTGGACGAACCATCCTTCGGCCGAGTCTACTCACTCGATCAGCGGGCGGCCATCGGGCAAGTGGTGGAGCTCGTCGGACCTCGCCAATCCGGTGAGGATCTCCGTGAGGACGCTGCGTCGCTGGCCAACGCGGAGTTGCTGTTTTCCGGTTGGGGTGGGCCACTGCTAGACTCGGCGTTATTGGATCACGCGCCGAAACTGACATGCGTCTTTTTTGCGGCCGGGTCCGTCCGACAGATCATGACCCAAGCTGCCTGGCAACGCGGAATTCGGATCACGAGCGCGTTTGCGGCGAATGCCATCCCTGTCGCGGAATTCACCGTGTCGCAAATCGTCTTTTGCCTTAAATTGGGCTGGCAGCACCTTGAGCTCATGAAGCAAAGACAACGCTGGGAACACCTACCCGAAGTGCCGGGAGCCTTTGGATCGACGGTAGGCCTCGTGTCGTTGGGGCAAGTGGGTCAACGTGTTTGCCGAATGTTGCGGCAATACGACGTGCGGGTCCTGGCGTTTGACCCGTTTGTGTCCAGTGATTTGGCCACGGACCTCAAAGTCGAGCTCGTGGACCTGGAAACCGTCTTCGTCGAAAGCGACGTTGTGTCGCTCCACACACCCGATTTGCCGGAGACCCAGCGGATAATCACGGGCCAGCACATAACAGCTATGAAGCCGCAAGCCAGCCTGATCAATACAGCGCGGGGAGCCATCGTCAACGAGCCAGAATTAATTGGCGTTCTCCAAGAAAGACAAGACCTAGTCGCGGTACTGGACGTGACCGTCGGTGAACCACCGGAACCGAGCTCCTTGCTTTGGACCCTACCCAATGCGATCCTGCTGCCTCACATCGCAGGCTCGATGGACCGCGAATGCCATCGAATGGGCCAGTGCATGGTGGATGAGCTGCGACGGTACTTGGCCGGGCAACCGCTCTTAGGGGAGATTACCCAGGAGATGGCGAGTCGGTTGGCTTGATGCAATGGTGCAACGAATTGACAAATTGCCAAGGACTCTCAACCGATGACATACACGAAACGCGCATCAACCGGAGTCAGGCGACCCAAACGCGAAATCGCATTTCGACGATCGACATCCTTTGTTCCATATTCGACAGTCACCATATTCGACAGTCAATTGTCCAATTGTCTCTGCCGGTTTGAAGAGAGGTAGCCGCGGTGCATTCCAGTCCACGTGACATTTCCACACAAAACGGGGCGGAGGGGGAGACGGATAGGCGCAACAGCCAATTCCCGTTGGGCGTTTCCGCGGTCATGCTGCCAGAACTGGATTTCGACGCCCAGTTGTCGCTCTGCCAATCACTCGGCATTCAATACTATGTCTATCGTCCACGGGTGATTGCCGACGATCTGCGTCAGGAGAGGTACACGAATTGGGGAAACCATCGATTCGACTTGACGCCAAAACGGTTGGTGGACGAGGGAGAGGATTTATCCCTTCAACTGGCTTCCCGCGGACTGTCGCCCTTGTGTACGTTACCCGAAATCGACACTCTTACGTTGGAAGACGAGCTTGAAGTTCACATACTTGGCGCGGCCAACGCTGGCTGCACACGTTTGCGGCTGAATCCACCGGAATACTCCACGGGATGGATGGACTATGAAACTCAACTCCAATCATTCACTACTGGCTATCGGCAGGCGATTCGGATAGCTCGCACGTACGGCATCAAGCTCGTCATTGAGATGCACGTGATGACAGCCGCTTGCGGAGTGGGACTGACGCACGCGATCGTGCGAGATTTTGACCCAAATGAGCTGGGCGTTATCTTGGACCTTCCCAATCTGGCTCAACAAGGCGAGATTGACGCAGCGCTGGCCATTTCCGTCCTGGGGCCGTGGGTCGACCATTGCCATGTGGGGGCGGCGCGACGTATCGATGACGGCCGAGACAGGTTGGGGTGCCGCAAAATCCGACATGAGTTTTGTCAGCTGACCGATGGGGACTTACACGTACCAACTTGGATTGAAACGTTAGCTGAACTGCGGCGACCGGTCCCATTGGTGGTCGAGGATTTTACTCCGAACGTCTCAGGCAGGGATCGGTTGACACGGACGGTGGAACAACTATTGCCGATGATTGCGGAAGGCTAGAGATCGGTCACCGCGATGCGGATGGCGGATCCATCTCCGTCGAATCCCTCGAATCGAATCGTATGTCGTCCTCCGTCCTGCAGCTTCACTCGATATTCGTCGGCAGACCTGGCTTCCACGGACTGGACCCGAGGCGCCCCGCGATGAGGTTCGAGAATCGCTACGAATCGAGCGGTCGTTCCCCGTGTACGGTAGAGTAGCACACCTCGCCGTTGTTTCTCAGTCTCCGCGGGCGTCCGGCCCGGGGGAATATGGGCCGTCATCTCCTCGGCTGAGGGAGGCCATGCCAGATGGACATGAGTTTTTACCGTATCGTCATCAAACCGGGCGACCGAAGGCGATTCGATATCATGCCACTGACAATTCGTAAAGTAGCGATAGCTACTGACCCGCTCCACCGACGCCTGGTCTTGCTGGCTGCAAAACGTTCGTCGCGCGGCTTCGATGCTTTGGAGTCCGCTTAAGTGCAACAACCAATCATAACTGTGTTCATCCGAACCTTGCAGATAGTCCGCGACAATCACATAGTCGTCGGTCACGGCCAACAAACGCCGCTGGAGGATCCGCTCGTCGGACTTGTCAAAGTTCACACCGGTTGCCAGTAGATTGTCTCCAACCTTGGGCGGATAGAACTTCATCCAATCCGGGACTTGACACCAACGTGCCTTTGTTTCGGCCACGCACACCTGTAAGCCGGGCTGCTGCTGGAACATCCGAACTTTCCCCGGCGCCGCTTCCTGCATCTTCTCGTCGACCACCACCATATTGTGACTGGCCGAGGCCTGGTCCCACATCTTGTATTGGTCGCGCATGTAGCCGTCGAACCCAGCCATCGGCGCGTAAAGCGCGTGCCCATAACGCTCGAGTGACAGCAGGCTAAGGCGGTCAAAATGGCCATGCCAACCACCGTGTGTTCCCCATTTCAGCACGGCGGTGATCTGTTCGTTTGGTTCTCGTCCAGGCGATTGTGATCGTAAGACACCCAAGCCCACATTGCGTAGACAGGCCGATCCCCCTCGCGGATCGGCCACGTCCGGCAGGGTCGGTACTCCGTAGAGCAGCTGTCGCCAACCTGTCTGCCCAGTATCGTCAAGGCTGACATACTCTCGCCTGCCCCCCTGCTCTGCGACCCACGCATATTTCGGATCGAGATAATGGGCATAGGCCTGCTCAAAAACATCGTAAGCGCGATGGCGTCTCGAGTCGTTATTCGCCAAAACCACTCCGTCGTGGTCCATGGCTGCCACTAAACCGTCGAACATCCCTCGCAAGCTGCGGTGGCTTTTTCCCGGTGGCCCCCACTTGTCGAACGACATTCCCAAATAGCCTTCAAAGGCCGTCCCTTGCTCGATCATCGACTGGAATCGCAATGGAAACTGCGCGTCGTACAGATTGATGCCCCAATTGTGACAAGCGGCCGCGGCCATCGCGTAGTACCGCAAAATCAATAGGTGGTAATTGGTCGCCCCCTCCTGATGCCAACCATCGTCTTGGACGCCACTGGTCATCTGAAACTCAAAACCACCTCGTCCATAGAGCTGACGATCCAGCCGTTGCATGTCTTGTAGGACCAGCGACGCCAGGATACCGCCCGCATTGGCGCACGTCGAATAGTTATAGGTCAGTTCCCCGTCCAGCAGCCTCTCCGTTTCATCCAAGTAACGTTCGAGGATGTCGCGCATCCTTCGCCGATCGTCCGACGTCAAAACCGGTTCTTCGAATACCATGTCATAGGCGATCGAGAGATAAGTGAAAAACATGCCTTCATGGACACCGATGCCGTCCGTCGAAACTGCATTTCCGCGCGCGAGGTACCCATTTTCCGAATCCATCATGCGGCGCAGGACAGCCATGATCTTGTCCAGCAACGCAGACTGTCTAGTGAGCTTCCATGCCACGGCCACATCGATCAGACCTACGGTACTGGGCCATTCGTCGAAAACCTTCCCCGCGTTGTCGCTGGCCGCGGGCAGCTCCCACGCCTGGGCTCGTTGGACCAGCGACGTTTTGGCATGCGCGGCCCATTCGTAATCGCGTGCTTTGGCTACGACCTGTTGCCAGCCTTCATCATCCAGTAGCAGGTAAGGGTGCGGTTTCGCACGTACACTCCAGAGATCCACAGTCGCCGCGCGATGCGTCTCTTCAGCCGGCCGGGCAACCAGCCGATGCACTTCCCACCCTCCGACCGACACTGCGGCGTTGCCCTGCATGGAAACCTCGATCTGCTTCCTCTCTCCGGACTCAAGAATCAGGCGGTCACTTGGTTTCAACGAGGGCGTGAGGGCATGCCGATCTGACGATTCGAGGCTCAGCGACACAGCCCGGCGATGACGGCTATGATTGATGATCTCGACGTGAAATACGATCGGTTCTTCGGGAACAAACGATTGGCATGCCCGATTACATGACAAGGAGATGGGCGAGGGGCGCTCGAGAGTGACGCCTGTGACCACCAGATCGTTTCCCGCATCACGATCGTTTGATCCGTTGTGTAACTCGATACCGCGAACGAACTGCCAGACGCTGGGCAAATGACGCTTCATGCGGAAATCCGCCAGTGGGAAAACCAGTCGCTGTTTTCCCGCTGCGTGAACCGTCTGGCGTAACACGGCTTCCTGCGGATAAATGATGATCTCCGAGCGACCTGAGGAAAACTCACTAGAGATGTCGAATTCTATCCGACACTCGAGTGGCGCTTCGGAGTCAATCGATGATTCAACGTCTACAGAAACGCCCGCCAAACCGCGCCAGTCTTGAATTTCGTCCCAGTGATACTCGGCGGATGGTTTGAGCACCCGTCCAATGTTCGGGATGGCTACGCCACCTGTCCAAGCCGGTAGTTCCGGGATGGCCAGTTCGGCCGTATAGACCGATGGTGGATCGACCCAAACAAACAGAGACGATATGCTCACCAAGGCGGGCATGACACGGTTACAGCAAGGCAACATCAAGCAACATCGAATGAGCTGGCTCATGGTTTCTCGAAATCCCATTGACAACATCCGGCCTCGCCGGAGAAAACCCGTAGCGGCGACCATCTGGTTTTTGGCGGTCGGTGCCTGGGCATCCACCGCATCCGCTCAACCGGGTGATGCCGACGAAAGGGGCGATGCCGACGAAAAGCCTGTTTTGTTTCGCGAAGACTTTGAATCCTACCCCAATGACGATGCGCTTTGGAGCCGCGGAGGCCCCTACTTGGATCAATGGCGACGAACGGTCCCGGAACACAGCTTAATACGGCTGCTTACCAACCAGCATCGGCACTCTGGAAAGCGCGCCGTGGAGATGAATTTGGCCGGCGATCAAGAAAGCGCCTACGGAAACGCCATACTCTACTACCGAGTCCCGTTGTCGTCAGTCAAGCCTCACGGTCGGCTAGGCGTTTCAGGCTGGATCAGCTTTGAAAATCTTCAAAACGCACGGCTGTTCTTCCTCAACGAGCTATGGACCGGCCGCATCGATCCAGTTCAGAAGCATTATGGCCATACGGAGGCGCTGCTGGCCGGTGGCGTTCAATACAACAGCCGCACGCGCACCTGGCAGTGGGAACACGGTGGTGAGGGCTATCCTTACACCAGCTTTTCGGAGGTCGTTGATTACAAAGACGGGCTAGATGAATTCCATTTCTTTAAACTGGTCGTCGACTACAACACAGATCGATATATCTCATTCCAATTCGGCAAACAAGTATGGGATCTTTCAGATCACAAGCTGATGGTATTTGAACCCGATATCGCGCACGAACCGACTCCGGCCATGTTCGAGTTGAATGTGAGGCTGATCACCTACGACGAGTACGATGGACCGTATCAGTGTCGTGTCATCGTGGATGACGTGGAGATCACACACGAAGGCGGCGGTTCATTGGCCTTGGAGGCTAAGAAGGGCAGCTAAAACACCGTCTGAGGTGGGTCAGATGCTACAATTTGTTACTCGCCGTTTATCGCGGGTCGCCTTTCATGGTAGCGGATCAATACGATCGAGCGGCTCCATGCTGCGAGCCTGTTCCCATGCTTGATGCAATTCACGTTGATGTTGGGCTGCCCATTCCATCACGAGTCCGGTTGCACGTGGCGCGATGCGACCGCCAATCACGCCAAGTGTGTTCACAACGACGACCATCTGATCGCTACCGTATTGCGCACGAAAGTGCGGCGGATTGTGGTCGTTGTAGTGGTTCTTTATGACGATGCCGTAGAACTGGCTGAGTTCAGGCATCAGCAGACGTCCTCAGACTCGGGAATAAATCGTCAGGTAACTTGTTGGTTAACTGCAAGTACATGGCGTCAGCGCAGAGTTCGATTGTGTCTGTCCACCGAATCTGACCATGCTTGCCGACAGTCACGATTTGAAAGATCGATGGATCAGTCCATACTGCAAAGACGCCCTTACCGACCAGATGTGAGAGATCCGCCTCACCCGTCACGCCGTCATCGTATTCTAGCTGGAGCTTGTATCCAGTTTGGGCCGTCACATCAATGAGCTTCGCCATCGAGCATCACTTCCGCAAGAGTTTCTGAAATGAGTGATAGTGTCCTGAGGCAAGTCACCGTTCAGCACGTTGGTTGCGCGGGGGTCAGACGTGGTGGCCAACCCGGCAACACCCCAATATACTGTATGTGGCGTGGCAATCTCAATTCCAGGAGTATGAAAATGGTCTCTGAGAAAACAGAAGACGTGGTACGACGTGCAACGCAACTTTATGAAGAACAACTTCGTGAAAAGCTTGAGCGAACAAATATGAACGATTTCGTGGCAATCGAGCCCGACTCAGGCGAGTATTTTTTTAGTAGGACTTTGAGCGAAGCAATTCAGGCCTCGCGAGCAGCCCATCCGGACCGTTTGGCGTTTGCGATGCGTGTCGGTCATAGTGCAGCGGTACATATCGGAGTTGTGAATCCGTGAACGGACTTGTTCGAAATTCGATATTCTGTCCCAGAGTACCCACGGTGGAAACGGCAGAGCCTTTTCAATTCGCACCAGCGGAGCTGGTGGTTTACGGACGACAATTAAGCCACGGGATTTAGGGCAAGTCAGAGCCGGCCAAGGCCTGGCAGAAACTGCGGTGCGGTGTGTCACACTGCCGACGTTAGCAAGATGCGGTTTCTAGCGGCGGGCATGTCTACCTCCGCTAGATAACACTCCGACATTCAAGACGTCGGTGGGACGGCCAAGGGGATTACGGCCCCACCCTCAAGTTGCGTCGGCCGATGAATCCGACGCGGGTTGGCGAAGTCTGATTCTGCGGGAGGGATGTCACATCGCCGGTAGTTAACGAATTGCCGTTTCTTGCTTCGACTTTTTATACCGACGCGAGTCAGGCTGCATCAAATAGACGTATAACCATCATTGTCGCCGCCATCAATTGTCGGTCCCGCATGATTCAGCGGTGCCCAATTTGCCCCGAAGGGGCCGCAACATGACAGCCCAGCGGTGCCCAGTTTGCCCCGAAGGGGCCGCAACATGACAGCCCAGGGCAAGGTAAGGTGAGCTCCGCGAGCCTTACCGCTGCCCTGGGAATCGTAGGCGAGGACCCGTCGCCCTGAAAGGTCAAAACAAAGGCTGGTACCAATCGATGCGCTGTTAACAATAGGTGCGCGGATCTTGTTTTGCCCTTTCAGGGCATGGAATCTATGTGCAACCCGAACCCAGGGCGCGCAACCGGAACCCAGGGCGGCGCCAAGGCTCGTTTCACTCGCCTTGGCTCTGCCCTGGGCTATCATGTTTTGGCCCCTTCGGGGCAAGCGATACCGTCCAATGCCCGGTGCGTGTAGCTGGAAACAAATGGTCGCATGACCATCATTGTCGTCGACTTCAATTGTCGGTGCCACGCGATCCGGCTGCGCCCGATTTTGCCCTAGAAATCGTTGGCGAGAATCCGTCGCCGCCCGATCCACGTCCCGAAAACCAGAATGTGAATTCGCGTTCGGCGTGAAACGCCGACGCAGTTTCACATTTCCCGACTAGCGGTATAGACGCAGCATCCAGTGATGTGGTTCCTCATTGCCAGGAATAACCGACGGATGCCCTTACGAGGGATACTCACTCGAAGATTGCCAGGAGATTATCGGAGATGAGATCGCCCGCATCGTCAACTGGAAAACCGGCGGCGATGTTGCGCCACTGGCTGGCAAGCCGGTCCGGCTGCGATTTGCGATTTTTCGAATCTGACCTCTTCACTATGAAGTTCAATCCGTAGCCGAATCCCGCTCGAACTTCCGCAGCGCGTCGATGTTCGATTCGACTTTTGACACGATGTCGGCAATCCTTTGCATGCTGCGCTTCGCCGTCTTGTAGAAACGGAAGAGTAATTCGGTGCTGTGCTCGACCTTGTAACAGCAGTTTGGCACGTCCTCCTTGCGATAAACGACCTTGGCTCGTCGCAGAATCTGCTGCCATGTGGTCCGCGGGCCACGATAGGTCTGCCACTGCAACCGCGGCCAAGAAGGGATCGGCGACGGCACACTATGCATCATCGGTAACCCCTCTGCTTGGACCGCCTTCAGGAACGTGTTTCGATGAATCCCCGCGCGCTGAGACCGAAAGTTCATTGACCACATGTAGTGCGAAGCGCAACCCTGTTTACTTTGCTTGGGCCACGTTAGGTACTTGACGTCGGCATCATCCAACAGCGAACGCAGTGTTTTGATGTTTTCGCGTCGCGCTGTGATTTCACGTGGTAGTTTCTTTAGTTGTTCCGTGAGCAGAGCCGCGTCGATCGTCGTAATGCGATAAGTGTAGATGAGCGAATCAACATACGGTCGCCACCTGTCGGGAAACTCAGCTTCGGTTGCACGCGCTGCGTACTGGCCGCTCATGCATGCCCGGTAATAAACGTCGCGATCGGGAGTGACCATATATCCCGCCTCAGTGGCTCCCAGCTGTTTTCCTCCCATGCATGAAAACCCACTAGCATCGCCGAAGTTGCCGACGCCCACGCCTTTCCAAGTCGCCCCATGTGCCTGAGAGCAATCCTCCACAACGGCCAGGCCGTGACGACGGGCAATCCGCGTTAGCGCGGTCATGTTGGCGGGATAGCCATAGACGTGTACGACCAGAATGGCTCGTGTTCTCGGGGTAATCCGTTGCTCGATCTCTCGCGGGTCAATGAGACCAGTCTCCTTGTCTACGTCAGCGAAGATTGGGATGGCGTTCTGGTGCAAGATGCATGACGTCGAAGCTCCCCACGAATAGGGTGTCGTGATGACTTCGTCACCCTCGACGATATCGAGTCCGGCCAGCGCCAGCTGTAATGAGCTGTGACCGGAACTAGTCGCCAGCACATGCCGGCCGCCGTGGTAGCGAGAAATCGCGTCCTCGGCTTCGCGAACTTCGGGCACTTCCCGGCCGAGACCCAGCACTCGCCCCTCACGCATGATCTGTTCGACGCGGCGAAGCGCGCGCGGTGTGAAATACGGATACACCGGCTGCTCGACTGGGCCAACCGGTTTGCCGCCGAGTAATGCCAATTGAGTGGCGTGGGAACGGGACATGTATCGAATTGTATTGGCAGAAGTAACCGCCGCAAGGCATCACGGATGATTCGTTGCTTCTGGCTGATGGCGGCGCAGGTCTTCACTATCTCAATGGATCACCGTAAACTTTCACGCATGGCCAGCGACGCACCATCCTGCAACGTCAACCAAGAGGTCTAGAATTCTTCGAGCGCGAGCCTTCTTCGTTCGTACCAGATCCCATCTTTGACTCGCATATCCATCTTGGCCTGTGCAGCGACTATTCAGAAATCCATCGAAAGAATATGGCCAACACGCCGGAGGTCGCCGATATTGGAAGCTATCGCGACCAGGTGGACTGGCTCGCACCCGGGCGCGAAATCGCGGGCGCGCTGGGACTGCCCACGCGAGTATGTGCCGTGAGGCTGGCGACGAAGGGTTCCCTCGCAACGAGTTGACCGAGATCTCCTCTTTGTTGTTCATCGTTTGGTCCTTCCAGTCTCAATTGGATTTCGAGCTCTACGAAAACAGGCACAGCAGGCGTCGGCAAGCGACGGCAACGGCAGGAAGAACAGACAACCTCGAAAAATACCGACGCTTGCTTATAGATGCCGACGGCTGCAGGGTCCAAAGCAATCCTTGGAGGCTAAGAACTCGACGCCTTAACTAGCGATTTGAGGCAAGGTCAATCCACCTCGAAGCGGCGTAACGCATCCATATTCACCTCAATACCGAGCCCTGGTTTCTGTGGTAGCGGTATGCGCCCTTTGACAATCTCCAGTTCGTCCGCCACCAACTCCTGGCGCAACAGCGAATCACACAAGTTCGCTGGTTGGAATTCGATATACGGACAATGCGGCGTGACCGCGGCCAGATGGGCCGTGGCGGCGATGCCGATGCCGGTTTTCCAACAGTGTGGCACAATTCGTCGATTCCGTTCGGCCGCCATCGCGCAAACACGGCGAGCCTCCGTCAAGCCGCCCACGCGCCCGACGTCGGGTTGCGCAATGTCGACCTTGCCCACATCCATAAGCTCCGCAAATTCAAAACGAGTGTTTTGCCATTCCCCTGCCGCCACGGGCATCGGTGCTTCATCATGCAAACGGGCGTAGCCGCGCAGGTCGTCGATCTGCAGCGGCGTCTCGATAAAATAGATGTCGAGATCCTTCCAATCACGCAGCGTGCGCAGAGCCACCTCCGCGTCCGACCAGGTGTATTGGACATCGACCATCATCACAAAATCGGGTCCGACGGCCGCTCGGCAGGCGGCGACGACCTCGGTGACTTTTTCGTCCGGTTCATCGAGTCCGCTATGATTGTAGGGACCGCTTAACGTGACCTCCATCTTACCTGCCTCAAAGCCCAAATCGCGCGCTCGAACGGCCCAGGCCACCAGTGACTCCTTGTATTCCTCAAAGTTGTGACCGGTCGGCTGCAAGGAAGCGTAGGGCATGATGGACTCCTTGGGTTTGCCACCAAGGAGTTTCCAACAGGGCTGGCCAGTTGCCTTGCCACAAATGTCCCACAAGGCCATATCCAATGCGCCCAGTGCACAGATCACGGCGCCACGACGTCCGTTCATGGCACTACCGGTATAGAGTTTTTCCCACAGCCTTTCTGGTTCCAATGGATTCTCACCTAACAACATGGCTTTTAGGCCCAGTCCCATCGTGTGGGTACTGGGTGCTTCGATACAGGCTCGGGCGATCCAAGGATTGACATCGGTCTCGCCAATTCCAGTGATCCCCTCGTCGGTGTGAACAAACACCACAATATCGTCTTGCGCAGATGAGGTCGCATCGGTCCGGAGGTCGGGAACGAGCAAGACATGGCATTCAATATCGGTGATCTTCATAGGTGCTCCGGGCAGCGATTGTTTTAAGTCACGTTACCCCAATCATATTGCGTGAAGCGTGGCGGCGCCCAGCGGCCCAGGGTGCATATTTGGTGCCACCGGCTGAGCTCGCTTCGGCGGCGCTCTGTTCAGAGTCAGTAACCTGCAACTTATTCCGCCACGCGATGTGGTTGACAGCCAATTCACCTGCCATCTAAAGTTGGCAGGATAGAACCGCAGCATTCATTCACTAGACCTTATCGGAAACGTGGAAATCTTGAGACACGGAGCTCACAGCTCGTTATTGGTCGTTTGCTTGGCCCTGATCGTTACCAGCGTCGGGTGCGGCGCAGGCGATCCTTGTTGGCTCAAAGGTACGGTCAAGTTCGACGGCGAGCTACTCCCCGACGGGGATGTGCGACTGGATCCGATTGGCAATCCTGAAGCGGCACGGGCAGCGGCACATATCGACAATGGGCAGTTCGAGATTCCTCGCGAAGCGGGAATGTTGGCCGGCACCTATCGTGTTGCCATCTACGCCGTTCGCGAAACAGGGAAACGAGTCGTCACCCGCGAGGCTCTCCATGGCGGGAAAATCACCAAGGTTGAAGAAGAGGAGCAATACATCCCCGAACAGTTCAACCGTCGCTCCAAATTGCGAGTTGACCTTGCGCCAGGTGAAAACGAGCGCGAGTTCGCGTTGGTACCGTGAGTCTCCTTCGTCTCTTGCCGGTCATTGGGTCCGGTAAATCGCGAACGCTACGCAGGTTTTGGCTTTTTTTCATTGCAAAACAGTTGACAGTCGCCACTGGACCGAGCCTAATAAAGCTTGATTAGGGTCTCAAAAGGGTTTGAGGTCAGGTCCTACGGAAGCGATTGCACACCTCGGGGGGGAAGTCATGATTCGATCAAACGTCGTTTTTGCTATTCTAGCTGTTCTCACACTAACCCATTCTGGTCCGCTGACTGCGGGAACTTCGGAATCCGGGACGATTGATTTCGATTCTGATCCTGGATTGACGCTTACCGACGACGGGGGCCGGCCTGCATCAGTCAACATACGAACCGCCGATAGTGTGGCCGATATCGTCATGAACCGCGAAGGAAGTCAAGAACGCTATGCGGCGCCGTTGGGCTTCGACTTCACCGGAAACGGGAATAACTTTCAAGGCAGAGTCCGTTTCGCGGTCCGTGAGTCTGGGGCGGGTACCGACATAGAAGCGGGTTTCTTCGCGAGTAATGAAGCCAACATGGGCGACTCCGGCGGCGATAGCGCCACCCAGGTCGTGATCGAGGGACTTTCCTCGGGAAACTACCCGGCACGGTGGTTTGGAGGGGCTGGGGGCTACGATCGAGGTGGCTCGGATATTGCCGCTGACACCTGGTACGTCTACGAGTATGAATTTCAACCTGTGCCGGAGACCTCGATCTTGAACCTCTACGAAGGGGATGGAACGACCCTGATTTCGTCGATCACGGGTGGCAACACGTCCGGAATTGGCCACCTGGATCAAATCGGTTTCGGTAACTTGGACTGCTGTGACGACCAGTCCTCAATGGCGGTGGTCATTGACTGGATGACCTATGCGGTCAACGAGCCACTACCGGCGGATCCAGCTTACGCGCCGGACTCGGCCATTGTCCCGGAACCTGCCAGTGTCCTATTGTTGGGACTAGGTTTGTGGCTGGGTGCCATGCGTCGGCGACAAACCGATGACTAGACGCAGGCGAATCGGCATGAATCCGACCGACGCGCCTTACGCTGGTCGGAACTGTGTACATTTCCGGAGCAAATATTTTATCTCCTAGATGAACCGAAGGGATCTTGGACCATGCGACGTCTTCTTTATTTCAGACCACTGGCTCTTTCGGCGGCCGCTGCATTGCTTTTCTCAGCGACGTACGTCGACGGGCAGGAATCCGGTGTCATTGATTTCGGTTCGGACCCAGGTCTGATTCTGGACAATGAAGGTGAAAGCATGACGACCGCCACTATTCGCACTGAAGACAGCGTATTGGATCTCACCATGTTCCGCGAAGAGCCGCGTGTCCGCTATGCCTTTCCTCTACAGGGCGAGTATTTCGGCAATGAGAATAACTTTAAAGGGCGCGTACGTTTCGCCGTTGTGTCGTCCAGCGCTGGGACGGATATTGAGGCGGGATTCTTTGCCAGCGACGAGGAAAACATGGGCGACTCAGGAAGCGATAGCGCGACCCAAGTCGTTATCGAAGGGCTCGGTTCGTCCAACTATCCCGCACGGTGGTTTGGGGGTGCCGGCGGCTACGACCGAAGAGGTCTGAATATCGATGCTGCGACATGGTACGTCTACGACTTCGAATTTCAGCCCGTACCAGAAACGGCCACTGTGAGCCTTTTTCAGGGTGACGGCGTTACCTTAATTGATGCAGTCGACGGAACGATTACCGGCGGAGCAACATCGGGGATTGGATTCATCGACACCGTCGGCTTCGGAAACCTCGACTGTTGCCCCGATGGGTCGTCCATGGATGTCGTCATCGACTGGATGACCTATTCAGTCAACACCACTCTACCCGCCGACCCTACCTATGCTCCAGATAACGTGATCATTCCGGATCCAGGTCCACAACGGACCTGGAATGCGGACAGTGGAGGTGATTGGACCAATGGTGGCAATTGGGATCCCGCACTGGCGCCTGACGATGCGGAACATATCGTGACTTTCGGCGATGCCATCTCGCAATCACGAACGGTTTTCACGGATGTTCCGGTGACCGTCAACTCGATCACCTTCGACAATGCGAGCGAGTATGCGGTTGGCGGCACGGCAACAGTGAATTTATCCGCCAGCGCTACGGCGGATCCGTCCATCACGGTGTCGCAGGGGTCGCACCAGTTTCAATCCCAGGTGGATCTGAACGCCGACACCGCCGTGGATGTGGCGGATGGCGGAGTGCTAACCTTCAACAATGCATTGAACCTTAACGGAAATACACTGACCCAATCGGGTGCCGGCACGGTGACTATTAACAATGTGCTCAACACGGGCGGTGGCACCGTAAGCTTGACCAACGGCACGCTGAACGGCAGCGGTGAAGTTGGTGGCGACGTCAACAACAGCGGCGGTACGGTTGCACCCGGCAATAGCCCTGGCATCCTCACGATCGACGGCAACTTTATCCAAGGCGGTACCGGAACACTGGCTTTAGAGATTGGCGGCCTGGTGGCGGGTGATGATCATGACAAACTTGAGGTCGGCGGGGATGTGACCCTTGACGGGACGGTAACCGTGCAACTCATCAACGGTTTCTCGCCGCAGAATGCGGATTCATTCGATATGCTCGACTTTGCCTCTTTCAGCGGTTCACCCATCTTCGATTTCGATCTAGCGCCTTTGGATGGCGACTTGATGTGGGACACGAGCCAATTTAGCACCAGCGGCCTGCTGTTCATTAGTGGCGGACTTACGTTGCCCGACGGCGACTTTGATGCCAGTAACCGTGTGGGTGTGGACGACTTAAATTTGGTCTTGTTCAACTGGAATTCACTGGGAAGCAGCTTGCCTGCAGAGTGGAGTTACCAGCGACCTGGTGACAACGAACTCGTCGGTGTAGACCAGCTAAATCTCGTACTTTTCAATTGGAACGCCATGGGGAGTTCCACCGCCGCGGTGCCGGAGCCGGCGGCCGCGGTTTTATTCGGTGTGGCTTGTCTATGGCTGTGCTGCGGTTCCACAAAACGGCGTTTGACGTCACAATGATATTTGAGCGTTGACTGAATCACGTGGTCCCGAGCAATCGCGGTGTGACTATGGCCGCTCTGCCAAGAACGAAATCGCTCAACGTTAAAGCTCGGATCGGCAATGCAATTGGCGGCCGCTCGGCATTCACGCTCGTCGAGCTTTTGGTCGTGATCGCCATCATCGGGATTCTCGTCAGCCTTCTGTTGCCCGCAGTCAACTCAGCTCGGGAGGCAGCTCGGAGAGCGGCCTGCCTGAACAATTTGCATCAGCTGGGTTTGGCCGTAATCAATTATCACGATACTTTCCAGGCGATGCCCATGGGAACGTATCGCCGCACGGAAGGGGGAGGCCGACCGGAATATCAAACCAACCAGGCCTCCTGGATCGCCCGTAGCTTGCCGTTTTTGGAAGAGCAGTCTCTGTTTGACCAGATCGATTGGAATCAAGAACCTGGTGATCAAGGCCTGAACATCCCGGTCATGGGAGCCGGGCTCTCGGTGGTACGCTGTCCGACTGACAGCGCGGATCTGCTGGATCTGGATTGGGTTTCCGACGGAGGCCATCCTCTGAAGGACTATGCGCCCACGAACTATGTAGTCTGTATTGGCGACACCGACGAATCCCATTTGTACACAGGAGTTTTTGGAATCAATTCCAATACACGGATTCGCCAGATTACAGACGGAACGTCCAAAACGATGATCATCTCCGAATGCAAGATCGCCGATCCATTTGTGCGGTATTACGGTGCCTTCTCGCCCTATCAGAGCTGCCTGGCGGGTACCGCCCGGGACGTCAAGCGGTTAACGGTCGAACCGCGTGGATTTTCATGGTTTTACGCCCAGGTGAATCAGGCGTGGAATTACAATACGATTTTGACGCCGAACGACTCCCTGACGACCAATCACGAATGTCAGATGTGGTCGGATCGCACGGTGTTGGCCGCACGCAGTCGCCATCCGGGCGGCGTCCAGGTTGCGATGTGTGACGGGGCGGTCCGATTCGTGACCGAGGACATCGAGTACGACGCTTGGAGAGTCTTGGGAACCATTCAGGACGGTGAAGTCGCCACTGAATCCTTCTAACCAAGTCGCTCAGCGAAGCGGTTCCGAAAATCATCGCAAAGAGTGGAGGCTCCAGTTTCTTCTGGCTCATCCAGTTAAAGTGTCCCTGGATCGTAACTGGTGCGTTGAAAAAGATTATATAATGAATCTGATTCAACCTTTCAGTTAAATCTCCAAGGCTTCAATCAATCCGGCTGTCCGCGCAATGCACTCCGCGCAATGCACTGGCCGGGCGGTAGAGATATGCTCACATCGCGAAATATCCTGATCTCGCTGATTGATGCAGCGATTCTCGTCAGCTCCGCAATGGGGGCCGTCCCTGTCAGCTCGAATCCCATCCCGCAACCCGATCCAAATGTGGTCGGCCTATGGCTCCTGGATGAATCCGAAGGTCCCGTTGGCGAGGAAAACTGGGGAATCTACGATCAATCGGGACATGGCAACCACGGTGGGCGAGAGCCGGTTAACGGCCTGCAAACGCGTCCTCAGTATTCGACCGACGTCTCCGTCGGAGCACCTTGGAACTATAGCCTTGATTTTGGCGCTAGTAGCAATGCACGGGTCGAGATTCCCGACGGCGATTCTTTGGACCTGACGGCTGGCTTTACCATCGAGGCTTGGGTCAATCTCAATTCGCTCAATGACGAACAGTACCTGGTTTCCAAACGCAATACTTCGGGACCGGCCAGCGGCTATGTGCTGGAGTATTCAGGCGGTAGCCAGACTTTTCAGTTCAACATTGGCAACGGCAGCAGCTACCAAGGCGTTGCTTCAACCAATTTCAGACCGGTTCCTGGCCAGTGGCACCATGTGGCGGCGGTGCACGACCCCGGCGCCGGACCCAGCCAACTTCGGCTGTACATCGACGGCCAATTGAACAATAGCACGGGCGTCAACCCAGTCATCGCCACGAACGACGATCCTTTGTGGCTGGGCGATTGGGCAGCTGGCGGAAAAGCGGCTAATGCCAAGTTAGACCAGGTGAAAATCTCGTCACGAATCGTTCCCGAAAATGAGCTCGGATTTCACCGACAGGACGGGCCCGCTCAAATTATCTTTGGCGATAGTTTTGAGTCATACGGCAACCTCGGTGATTTACTCTCCTGGTCCGGCGGCGCCAGGAACCACTGGAAGAGCGACGACGCTGGCCCCGAACAGACGCTGGAGCTGACCACCTCTCACGCACATTCGGGCGACCAATCGATTCTCATGCAACATCTAAACGCCAACACAAACGGCAATCGTAGTTCGCCCTTCTACAACTTGCCGGTGGCCGCCACGCGAGGTGAGCCGATTGTGGCGACATCGGGTTGGGTCAGCTTCACCGGTAGCGAAAACGTGCGATTGTTCTTCCAAAATCAAATCTGGACAGGCGATGAAGTCCACTACGACGTCACCATGACACTGCTGGCCGGTGGCATCCAGTATTGGGGGGACACTCAGACCTGGCGGTTTGAGGACGCACCGGGCGCCGGCTCGACGACCATCGAATTCTCTGATCCGGTTGCTTACAACGAAGACCTCGACAGTTGGCACTACTACGAGTTCGTGATGGACTACCAACAGAAGGAGTACGTTTCCTTCCAATTCGACGACCAGCTTTGGGACCTCTCGGGCAACGGCATGTTGGTCATCCCCAACTACACTGACGCTTCGGTCATACCGGTAGTGGACCACAACGTTCGTCTGTTGGAGCTGCCGAATCCGCCCCATCCTTACACGGCTCAATTTGCCTTGGACGACGCCGCGATCTCGGTGGGGCCACGACCCACTGCCGATTACGATGACAGTGGTGTTGTCGACGTGGGCGACTTGAACCTGGTTTTATTCAACTGGAATGAAGACGCCAGCTCGCTGCCAGCCACGTGGATCAATGCGAGGCCGGTCGGTGGGACGTTGATCGGCGTGGAACAACTGAATCCAGTCCTTTTCAACTGGGGAGCGCCAGGCAGCGCGGCGGCCGTGCCTGAGCCGAATAGTCTATTGTTGTTGTGCTGCGGGTTGGCGGTCACGGTCAGACGCAAGGCTCATCAATTGGACCAGTACAAGAAAGTTTCGTCCGTATCACAGCGTCCCTTATCGCGACATCAATAAGTACCAAATGACTTCCGAATTCAGAAAACAGGTCCTGCCTCAACTTCGACGCAGCATCTCGGGCTTATTCTTGGCACAATCCATGGCGCTGATCGCATGCGCGACGGCCCCAGTGCGCACGGTCTCACTTCCGCAACCGAATCCGGACGTCGTCGGTCTGTGGCTGCTAGACGAAACGGAAGGGCCGGCCGGAGAAGAGAATTGGGGGATTTATGACCAATCGGGGCACCACAATCACGGTTGGCGGCAACCCGTTGATTCACTCACGACACGGCCGCGGTATTCCCAGGACGTGGCCCACATCGCACCCTGGAACCACAGCCTGGACTTTGGCGCTGGCACCAGCGCACGGGTGGAAATCGCCGACAGTGATTCACTGGACCTCACCGGCGCGTTCACGTTGGAAACATGGGTCAATCTAAACTCGCTCAACGACGAGCAGTATTTCGTTTCCAAGCGCAACAGCTCCGGGCCATCCAGTGGTTATATCCTCGAGTGGTCCGGCGGCAGTCAGACGTTTCAATTCAATGTCGGCAACGGGACCAGCTATCAAGGGATCGCCTCGCGCAACTTTTCTCCAACGCCGGGCGAGTGGCACCACCTGGCGGCGGTTCACGATCCGAACGCGAACCCCAGTCAGCTGAGGCTCTACATCGACGGCCAGTTGAATAATAGCGGCAGTGCCGATCCCGTGGTGGCAACCAACAACGATCCGCTCTGGATCGGTGACTGGTCCGCTGGTGGCAAGTCGGCCAATGCCAAACTTGACCAGGTCCGGATCTCGTCGCGAGTCGTGCCGCCCAACGAACTTGGATTTCACGTGCACGAAGGTCCTGCGCGGACTATCTTCGGTGACAACTTCGAGACTTACTCAAGCACAAGCGAACTTCTATCTCGATCTGGCGGCGCACGGAACCATTGGAAAAATGATGCCGCCGGTTCCAACGGCACCTTTGCGCTGGACAGTCAACATGCTCAATCGGGCAACCAGTCGGTGCTGATGCAGCATCTGAACGCCACGTCGTCAGGCAACCGAGTGGCCCCGTACTACAATCTCCCCATTGCCGCGACACGGGATGAGCCGATCGTCGCCACGTCTGGCTGGGTGAGTTTCACGGGATCGGAAAACGTGCGACTGTTTTTTCAGAATCAGGTTTGGACTGGAGACGAGGTCCATTATCTGGTCTCCAACACCAATCTGGCGGGTGGCATCCAATATTGGGGAGACACCAAAACATGGCGCTTCGAAGAAGCTGCCGGAGGTGGTTCCACAACGGTTGAGTTTTCCGCGCCAATCGTCTACCAGGAAGGCCTCGATAGCTGGCACTACTACGAATTTGTCATCGACTATGAGAAGAAAGAATACGTTTCGTTCCAGTTTGACGAAAAAAGGTGGGATCTGTCGGGCAACCGGATACTGGTGTTGCCCAATTTCTTTCCACGGACGGTGATTCCCGTCGTGGACCACAACGTACGGCTGTTGGAACTACCGAACCCACCGCACCCGTACACCGCCCAATTTGCCTTGGATAATCCGGCCATCACCGTACGATCACGAGAGACGGCTGACTACGATGACAATGGATTGATTGAAGTCGGCGATCTGAATCTGGTGTTGTTTAACTGGAACCAGGACGGCGGCGCACTGCCAGCCTCATGGGTCAATAGCCGCCCTGCCGCGGGCGTGGTTGTGGGCATGGAACAACTCAACGCTGTCCTGTTTGACTGGGGCAACTCGGCCGAAACCGCGACCGTTCCGGAACCCGTTAACGGCTGGTCTGTATGGTTGCCTGTCTGGGCGGCCTGTCTGAGTTGCTCGTCTGGGTCTGCCGGGCGTTCTCTGTCACCACCGATCGGAACAGGCCGGCGGAAATGGTCTAATGGAGTAATAGGCCAATTCCTTTCCCGTGCATTGGAGTCTCATGTCAAACGACGCCGATCCTAGTCGACGCCCTCGACTTTGAGCCCTACCGAGAGTCGTCGCGTGATGATGGCCCGCCGTATCGGCGTCTGACAACGAACGTCTACGCCACAATCTCGCTAACCACTCGGCCATACACGTCGGTCAAGCGGAAATCGCGACCCGCGTAGCGATAGGTCAGCTTTTCGTGATCAAATCCCATCAAGTGCAAAATCGTGGCGTGAAGATCGTGCACATGGACACGGTTTTCGACGGCCTTCGATCCAAAATCATCGGTCGCCCCATACGCCATCCCGCCCTTCACACCGCCGCCGGCTAGCCAAACGGTAAAACCGTAGTGGTTGTGGTCTCGTCCGTTGATTTTCCCCTGGTTCAAACCCTCCTTAGGTAACTCAACAGTTGGCGTGCCTGGATGCCCGGTCCGTACATATCGAGCACGTGCCGCGGTTCGCGGCTGACGTCGAAGGCCTCGCCGGCGTCGGATTGCATCCGATAAGCCAACTCGAAGGACTGGATTCGCGCCTCCAATTCGGCATCCTCCTGCCGGGCCTGGAGATGCTGGCGATTCAACTCAGCCAACAGAATCAGCTGGCGACGTTGCTGGCCAGCGGTAATGCGACGATTCTTTATATTGTCAATGAGCTTTTCGACCGCCTCATGCTGCGTGTCGACATAAGTCCCTTGATGGGCACCTGGCAGGAATCCAGCTTGCCAATTCTGCACACCCTTGATTGGATATCCTTGTGGGCACATCGAGATGAAGGCCGGCAAGTTTTGGTTTTCGGAGCCCAATCCGTACGTGACCCAGGATCCGACAGACGGACGGACCACTCGCGGTGCACCGCAGTTCATCATGAGAAGCGACGGCTCGTGGTTGAACGAGTCCGTATGCATCGAGCGGATGATCGCCAGTTCATCAATGCAGTCGGCCAGATGCGGAAAGATTTCACTTACCGGTAGCCCGCTTTCCCCGTGACGGCGAAAACGGAAGGGCGACGGCAGAACGGCGCCGGTAGGACGTTCGGTCTTCGGGTTGCCACCGGGAATTTCGCTGCCCGCGTACTTCTGCAAGGCAGGCTTGGGGTCAAATGTGTCCAAGTGTGACGGGCCACCGTTCATGAACAGATGAATCACGCTCTTGGCCCGCGCCGAGTAATGGGGCTGCTTGGCCGCCATCGGGTTGGCCGTGGACTCGCCGCGGGACACAGCGGGTAACAACTCGGACAGCGCCACGGCACCGAACCCCAACCCAGCCCGCTGGAGTAGCTGTCGCCGGGCGAAGCATGGCATCTCAGATCGATGATCTGGTAAGAATGACACTCTTGTAGGATCCGCCGTTAGTTTCGTCAGCCGAGGAAAGGGTGGCAAGGGTTTATATGGTCATTCTACACGCCGCTCCGTCAGATCGGAACTAATCGACGTAGGCGAACTCGTTGGAGAGGAGAACTGCGTGGGCATAGCGCCCCCAGGCATCCAACGGAGGACTCTCAACTGAGCCAACCTCCGACGGTTGCTGGCCGGACCCTTCCTCTTCCAAACGTTCCTCTTCCAGCCGTTCCTCTTCCACGAATGCCAACCCGAGCTTCGTTTCCTCAGCGGACGGATCGCGGGCCAACGCGAGGCGATAGAGCTGGCCAATTCTTGCCCGCAGCGATGAGGCGACATCGGTATGTCGCGCCAATTCTTCGGCGGCTTGGTGCGCGAACGGATGGTTAAGGAGATAAAGCGCCTGCTGTGGCACGGTTGTGTACGAGCGTTGGGGGACGTGTGCGTCCGGAATCGCGAAGTCGAAAGTACGGAAAATCGGTGGCAAGTTTTGCCGATCAACATATGCGTACATAGAACGCCTCTTTGGAGCGGGCCAACTCTCCAGATGATCCTCCGAGCCGAACATGCGATCATCCAACTGGCCGCTGGCCGCCAACAGCCCATCTCTCAGCGATTCGAAGTCCAGACGCCGCCGAGTTCCGCGCACCAGAGGGTTGCGAGCCGGCTCGCCGGCCTCCATTTCCTGAACGCTCGACTGCCGATAGAGGCTCGACAGTACAATCCGGCGGATCAATCGTTTGACGGACCATTGATCCGGCGGCGAGCTCGTCAAGCAGTGCAAGATGAGCGGGTTCGTCGGTTCGCAGTCCGAAGTCACTGGGGGTTTCCACCAGCGGACGACCCAAAAGGTGAGTCCATACACGGTTCACAAACACGCGGGCTGTCAACGGATTGTCTCGGCTGGTAATTCCAAGGGCCAACTCGAGCCGACCACTGCCGTCGACAAACGCCTCCCCAGCTGGATCGAAATGGCTCAAGTAACGTCGCGGGGCCGGTTCTCCCTTTTGGCCCGGAATGCCGCGGACAAGGATTCGCGAGTCCGCCGGCGCATCCCGATCCACCAAAAGCGGTGGTAACCCATCGACGACTCGCTCTTCCGAACTCGCGAACACCCCGTAGATCCCGTAATAGTCTCGCGAAGAAATCGGATCGTAAACATGATCGTGGCACCGAGCGCAGCTGACGGTCAGTCCCATGATGCCGCGAAAGACGACATCAATTCGATCGTCAATGATGTCGTGTTTGTCCAAGTTAAAACGACGGCCGAGGGTCAGGTACCCCATTGCCGCGCGGTCCGCTTCCTCTTCCATCCGATCGGCGGTCAATTGACATCGAAAGAAATGGTCATAGGGCATGTCGGCGTTCAGCGCCCGCACCAGCCAATCGCGATATTGGTGCGCGTGAGCGTAAATCGGATCCGACGTAAAGACATAGCCTTTGGTATTCGCAAAACGGGATTGTCGCCCAATGATGTTAGCCGTGATCTATCGGCGGTTCAACACAAAACGCCATCGCCCGAGCTTGCCTCGGTGAGTCGATGTTCGGGCGGCGGCTTGTCAAGGCCCTCGGCTACCGCGGGTCCATCCGCTCCAACAGAATCGACTTGACTTCCTGCATCGGTCGGATTTCATGGCCGGTTCGTGGCCAGCTGGTGATCAACACCGGTCGATCGGCGACGGGGATCCGACCATGCGAACCGCCGACCAGCGAGGCATCTGTACTAATAACATCGAACGGAGCGCGGAACCCTAACTGTTTTTGCAGCATTCGCTTCGCCAAATGCAACTTGCCTCGCCAACCAGCTGACAGAAATAGCTCGGCTGGATCCCAGCCCGGTTTGTCATGGATCGCCACGCAACGTGCGAAGTCCGGAGCCTTGTCATTGTCCAACCAGTACGGATAGGCAAACCAACAATTCGGCTCGGCGATGGCCAGCAAATCACCGGACCGAGGATGATCCAATCCAACTCTTGCCATCCCACCGCGATCCATGACCTGCTCGACGCCTTCCAGGTCACTCAACAGTCGCCGAACCGACGAAGTGCAGCTGGAATCGTTGATGTAAATGTGAGCAATCTGTTGATCACACACTGCGAATGCCCGAGAGGCACCGTGCTCCAACAGCTCTCCGTTTTGGGCATTTTGCACTTGGACGAAACCAGCTTGTCGCAGCTCTCGATTTAGAAACACGGGACAGGAGACCGGTTCGAACGCATAATCGGAAACAACCGCGATGTCCCACCGGTGCTCGCGGGCCGCGTCAAGTAGCCGCCCCGCCTCGGTGTCCAGGTCACGCAATGCCTGCTGGCCCTGAGGTGAATGTGGCCCAAAACGCTGGTGGTCATAATCCAAGTGAGGCAGATAGGTGAGCACCAAACCCAGACGTTCTTGCTGGATGAAATGAATCGTGGCATCGACAATCCAACGGGTCGACACAATTCCAGCCGCGGGCCCCCAAAAGCGAAACAGCGGAAACGTTCCCAACCGCCCGCACAACTCGTCATGGACCGAACTCGGCTCGGTGTAAATGTCTTGCGACTTGCGGCCATCGGCCCAATAGGTCGGACGTTCAACCACGTTGATATCACAGGTTGAGTGAGTCGCGTATCGCCAAAACAGATTGGCGCATCGGATGCCGGGTTCCACGGCTCGCGCTGCGTCCCAGATCGTTTCGCCTTGGACGAGCCTGGCCGATCGCTGCCAATTCAGTACCTGGGCCAACTCGCGAAAGTACCAACCATTGGCCACAATTCCATGGTGGCCGGGCAGCGTGCCCGTGAGGATCGTGGCCTGGGATGGCGACGTGAGCGCTGGAACGGGAGGTCGCAGGGAAGTGAGAGCACCGCCCTCGGCCACCAACCTCTGAAGATTGGGGGTCAGCGACCCCACGGCGCGGTCGGCCAGCCCGGCAATGTTAACGATCAAAAGGCGTATGGTCATAGCCTGTTGTTTATACACAAGTGGTTTGAGTGTCTGGTCCGAACGCCAGCCATGCGATCGCGAAATCGGTCATTCTTCGGACTCCGACCCAAATGGGTTGGGGCCCAGCATGTGCTTCTTTCGCTCGAT
>Ga0310121_10001235_pt1 | contig 26656 bp, 29 predicted proteins | sample CB27_Tmax_986_MG_FD_203504 | JGI IMG/M metagenome (GOLD analysis project Ga0310121, IMG submission 203504) | Marine microbial communities from Western Arctic Ocean, Canada - CB27_Tmax_986 | ecosystem: Environmental > Aquatic > Marine > Oceanic | place: Canada: Western Arctic Ocean | collected... | reverse complement strand
TGGGCCAAAGCCAGCCCCTGATCGAGCAGTCGCAATCGCCCTACTCCCACTGCCAAGCCTTCTGGGCCATCCCCGACGCCCAGAGCTGGTTCACCCATCTCGCCGCCGGACGCCAGCTCGTCTACTTCGACCACCGCGGCTGCGGCCTCTCCGACCGCGACGCGACCGACTACTCGCCCCGCGTTCTCGCGCTCGACATCGCCGCCGTCGCCGACCGCCTCGGCCTCGACCTCTTCGGCGTCGGCTATGCCAGCCCGGCCGCTATCCAGTTCGCCGCCGACCATCCGCACCGCCTCCGCCGCCTTGTCCTTTGGCAGCCCCTCTCCCACGCCGGGGCCCGCTACAGCCAGTTCAAGGTCATGCTGCCCCTCATCGAGGACAACGTGGACTTCTTCCTCGAGGCGATCGTGCGCTGGGGCTACCCCAAGATCACGCCCGATCAGATCTCCGCCCAACTCCGCTGGATCCGCCTCTGTGTCGACCCGCCCGCCCTGCGGGCCGCCTACGCGGCGTACGCCGAAGTCGATGTCCGCGGCGCGCTCAGTCGCATCACAGCGCCCACCCTCGTCTTGAACCGCCGCGATGCTGCCCAACGCGAGCCTGCGCCTCCTCGACGGCACCTCCCCCGGACCGTTCGACAGCGATGATTGGGAAGCGGCCGCGCTCGCCCTCGAACAGTTCCTCGACGCGCCCGGCCCGGACCCGCCCGCTCCAACCAGGGCTCAGATCCGGGCCGAGCAGACGATTCTCACGCCCCGCGAACGCGACGTGCTGAGGATCCTCGTCGCCGGGCAGCGCAGCCGCGACATCGCCGCCACCCTCAACATCGCTCCCGCAACCGTCGCGCGCCACGTCAGCAACCTGCTCCACAAGACCGGCTGCTCCAACCGCACCGAACTTGCTCGCTATGCCGCCGACCACGCCCTCACGCGCAACCTCTGAACCAGCCATCCCAGGCTGACCGCCCGACTACACCGTTTGGTGTACTCGCTACCGTCGGCTCTGTGCGGATAAATGGTTCGTTCTTTCGATGGAAGGCCTTCCGCCCCTCGCGACACTGCTGCTCCATGACCGACGGGATTGAGCCTCGCATCAATAGGATCCGCACATCGTGAAGGCACCCCTCGCGCGCCGAACCAACGCGGGCGCCCATGCCGCTCGGGCGAAGACGGTCCGTCTCACGCAAGGGGACGCCTGATGGGCCGGTACATCGTCCGGCGCGTCGCCGGGGCGCTCCTCATCCTCGTTCTGATGTCGTTCGTGACATTCATGTTGATCAACGTCGTCCCGGGCAACACACTGCTCGCCCAACTCGCGGAGACTGGTGCCAACGTCGGGGTAGATGCGGAGGTCTTGGCCCTCTTCGAGCGCGAACTGGGGCTCGATCGGCCGGTGTTCGAACGCTATGCCGATTGGATCTTGCACGTGCTGCAGGGCGACCTCGTTGTTTCGTTCCGGAGCGGTGGCACTCAGACCGTGGTCGATCGCATCGGTCCACGCCTGCCCATCAGCATCGAGTTGGTCGTCCTCGCATCCCTCATCTCGTTCGCGGTGGCGGTGCCCATCGGCGTGCTGTCCGCGGTCCGGCAGCGTGGGCCGTCGGACTACGCCGCGCGCATGGTCGCGATTCTGGGCTTGGCGATCCCCAACTTCTTCCTCGCGACGGTCCTGGTCATCATCTTCAGCAGGTGGTTCGACATCAACCTCGCCTCGCTAGACAAGCCCGACCTCTGGGACGATCCGATTCAAAATCTCCAGGGCGTCATTGTGCCGGTGCTCGTGCTGGGCTTCGGCTTGAGCGGCGCCCTCATGCGCATGGCCCGCTCGTCGACGCTCGAGGTTCTCCACGAAGACTATGTCCGCACGGCCCGCGCCAAGGGCCTCGGAGAACGGGTGGGCATCACGCGCCACGTCCTCCGCAACATCTTGATCCCGATCGTGACCATCTTCGGGACGCAAGTGGCCTTCCTGCTGGGCGGCACGGTGATCGTCGAGTTCATCTTCGGGCTGCACGGGATCGGAGACCTGTTCTACCAGTCGGTCCGCAACCACGACTACCCCGTCGTGATGGGGACGGCGTTACTCCTGGGCTTCGTCGTGGTGACGATGAATCTGCTCGTCGATCTGTCCTACGCCGTGATCGATCCCCGCATCCGTTACACCTAAGCGACGGCCAGAAACTCCACGGCCCTCGCCCCCGCGAGCAATTCCGGCGCAACGCCTCCCCGACGCTTGTCGCTAATTTCGTCCGCGCGGATACTACGGGCGACGCGAAAAGGACGCTGCGTGGCCCAGTACACGATCCGACGGATCATCGCCTCCATCTTTGTCCTTTTCCTGATGTCGTTCGTCGCCTTCATGCTCATCAACCTGGCCCCGGGCAACGCCCTGCTGGCCCAAATTGCCGGCAGCGGCTCCATCGGCGGCGTCCTTGACTCCGAAGTCCTGGCCCAGTTCGAACGCGAACTCGGACTCGATAAACCCCTGCTCGAGCGCTACGCCAACTGGATCTTCCACGCCATCCAGGGCGACCTCGGCAACTCCTTCGTCAACAACCAAAGCGTGCTCGACCGCATCGGCGAACGCCTACCCACCAGCATTGAACTGGTCCTCATCGCCTCCATCATCTCGTTCGTCGTCGCGGTGCCCATCGGCGTCCTGTCCGCCGCCCGGCAGGGTGGGGCCTCGGACTATGCCTCGCGGACCTTCGCCATTCTGGGTCTGGCGGTCCCCAACTTCTTCCTCGGCATCCTCTGCCTGATCATCTTCAGTCGCTGGTTTGGCATCTCCCTCGGCACCATGGAAAAGCCCGACATCTGGGAGGATCCGATCCAAAACCTGCAGGGCGTGATCATTCCTTCGCTGGTCGTCGGATTCGGCCTCATCGCCACCATCATGCGCATGGCCCGCTCGTCGACGCTGGAAGTCCTTCATGACGACTACGTTCGCACCGCCCGCGCCAAGGGGCTCGGCGAACGGGTCATCATCACCCGCCACGTCATCCGCAACGCCATGATCCCCATCATCACCATCTTCGGGAACCAGGTCGCCTTCGTCCTCGGCGGCACCGTCATCGTCGAGCAGATCTTCCGCGTGCCCGGTGTCGGCTTCCTCGCGCTCGACTCGATTAACAAGCGTGACTACCCCCTCGTCATGGGCACGACCTTGGTCTTGGGCTTCGTCGTCGTCACCACCAACCTGCTCGTCGACCTCTCCTACGGCTTCATCGATCCCCGCATCCGCTACAACTGAGTCGCAGCACGCCCAGGCCCGACTTGATTCAGCGCCGGGGCATCGGGCTAGAGTGCGTCCAGCGGGAGCACCCGATCATGCCATTCACGCGTACCCCGCCGCGATCCGGACTCATGCGCGTCGTCATCATCGCGGCCGCGCTGACCGCGTTCGCCTGCGGCGACTCCAGCGACGAACGGATCCGCTCGATCGACGAGATCTTGGCCGGCGACATCGTCGTCACCGACCTGACCACTAGCTCCGCGGCCGTGCAGCTCAGCACCACCATCCCCGTCGTCTGCTCGGTCGTCTACGGCATCGACCAGCAATACGGGGACCAAAGCACCGACTTCGACATGGTCGGCCGCGCCCACTCCGAGCACCGTCCGCTGCTGCGTGACCTCGAACCCAACACCACCTATCACTACCGCCTCCAGGGCACCACCTCCGACGGCACCTTCTACGTCTCGCGGGACCTCACCTTCACGACCCCTCCCGCCGACCCCACCGACCCTCTGGCCAGCGCTGCCCAGGCCGAGAATCTGGCTGCCCTCGCGGTTGGCGCACAAATCATCGACGCCAGCTCCACCTTCGGCTCCAGCGACACCTGGCGCCCCGAGAACGCCCTCGACGGCGATCCCGACACCGAGTGGTCCAGCGCCTCCGATGGCGACGCCGCCTTCATCGAGATCGCGCTGGCCCGCACCAGCGAGATCACGGCCGTGGGCATGTGGACGCGCACGATGGGCATGTCGGCCCAGATCACGGAGTTCCGCGTCGTCACTGCCGACGGCGTCGTCCTCGGCCCCTTCACCCTGCCCAACGCCAACCAACTCCATCTCTTCCCGGTCGAAGCGCGCGCCCGCTTCCTCCGCTTCGAGGTGGTCGCCTCCTCGGGCGGAAACACGGGCGTCGTTGAGTTGCTGGTCATCGGGACCGCAGCCGAGTAGCCCCCATCACGCTGCTCCGGCTCTGCCGCACTCGAAACAAGCTCTCGTTCCTGCGAGCATCTAGCGCGCGCCGCCCGTCGCGGCCTACCATGCGCCGCGACCGGCGTGCGTCAACCGCACCCAACCGAAAAGGATCAGCCATGAGCGTCTTGGATCAGTTTTCCCTCGAAGGCCGCACCGCCATCGTCACCGGCGCCTCCTACGGCCTCGGCGCCCGCTTCGCGACCACGCTGGCCGAGGCCGGCGCCAACGTCGTACTCGCCGCACGCAGCGTCGACAAGTTGCAGGATGTCGCCACGCAGGTCGGCGACCTCGGCGTGGGGACGCTCGTCCAGGAGTGCGACGTCAACAACCCCGAGGCCGTCCAGGCCACCGTCGCCGCGAGTTGGGAAGCCTTTGGTCGCGTCGACATCCTCGTCAACAACGCCGGCATCATCGCCGAGGCCGGCGTCATGCCGGAGCGCGTCACCGACGAGATGTTCGCCCTCACCATGGCCACCAACGTCAACGGCGTCTTCTCCTTCGCCCGCGAGGTCGGCGCGCGACAACTGGCCGACGGCAAAGGCGGCTCCATCATCAACGTCTCCTCGGTGGCCGGCTTGGCCGCGCAGCCCCACTTCCCCACTGCCTACCAGGCCAGCAAAGCCGCGGTGATCAACCTCACCCGCAACCTGGCCGCCAGCTGGGCCAGCCGTGGCATCCGCGTCAACTCGCTCTGCCCCGGCTGGTTCCCCTCGGAGATGACCACCCCGTTCTTCGAAATGCCCACCTACTGGGACCGCATCGAAGCGATGACGCCCATGGGCCGCTCCGGTCGCGACGGTGAACTCGAGGCCGCGCTCCTCTACCTCGCCAGCGACGCCTCCAGCTACATGACCGGCGCAACCATGGTCCTGGACGGCGGCATCTCCGCCACCCTTGGCGGCGTCGACTACAACGAAGATATGTTCGCCTCCATGGTCGAGGTCGCCGGCGAGTTCGGCACGCCCATCCGCCCCTCCTAGGGGCGACGGGTGCCTCGGTGGGGCCGGAGCTACGGCGCCGTCGCTTCGTAGGGCGGTCTGCCGAACAGCACGCGCAGCAAGCGCGTCGGATGGCCGCTGCGCTTGCGCGCCCGTCTACCCCTCCGCGCCCGTGCCCCACTCGATCGAGTTCTTCAGCAGCAGCTCGTAGGGTGCCGACTCCCACGGCCCGCGGAAGTGGTCGGGCGAGAATGGTCTGGCAACACACTCTCGTGCACCGACGTCTGCGCGTTCGTCAGCGGACTGTGGGGCAATGCCCCGGCGCGATGTAGGCTGCCGCGCCGTCGCCCACGTCGCGCACGAAGCCCAACGCGTGCGACTTCCCGTCCGGCAGCAACGACAGATCCTCGCCGTAGATCTCATCGACGCAGGGCGGCGACTCGATATCGCTCGTTGTCAGCAGCGCCTGCGTCTCCGGGTGCAGCACCTCCACCATGTACGGCTCAGCCTGAATCTAGAACGTCGCTGGCAGGTTATGCGTCAGCACATGGTTACGATCGGCCACCTCCACCGTCATCTCCTGGATCGGCGGGTGGGTCAGGGAGAACCCGCGCAGTGTCTCGTGATGCGGCAACTTCGTCATCCGGCGACGGCCGTCTTCGCGGCCGATCCGCTCCGCCTTGCCGCCCGTGCTCCCGTGCAGCGCCAACCAACGACCGCCGTCGCCCAGCCAGTCGCAGATCACGCCCGCCTCGTGCTCGTCCGCGAACGGACCCGACACGTACGCCACCAGCAACTGGCAGTCCGTGAAGTCGCTGCTCACCGTCGCATGCACGGTTTCTCGTTGCTCTGCAGCGCCTGCCGGATCCGCATGCGCGCATAGTCAATGTCGTGCCCCGCGTGCTTGCCCGGCGGGAAGCCCCCCGCGATGACGTGGACTCGAATCGGTGTAGGTATGGCGTCGCTCCTCTCCGCCCAAGTTCGGACGAAGTCTATCCGCTCGCCACATCCGTCTCCCATCCGTTCGCGACTCGACCCGGCCCAATTCGGATTAGCATGACCGCGAACCAACTCCTACCGAAAGCGAACACCGATGCCTGCCCTCGACGGACTGCGGATCCTGGACATGACCCAGTATGAGGCGGGCACCTCCTGCACCCAGGCGCTCGCCTGGATGGGCGCCGACGTCGTCAAGGTCGAGCCGCCCGGCTACGGCGACCCCGGACGCCGCACCCGCCAGGGCCAGGGCAACTCGCCCTACTTCCTCAACTGGAACAGCAACAAGCGCAGTATCGTGCTGGACCTCGCCCAGGCCCGCGGCCGTCGGATCCTGCTCGACATGGCCCCCCACTACGACGTCTTCGTCGAGAACTACGGCCCCGGCGTCGTCGAGAAACTCGACATCGGGTATGACGTCATGAAGGCTGCCAACCCCCGCATCATCTACGCCCGGCTCAAGGGCTTCGGCACCAGCGGCCCCTACGCCGACTACAAGTGCTACGACATGGTCGCCCAGGCCGCCGCCGGCGCCTTCTCCGTCACCGGCGATCCCGATGGCCCGCCCATGCTGCCCGGCCCCACCACCGGCGACGCTGGTACCGGCGTCCAGCTCGCCCTCGCCCTGCTCGCCGCCTACGTCCAGCAACAGCGCACCGGCGAAGGCCAGCTGATCGAAATCTCCATGCAAGAGGCCATGACCTACTTCATGCGCACCCGCATCTCCGGCGGCGCCGACTGGGGTAACGCTGTCGCTCCGCGCGCGGCCAACGGCTCCGGCGCGCTCGTCAACCTCTACGCCTGCAAGCCTTTCGGCCACAACGACCACGCCTACATTATCTGCACCACCAGCCGCATGTGGGACTCGCTCTGCCTCGCTATGGACCGAGCCGACCTCGCCGTCGACCCGCGCTTCGAGACGGACGAGCTCCGCGTCGAAAATTCGGACGCCCTCTACGCCGAGATCGCCTCCTGGGCCCAGCAGCACACCAAATGGGACGTCATGAAGATCCTCGGCGAGGGCGGCGTGCCCTGTAGCGCCGTCTTCGACACCGTCGACCTCTTTGCCAGCGAACACCTCAACGGCCGCGGTTTCATCCACACGATCGACCACCCCGAGCACGGCGAGATCAAACTGCTCGGCTGGGCCCCCCGCATGTCGAAGAGCCACGTCCCGCTCGAGCGCGCGCCCCTTATGGGCGAACACTCCGACGAGATCCTCGCCGCCGACCTCGAACTTGGCCCGCCTCAGCTCGCCGAGCTCCGGGAGGCCGGCATCGTCGGCTGACCAGCAAAACGTCCGGCCACCGCTCGGGTCCACCGCCACCGAACCCAGATTGGAGCCAGGCATGCTCACCCGATTGGACCACGTCGGCGTCGTCGCCCACAGCCTCGACGAGGCCAGTCAGGTCCTCGTCGCCCGCCTCGGCTTCGAACTCGACCTCGTCCGCGCGCCCTTGCCCGACGGCAGCTACTTCGCCCCTGAGCGCACACAAATCTTCTTCATCAAGATCGGCGTCGGCGAGACCCGCATCGAGATCCTGCTGCCCGAGGACAACAAGAGTGGCATCGGCCGCTGGCTCCAGAAGCGCGGGCCCAGCATGCACCACCTCTGCTATGCCAGCGACAACGTCCCCGCCGATGCCGCCCGGCTCCGCAACGAGGGCCTCGAAATGATCGACCTCGGCGCCGACCCCGAAACGCTCAGCACCTGCTTCTTCCACCCGCGCAGCATGAACGGCATCCTCACCGAGATCATCACCGACCGCGAGCCGTCCGACGGCTGATCCGAATCTCCACCGCACGGCCAACCGCCCTCAAAAGGCCTCCACGCCGATTCCCCAGCGCCAGATCCCTCGTCCTCCGCCCGCCAAGACCCCTAACACCGACTTCGGCACCACGATGATCGTCCCGTTCATCTGCGGATGCACCGTGCAGATGAACTCGAACTCCCCCACCACCTCGAAACGATGGCTGTACGTCTGCCCCGCCCCGATCAGCAGCGAGTCGAACCCGCCGTTGGCCGCGCCACTGCGGCCGGCCGTGATCGTATACGGCACGCCATCCGTGTTGACCCAGATCACCGTCTGCCCTGCTTCGATCTCCAGCGTCGAGTGGTGGAAGTTCTCGATGTTCACCACCACAGACCCATCGGGAATCTCAAGCGGGCCCCCGTGCTGGCGCCGGCTGCCGTCCAGATGCAGATGTTCCGACGCGATTTACGAATCGCGCGTCTCCCGGATCTGCGCCGTCGTCAGCGTCGGCGGCACGTTCGGGTTCCACATCGAGAAGACGCCCATCGGATTGTCGCCCATCACCCAGGCATGGATCATCCAGCCGTACGCCGGCACGAACGTCCCTCCGTCCCGCGCACAATCCACCGCTGACGCCGCCCGCGAATTGATCGCCGTGCCCGAACACAGCGAATAGTGCATGTGCCAGTTGTCCAGCGGACCTGCAAAGCCGTCGGGATGATCGTCGCCGACAAGCTGATACGGCAACACAAACGACGTCCCCACCAGCTCCCACTCCCCCGCCTCGTCCTCCCCGTAAATCAGGATCTCCGGCTCCGCGAAGTTCAGCTCCCCATCCACGATCCGCGCTTCGTGCGTGAAGTGCGCCCCCATGTTCGACACAACGTCCTTCGACTGCACATACACGTCCTCGTAGCGCGACACACCTGCGCGCACGGCACGCAACTGGTCCACCAGCGTCCCCAGCTCCGCGCGCGTCATTTGCAGCTCCGCAGGCACATCCGCGTCGGACCCGGCCAACTCCTGCAACTGCGGGAACGAGACCGCCTCGCGCACCTGCCCACCGCGCGGCCCTTCCACCAGCGTCGTCACCACCCGGTTGCCGATCCGTTCGAAGACAAAGTGGGTAAAGCCGCTCGCGCCGCCCGGGCGGTCGGGCACCACGCTGGGCGGGGACGCATCATTCGCGACGTTCGAGAGCCGGTCCCCTGGCGGGCTCGCTGTCGGATTCCGAGTCGGCCTGACGCGCCGCCACGGCCGTCTCGTCGCTCCCCTCGGGCGACGCAGCGGACGGCGCAGTGGCCGGCGCAGCCGCCTCCGCACCGCTGCTTGCCCCGTCCACGGTCTCGCCCCTGGACGCGGCATTCCGATCCTCCCCGCCACCTGCCCCACCACAACCAACCAGCACAAGCCCCAACGCAACGACGATTGGCAGCACCAGCCTCGACATAGCATTCTCCCCTCGCGGAGAGTACAGCCCGCGCGCCTCTGTCGAGCCCGCGGCATCTCGCAGAAAACGGAGCCCCCCGCGACGGCGTGATACGTTCGGCCTCGGGAGATCCCATGCCCGACAGCGCCCCCGACATCTCCGAGGCTCTCGCTCGCTACCCGCGCGAGACCCTCACCCGACTGCCCACCCCACTCCATTCCCTCCCCACCCTCGGCGCACAACTCGACATCGACCTTTGGATCAAGCGCGACGACCTGACCGACATCGCCCTCGGCGGCGACAAGCCCCGCAAGCTCGAATACGAGATCGCCGCCGCCCGCGCCAACGGCGCCGACACCCTCGTCACCTGCGGCAGCGCCCAGAGCAACCACACCCGGCTCACCGCAGCCGCCGCTCGCCGCGTCGGCATGGCCTGCTCCGTCGTCCTCAGCGACGATCAATACCGCGCCCTCCAGGGCAACCTGCTCACCGTCCATCTGCTCGGCGCCGACATCACCATCGTCGACACCGCCGACCACTGGGACCTCGAACAGCACGCCTTCGACCGCTGCGCCCAGATCGACGCCGCCGGCGGCCACGCCCACTACATTCCCGTCAGCGGCACCACCCCCACCAGCCTGCTTGGCTACGTCGCCGCTGGCCTCGAAATCGCCGACCAACTGGACGACCAAGACATCTCCCTCGACGCCATCTACGCCCCCTTCGGCACCGGCGGCGTCTTCACGGGCACCATGCTCGCCCTGCGCGAACGCGGCATCGACTGCCCCCTCGTCGGCATCAGCGTCAACCGCGACCGCGCCACCTGCGAAGAAAACCTCGACCACTGGTGGAGCGCCGCCTGCGAGCTGCTCGACCTCCCGCCCGATCGGCCGCGCGGCCCCTATGAACTCCACGACGCCTACATCGGCCGCGAGTACGGCGACCCCACCGAGGCCAGCCTCGACGCCATCCTCGCCATGGGCGAAAGCGAAGGCATCTTGCTCGACCCCGTCTACTCCGGCAAAGTCACCGCTGGCCTGCTCGACCACGCCGCTAAGCACCGCTGGCCGGCGGGCTCGTCGATCCTCCTCATCCACACCGGCGGCGCCCCCGCCCTCTTCGCCTACCACGAAGCCATCGAAGCCCACCTCCGCAAGCGCGGCCGCCTTGACCACTGGCCCCCTGCGGCCAAGTGACCCGCATGCGACCGCTATCGTGTCGACGCCACACGAAGTGATCCGCATGCCCACCCCCTTCCCACCCACCCCCCACTTCGCCCCCTTCAAAGCTGGCGAATTCCGCTGGTCGATGGGCCTCACCCCGCTCGACCTCGACGACTGGATCCAAGTCGACTCCTACTCCCCCAGCGACCTCGCCGAAAAAGAACGCCTGCTCGCCGAGCGCCACAGCGACGTCTTCGACGCCTACCCCGAAGGCCTGCCCGGCTCCCGCGAAGTGCTCGCCCTGCTCGCCGACCACCTCCCCACCCGCTTCCCCGAACTCTACGAGAGGGACGACGACGACCTCATCTACCTCCCCACCGATCAACGTTGGTCCCTCGACGACAACACCCTCCACCCGCTCGACCTCGCCGCCCGCCTCGTCCAAGAAGACCTCTGTCTCATGCGCCGCGACCCCGACGACGACGTCTACAGGCTCATCGCCGCCTCCGTCTGCTTCCCCACCGGCTGGACCCTGGCCGACAAGATGGGCGGCTCCGTCGCCGCCATCCACGCCCCCATCCCTAACTACGACAGCCAACTCGGTTCGACCATGGACCGCTTCTTCGACCGCATCAAAGTCGACCGCCCCGTCCTGCGCCTCAACTGGAACTTGATGACCGACCCGAGCCTCTACCAGCCGAGCCGAAACGAGCGTTCCACGAGCGATCGCCGTAACAGCCGGAGCGAGCTTTCCACGAGCGACCGCCGTAGCAAAAGCCACGTCCGCAAGCAATCGATCCCCGTCACCCCCGACAACGCCGGCGACCGACTCTGGCTCCGCGTCGAGCGACAGACCCTGCGCCGGCTGCCCCAGACCCAGGACATCCTCTTTACCATCCGCATCCTCGTCCGCCCCCTCAGCCAAATCGGTAAGCAAGCCAACGACCCCAACGAAGCGTCGCGCCTTCGCGCTGCCCTCCAGGCCGTGCCGCCCGAAGTCCGCAACTACAAAGGCCTGCCTCGCGTCCTTGACACCGCCCTGGCCTATCTCAGCCAAGCGGACTAAGGCGTTCCGCCCCCCTACACGCGCTCCTGCTTACCCCTGCCCATACTGTTTCAGTAGTGCTTCATCACTGGTCGTGATTCCGCTCACGATGTTGACAGAGCAACATATCCTCTCCCGACACAACCTCCTCCAGGGGGTAAGGAAGGGCTTGAACATGTCCGAACAACAGAACCTTGAGGTCGCGCGCGCACAGATCGAGGCCATGAGCGCCGGAGACATCGATCGCTTCAAGAGCACGCTCGCCGAAAACTGCGTCCTGGACTCCGACTCCTGGGGCGGGACCGTCGAGGGCAAGGAAGCCGCCGGCCAACTCATCCAGGGCTACGTCGACGCCTTTGCTCCCACGCTCACGATCGAGCAAGAGGTCGCATCCGGCGACACCGTCATCCTCTTCTACAGCTACAACGGCACGCACAATGGCGAGTTCGCCGGCCTCGCCCCCACCGGCAACACGGCCACCGGACGCGTGATCGTCATCTCGCAGTTCAACGACGGCCTTGTCGAGAGCAGCCTGGCCGCGTTCGACAACGCCTCGCTCGGGCGCGACGGCGCGTCCTCGGCCTTCGCGTCTGGCTCGGACGCTGGAGCCTCGTCTTCGGGCGAGGCCAGTTCCGCCTCCGCGAACGGATCAAAGCCGCTCAGCCACTCCTGCAAGCCGGCGTAGCACGCGCTGCACAGCAATCCCCACGCGAACGCATACGTCGCGTCTTCGCGTCACGTCAACTTCAGGCCGTACCAATCCGGGCGGCGGCGTCTCCGGGAAGCTCTGCTTCTCGCCGAAGCTCTCATGCTGGCCCCTTCGATCGCAGATCGCCTCGGTGCGCAACGGCATCGCAGGCCTCGCATTCCCCCGACAGTCGGCCCACTCTACTTAAGCGCTGAGCTTGGTGCCACGCTCCGCACGCTGTCACCTGCTCCTCACTCCCCCTTCCGCGCCCAGCGACAGCCTCCGCCCAGACTGGAGTTAACGCCGCAATCACAAAGCCGCTCCTCGGCGATCGACGCGCACCCCCTGCTAGCGTCCGGCTCATAATCGGCCGCCTCCACAAGCGCGACGAAGCCCAACTCCGCGAATGCCTCCCCTATCTCAACCTCGACGAGATGCGTCACCTCTGTCGCGTTCACGGCTCACCCCTTTACATCCACATCGCACAGCCCGATGGCCGCCTGCGACGGAGCTCGGATCGCGACCGCAAAGACATCGTCCTCGATCGCATCCTCAGCCTCGCACTGCAGGGTGAACATCTGGGCCCCACGATCTACGCGCAGCGCGTCGTCTCCGAAGCGCCGCTGCCCTCCCCGCTCACCACCCGGGCCCGCATCCACTACGGCCAGTACGACAAGAAGAACCCCGCGCTCATGCGAGCGCTGCGCGACCTCACCCACGACGCCTTCCGTAGCGGCATGATCGCCCGCCTCGTCCTACGCGATTTCTGGACCGCCGGCCGTGCCCCCACCTTGCGCCAGTTTGCCCAGGAGTGGCTGCGCGCCACCGCCGACCACACCGAGCCTCGACCCGAGGGCGCCTACCTCCTCGATCGACACCACGGCACCGCCGACGACGACTGGAAAGCGCTCCGCCGCAAAAACGCCAGCACCGCGCTCGCGATCCTCGCCAAACTCACGGCCGAACGCCGACCCAACTCCAACTAAACTCCCCCCATGCTCGCACCCAAGATCTTCCTCATGGTCTGCGACGGCCTCCGTCCCGACTCCATCGACGCCCGGCGCACCCCCAACCTCGCCGCCCTCGCCCGGCGCGGCGTCGACTTCCGGCGCAGCCACGCCGTCTTCCCCACCGTCACCCGCGCCAACTCCTCCTCCCTTGCCACCGGCGTCTATCCCCGCCTCCACGGCATCGCCGGCAACGAACTCGTGGCGTCCTCCCCCCGCGGCAGCGATAAACACAGCGTCAACGGCGGCAAACCCTTCAGCACCGCCGACGCCGATCGCCTGCACGAGCTACGCCCCAGCCGCAATGGCCACGTCCTCCTGGTACCTACCCTCGCCGATCGCATCCACACCGCCGGCGGTCGCACTGCCGTCGTCGGCACCGGCAGCACCGGCGCCGCCCTGCTCCAGAACCCGCAGGTCGAAGCCCCAGTCACGGGCATGGACGCCAAACGCGCCGACCTCCTCCTCCACCCCCGCCGCTTCGTCGGCCTTAGCCAACAGACAATCGAATCCGCGCACGGTCCCATCCCGCCCCGCGCCGCCCCCAACACCGCCCAGAACGCCTATTTCACGCAGCTCATCACCGACCTCCTCATCCCCCCCACCCAGCACGACCTGATCATCTTCTGGCACACCGACCCCGACCACAGCCAGCACAGCCATGGCCTCGGCCATCCCCTCGCCCACCAGGCCATCGCCGACGCGGATACCAACCTCGGCCACATCCTCGATGCGATCGAACAGCAGCCCGAGCCGTGGCTCGTCGCCATCACCTCCGACCACGGCTTCAGCACCATCACTCCCGTCCTCGGCGACACCGACATCACCACCACCCTCATCGAAGCCGGACTCAAGGACTCCCCCACCAGCGACGACGTCGTCCCCATCGACGGCGGCATTTACCTGCGCGACTCTGTCACCGATCGCGGCACCGCGATCATCGGCGCGCTCCAGCGCCTGCCCGGCATCGGCCCGCTCTTCAGCGGCGACGGCATCAGCGACGCGCCCGTGCTCGACGGCACCATGAGTCGCGATCTGATCCACGGCGGCGGCGACCTCGCCCCCGACATCCAGCTCTCGGTCCACTGGTCCGCCGCCGTGAACGCCCACGGCACCGTCGGCCTTTGCGCCGGGGCCAAAGGGCGGCTCGCCGGCACGCACGGCTCACTCTCACCCTTCGAGATCCGTAACACGCTGATCATGGCCGGCCCCGGCATCCGCGCGGGTGTCAGCGAAATCCCAGCCGCCATCGTCGACATCGCCCCCACCTTGGCCCACCTCAGCGGCCTCCCCTGGCACGGCCCCACCGACGGCCGCATCCTCCACGAGGCGCTGACCGACGGCCCCAACCCCTCCGAGATCCAAGTCACGACCGAAACGCTCCGGCTCGCGACGCCGCACGGCGAACAGATCCTGGAGCGATCCACCGTCCTCGACCACACCTATGTCGACTGGGGCGCCGTCGTCCGCGCCTGAGCTTGAACGCTGCGCCCGCGGCTAGCCGGGCAGCTTCAAGAAGCGACGGATCGCCGCGTCACCCCAGCGATCGGGCAGGCGTCGCACCACGTTGTCCAGCAGCCAGGCGTCGCGACCCACGGTTTGACGCGTCTTCGGCCGTCGCGCCGTCAGTGCCTGGCGTACCGCCTTGCTCGTCGCCTCCACCCCGATCGCATCCGCCTGCATCTTTTCAACGGTGCCGAGGAACGCCTCCAAAGCCTCTCCGTAGTCCGCCTGGATCTCCTCCGACGCATCGGCCACGTCCGTCGTCCCCCAAAAGCCGACCGCCTTGTCCCAGATCGGCGTCGCGATCGCCCCGGGCTCAAAACTGATCACCTCGATCCTCCACGGCTTCAGCTCCACCCGCAGCGCGTCCCCGAACGCCTCCAGCGCGAACTTCGTGGACGAGTACGGCGCGTTAAACGGCGTCGACACCCACCCGCCGACCGAACTCATCAGTACGATCCGTCCACGCTCTCGCTTCAGCAGGGGTAGAAACGCCTGCGTCGTTGCGACCGCCCCGAAGTAGTTCACATCGAAAATCTGGCGCATCTCCGCCTGCGGGAAATACTCCATCGGCCCGCCGACCGCCACGCCGGCATTGTTCACCAGCCCGGCCAGCCCCTCCCCACCAAGCGCTCCCGTCACGGCCTCCCGCGCCGCCGCAATCGAGTCCGAATCCGTCACGTCGATCATCAGCGGCTCCAGCCCCTCGATCCCGTCCGCCCCGATCGACTCCTCGTCCTCCTCCTTGCGCACCCCCGCAAAGACCCTGAAGCCGGCCCCCGCCAAGCCGCGCGCGCAGCCCCGGCCGATCCCCGTCGATGCTCCCGTAATCACGACCGCTCCGCGCGCCACCCAACTCCTCCTTCAGCCCCGCGCTACCGCGCACCCCATCGGGCACTCGCTTGCGAGGCGTGTGTTCGCAAACTAACGATTTGCGCCCGACACTAGCTCGAAATCGGCTTGCCCCCGCCGAGACATCCAAACAGGATCGGGAGGGGGGCAACCCCCATCCAACAGCAGCGCCCCGAGTGGGTGGATCGCTTCCGCGCGCCCCGCGACCCCACAACACCACCACCCAAGATCCGGCGAGCCCGACAAATCAGGCCCACCCCAAAACACAGTCCACCTTTCTCGATCAACGATCGTGCAGGGAACCACGGGGGGTGCAACCCCCCGTCCCACAACACTAGTCGCCCGAGACCCGCGCCCCGATCTGCGCCGCCACGAACTCGCCGATCCGCTCGACCGCCTGCTGCCCCTCCGGCAGCATCGGCGCCGACGCATGCCAGACGTGAAACATCTCCTGCCAAATCTCCTCCACCACCTCGCCCCCGGCCTCCCGCGCCTTGGCCGTCACGCGCGTCGTGTCGTCCAGCAGCATCTCGTGGTCACCTACCTGCAACAGCAACGGCGGCAACCCCGCCAGATCCCCGAACAGCGGCGACGCCAGCGGATCCTCGGCCGCGCTCGTGCCCAGGTACTGGCTTGCCATCCCGTCCAGCATCGACCGATCTCGGACCACCGGGTCGACGTCCTTGCGCGACTCGATCGACGCCCCACTCTGCGTCAGGTCCGTCCAGGCCGAGATCCCGAACGCCGCGTCAGGCAGTCGCACGCCGCGCTCACGCGCCGCCAGCAACACCGACAACGCCAGCCCGCCGCCCGCCGAATCCCCACCCACGAACACCGCCTCCGCCTCCGACTCGCCATCCGGCCCGTTCGCCTGAATGAACGACAGCGCCGCCACCGCATCGTCCACCGCCGCCGGGAACGGATGCTCCGGCGCCAAGCGGTAGTCCAGGTTCAGCACCGAGCAACCCGTCGCCTGCGCGATGTCCTCGCAAAGCCGCCGCCGTCCCAACACCGAGCCCAGCACGTAGCCGCCGCCGTGGAAGTAGAGAATTCGATTGCCCGGGTTCGACCCGGCCACCGTCGTCCACTCGCCCGGCACGCCGTTTGCATCGACCGCGGCAATCGTCGCCGCCTCGGTCGGCGGCAACGCCCGTGCATCGCCAGCCGCGCGCATCGCGTTCAGATCGGCGGGCGGATCCGCCGCCTGCGCGGCCTGCCGTTCCGCCATCGCCTTGAGTACGGTCTGAAGTTCGGGGGACGCCATGACAGGCTTCAATCTTGGTCCGCGCAGGCTACGCGATCCTCAACCACCGCGCCGCCAGCGTCCTGCCCCTCCACGAGACTCCACACCCGTGGGTCGGCTAGCCTGGCGCGACAATTATCGAAGCGCGAAAGAGAGATCACCATGGCGTCTGCAGAATTCGCGGCGGTGCTGGAGCAATTCCGAGCGGCCGGCACAGGAATCTCGCAAGCGGCCAACGTTGAAGAGCAGCGCGCGGGCTACGAAGCCCTCGCCTTCCCGCTCCCGGACGCCACCACCGTCACCCCGGTCGACGCCAACGGCGTCCCCTGCGAGTGGATCGTCGCCGACGATGCCAGCCCCGACGCCCGGCTGCTCTACTTCCACGGCGGCGGTTATGTCACCGGCAGCCTCAACACACACCGGCATCTCTCGGCCGCAATCTCCCACGCCTCCGGCTGCGCCGTCCTCGCCGTCGACTACCGCATGGCCCCGGAGGACCCCTTCCCCGCCGCCGTCGACGACGCCCTGGCCGCCTACCGCTTCCTGCGCGACAACGGCCCCGACGGCCCCGGCGAGGCCTCCTCCAGCTTCATCTCCGGCGACTCGGCCGGCGGCGGCCTCACCCTCATCACCATGCTGGCCGCGCGCGACGCCGGCCTCCCCATGCCCGACGCCGCCATGCCCCTCTCGGCCTGGACCGACCTGACCGGCAGCGGCGAGACCATGGAGACCCGCCGCGAGGCGGACCCCGTTGTGACACGCGAGGCCCTCGACGACATGGCCTCGCACTACCTCGGCGACGGGGACCTCAAGCAGCCCCTCGCCTCGCCGCTCTACGCCGATCTCTCCGGCTTGCCGCCCTTGCTGATGCAGGTCGGCGATGCCGAGATGTTGCTGGCCGACACCACCCGCGTCGTCGAAAAAGCGCGCGCCGCCGGCGTCGACGTCACCGAAGAGATCTGGCCCGAGATGTTCCACGTCTTCCAGCACTTCTGCCAGGCCTTCCCCGAGGCCCAAGAAGCCGTCGATCGCATTGGCGAGTTCGCCAAATCGCACATGAAGGTCACCTCCTAGCAGCACGTACACGCCCACGCTTCCGGGAGCGCGCCCGGCCCGAGTAAGGACGACACATGCCTGCCGACTTCGCACGCACCGCCGCAGAGATCACCGACGAGTGGCTCTCTGACGTGCTCGGCGCAACCGTGACCTCCTTCGACGTCACCTTCCTCGAAGGCGGCGTGCTCTCCGAGGCAAGCCGCCTCCACGCCATCACCTACGACGGCGACCCCGGCGACGCCCCGCCCTCGGTCGTCGTCAAAGTCGCGCACAGCGTGGACGACCAAAAATAAACCCCTCTGCGACGGCGCCCACCGCACCACCGGTTTCGAGTCCGACACTTCCCACTAAGCCGCCACGCAGGCCCGGCCGTCGTCTTGATGCGGGGAACGATCGCTAATCAATAGCGATCGCAGTTAACTCCTCCCACCTGGCACATGCATCGCGGACTATCATCCGCTCCAACATCGATCGGAGCGTCCGCATGCAAGTCGCCATCGTCGACTTCAACCTTGCCCGGCGGAATCGGATCGAGCGGGCCATCAACCTCGCCTGGTCAACGCTGCTCAGCGAGACCTTGCCCGGCGAGCTGCGTCGTCTGCTCGCCGACGCGTTCCTGGGCGTTCTCACCATCCACAACGCCCACGGACTCAACTCCAAAGGCGAATCCACCTCGTCCCTCGGCTGGTCCTTCCCTGGCTCCGGCGAGATCCACCTCAACACGATCTCGCTCGATGAGGAAAAGCTCGCGGCTCTCATCCTCCACGAAACGACGCATGCCGTCCGCCCCCGGCCCGAAGGAAGCGAGTTCCACGCCGAGCTCGTTGAGTTCGCTCTCCTGCCCCACAAGGCGACCGCCCCGACCGCCGGCGATTGGCCGAAGTTCCGCGCCCGCACCAACCTCGTCTCAGGCGGACCGATTCGCCGCAGCCGCTGGTACGAGTGGAACAGCCACACAGGAGACATCGCCCTGATCACCGCCCCCGCACAGAGCGTCATCCCGCACGCCCACCGCGCGAAATGGATCTTGCCGGTCACCCAACGCCCCTAGACCCCCCCCAAGTCGCGCCCCAGACCCGAAGCACACGCGAACGCCATCCGTCATCATGGCAAGGTGAGGAGCCGCACCAAGAACCATGCCCACCTACAACTTCGAATGCGACGACTGCGGACACGCCTTCGAGCTCAAGCGACCCATGTCGCAAGCCGGCGATCCCGCCACCTGTCCCCAAGACGGCGCCAACGCCCACCGCCTCTACAGCGCCGCCGCCGTCCAGCGCCCCTCCCAACGGCGCAGCCCCAGCCACGACCCCGATGTCCGCGCTGAACGCGCCCAAACCGCCGACGAACGCGGCGACGCCGCCGGCGTCCCTCGCGCCCCCGATCGCAGTAACGACATCCCCCTCCCCGATCCTCCCTCCCGCTAGCCGCCGCGCCCAAAACGGCGCCCGCCCTAGGCTCACTCTATCATTCATGGCTGCATGGTTGCGGCAGCACCTCGACCTCACGCTGCGCTAGCTTTGCCAGGCATAAACCCTGTGCCCTGGGAACTAGCCGATGGCGTTCCTCCTCGACTTCCTCGTCAGACCCCTCCGTGCGATTAAGCGGCGGACTCCCTAGCGCCGCCCTCTCAAGGACGTCACTGAACCCATCAACGCCTCCGTCGAAAGCATCCGCCAACTCGTCACTCAACCCAACTCTCTCGTCGAGTGGAACCCCGACATCTATCAGGTCGGGATGAACCGCGCCCATCTCGATCCCGATTGGCCCGGCCCCACCCCCGCTCTGCCAATCATCCTGCCGGGAGAGACAGCGTATTTCGCCATGAGCACCGCCGATGGCATCGAGGACGTCGCGCTCGGCGTCGCCGCGAACGGCGAGACGGTCGAGATCATCGCCTCGCGCCCGGGCTATGGCAGCCTCATCCGCACATACACTCTCGCGCGCCGCCCGGCGGGCCGCACCACGACCCTGACCTACACTGCAGGGATCGTGGGCATCCCCGCCCTCTTCTCCCGCTCGTTCGACGACCGCCAGAAGGCAGCGCGCACGATCGCCGAGGCCCTTAAGCTCCGCGCGGAACTAGTCGCCGACTCCATCTTCAGCACGTTCGACACCGACTTCTTTGTCGAACCCCCACCTGGAAACGGCTCCACTCCATCACGCATGGCAACAGCGGGTCATACGGCCTTGCCGGCCCGCGCGGCGCCGGCAAGAGCTGGCACATGCAGCGCGCACTTACCTCAATCAGCGCCCGCGGTGGCATCGACCTCTGGTTCCCGGCTCCGTCGGGCTACGAGGCGCTTGACTTCCTCTCCGCCATCGCTGACCAGGTCGCCGCCAAGGTGGCCACCCGTATGAAGGCCCCAACTCAGCCACTGCGCAACATCTACGCCCTCCTTCTCTTCGTCGCGCTCACGACCACTTCGATAAGCTTCTTCTTCAACCCCGTCCCCGGCGCCACCCCGGAGCAGGACGCCGTCGCCGCCGCGATCGCCGCATCCCTTCTGCTCGCCGCGTTCCTCCTGCTCGAACTGCGGTACCGGCTCAACGTCCGCACCCTGGACGGACACGCCGCCCTCCTAGCCAGCCGGCTTCGCGAGCGCGTCCGCTTCGCGACCAACGTCTCCAAATCCAGCGAAACCAGTGCCTCCTTCGGTCGCTCCTTCAGCGCCGGGCTCAAGCAATCGCATCAGCGCAGCCTCGTGGAACGGCCCCTCACGGTCGCCGCCCTCGTCCAGGACTTCCGCGAACTCGCCCGCAGCGTCGTCTGCGCCGGCCCCCGCGTCGCCATCGGCATCGACGAACTCGACAAGGTCAACGACACCGAACGCGTCCGCAGCCTCCTGCGCGAAGTCAAGGCCATCTTCGAAGTCCCCGGCGTCTACTACTTCGTCTCCATCTCGGACGAGGCCGCCCACAACTTCGACATGGGCGCCGTCGGCGTCCGTGACGAGTTCCACAGCTCCTTCTACACCGTGATCAACCTGAAACCGATGTCCGTCGAGGACTGCACCGGTCTCCTCCAGCTACGCAAGGTTGTCCTAGACCTGGACGTTCTTACCGGCCTCTCCGTCATCTCCGGTGGCAACCCGCGCGAACTCGTCCGCCTCGCCGAGCGCGTCGTCGCTATGCTCGACACCCCCGACCTTGCACTGGCCCTCGCCACCTGCCTCCGCTCCGAATCCGAAGCCCTCCAGCGCGAGTGTGCCGAAACTCCCGGGCTGGACCCTCAGATCGTCGGCGGCGCGTACAAGGCGTTGGAACTCCGAAGCTTCGCCTCCAGCAAAGACTTCGAGAGCCTCTTGCGATCTCTGTTCGACACGAAGCAATGGCACGGCCCTTGGCGCGCCGCCGAGCTGTTGGGCGCCTCTCCTGGCAAGCCAATCCTCAGCGACGTCGAGTCGATTCGACTCGGTGAACTCCTCACCCCCTGGGAGCAACGGCTGCGCGAAAAGTGGCAGCGGCTGCTCGTCCGCCTCGCCATCTCGGCCCTCCTCTTGCGCCTCGGACCGGCGCCGGACACTCCGGGCGACGCGCCGATCAGCCGGGGCGACAGTGACCGCCTGCAAGTCGTCGCGAGCACCGCCACCCAGTCCGCCGCCGCCGCTCGAGCGATGCTCCTCTCCCAGATCCAGGCCCCCCTGACCAGCGACACCCAGCAGGAGTCCTTCGCCCGCACAGCGCTGCTAGACTGGACGGCGGCCGAGCGCAAGCGCACGAGCCCGCAAGGCACGGTCGCGATAGCCGCCGTCAGCTCTCCCTGAATCCCGGCCTTCCTCGTCGCTATCCCGCCGCTATCCTGCCTCCGCAATCACCCCAACCCTCCCAAAGGAACCACAAAATGGAACACCGACAGATCGGCAACACCGACCTCACCGTCTCCGCCCTCGGCTTCGGAACCTGGGAGATGAGCACCACTTCCTACGGCGAAATCGACATCGACGACGCCTCCAACGCCGTCGCCGCCGCCATCGGCCACGGCATCACCCTCTTCGACACCGCCGAGGTCTACGGCCCCAACCACTCCGAAGAGATCCTGGCCAAAGCGCTGGGCGCCCGCCGCCAGGAGATCACCCTCGTCACCAAAGTCGGTTTCGAGTACGACGGCGACAAGGTCCTCGGCCGCAACTCCCAAGCCGCCCACATCACCGAACACACCGAGGGCTGCCTGCGTCGACTCAACACCGACGTGATCGACCTCATGCTGATTCACTGGCCCGACCACGACACCCCCTTCGACGAAACCATGGGCGCCCTCGAACGGCTCAAGGCGGACGGCAAGATCCGCCACTACGGCGTCTCCAACTTCACCGTCGAGATGATGAAAGAGTGCGAACAGAGCGGGCACCTCGCAGCCAACCAGGTCGGCTACCACCTCTTCGACCGGCGCATGGAGGCCGAGGTCCTGCCCTATTGCCTCGAATCACAGACCGGCTTCATGGCCTACGGCAGCCTCGGCTTCGGCCTGCTCAGCGGCGCCTTCACGCCCGAAACCACCTTCGTCGATTGGGATTGGCGTAGCCGCGGCAAGGCCTTCGAGCTCCCCCTCTTCGAACAGGAGCACTTCCTCAAGGAGCTACGCGTGGGAGAGCGACTTAAAGAGTTCGCCGCCGGCTACGACAAGACCCTGCCCCAACTCGCCCTCGCCTGGGTCCTCGGCAACCCCGCCGTCTCCGTCGCCCTCGTCGGCATGCGCAACGAGCACGAACTGACCGAGAACATCGCCGCCATCGACTGGCGTCTCAGCGACGACGATCGCGCCACGATCGACAAGATCTTCGAAGAAGAAGGCGTCCCCACCTACGTCGATACGGCCCAAGCGGTCTAGGAGCAGCGCCTGCGGCGCGCTAGTTCAAAACCCGCTGAAACCCGTCGCCCGTGTTGCTCAACACGTAGCGCAACCGCGTGCAGCCCGTGCCATCGCAGATCAGCTCCTCGAACGAGATATCCCGCAGCCCGTCCGCGTTCACGTCCGCCACCGACGTCACCACGATCCCCGTCCGACCGAACTCGGCCCCGAACGACTGCTCGACCTGGTCGTGGTCGTACACGATCCGGAAGCGTCCCGGCGCCTCGGGCAGAGGCTCGTACACCACCAAGTTGCTGTAGCCCGTCGCCCGATCGCCGGGCGGGTCCGTGTAAATGATTACGACCGTCGAGCGCCCGTCGTTCGGCAGCAAAGCATCACCGTCCGTGTCCACCAGGTTGAGCCGGAACCCGCCCGACACCGGGGGCATCCCCCAGGCCACAAACAGCGGCACGATCGCCTCCACGCTGGTGCGCGTTTGCAGCCACGGCAGCGCCACCCGTCCGAAGTCGGCGAAATCGTCCGGCCGAGGCGGGATATCCTCCACATCGACGGCCGGGCTCGTCTGCGCAAACTCGCTCGGTTGCAGCAGCAGGTCCGTCCGGTCGCGCGTCTCCGCTGGCTCCTCCTCCGTATCAGCATCCGGCGCCGGCTCGTCCGCCTCGGCGTCCTGGTCCGCGTCGGCGTCCTCCGGCTCATCGACTTCTGCCGGGGGCTCATCCGCATCGACGGGAGCGTCGGCGTCCGCGCTTCCTTCATCGCCGTCCTGGCCCGCTGCCCCCCCCTCGGGCACGGTGTCGGGCTCGGCATCGATATCGCCATCGATGTCGGCCGCCGACGGCGTCGGGTCGAGCTCCGCCTGCGCGGCCTGCCCACCGTCGCCATCGCCGCCGCTGCACGCCCCGATTACAAGCGCGAGCAACAGCGCGACGCCAAAGATCAAAGTGCGTACTCGGATTCTGTGGCCTCCGACCTGTCTCAGACAGCGTATTACGCAAGCGCGACCCAGCCCATCCCATGCGACCCCCCCAACGCAGCTCCGAGACCAAGCCCGCATAGGGCTAGACGAACCGCTCCCCTGCTGGTTCCGCCGGCAAGCAGCCAGGGCCAGGCCGGCCCACCACCGTGACGCGAATCGTCCGGTCTCGTGTAGGCTCTTCGCCCAACGGGGCATCACCATCTTGTCGCCCTGAACCTGACGACGCGTCGCGCCTCATGCGCTCGCTGAAGGAGAACCCGGCCATGGAACAGTGGATCGTCGGCAGCCCACCCAGCGAGAACTATCCCTACTGGACGCGAGCCAACGTTGGTGAGGTCTTCCCCGACCCCGTCGTCCCGCTCACCTACGACCTCGTCATGCTCGCCGCCGAATCCGGCTGGCGCGACGCCCTCGTCCGGATGGGCGCTTTCACCCACGACGAATTCACCGACGGCATCATGGAGCCCCTCGGCATTTTCGGCGGCTACTGCTACCTCAACGTCTCCGTCGCCCGGCTCATCGGCGAGCGCGGCCCCGGCACCACCGCCCAGGACATGGACGACTTCTTCGGCGCCATGCCCGGCATGCCGCCCTACGTCGCCGCCGACGGCGACCAAAACGAAGACCGCACCGCCGCCATCAGCGCCACCTTCGACTGGGTCATGACCACCCCGGAGATCGACTTCTCCCACACCACTGCGGCGCGCATGGACCAGATCCACCGCGACCGCCCGGACCTGGACGCCATGTCCAATCAGCAGCTCTGGGAATACGCCCGCGACATCATGCTGGCCAACTTCCAGCCGATCTTCGCGGAACACATCTACATCACCTTTCTCGCGCCCATCCCTGTCGGCGCGATCGGCCAGATCTGCGCAGCCCTCGAACGCCCGAACGACACCATGAAGGTCATCTCCGGCGTCGGCGACGTGGAATCCGCCGCCCCCGCCATGGCCCTCTGGGAACTCGGCCGCTTGGTCGCCAACGAGCCTGACCTCATGGCCGCCTTCGACGTCGGAACCCCGGCCGGCCTCGAAACGGTCCTCGACCGCATCCGACAGGCCGGCCCCACCAGCGAACCGTTCCTCGCCGGCTTCGACGAGTTCATCGACAAGTTTGGCTGCCGCGGCCCCAACGAATGGGAGATCCGCGTCCACACCTGGGAGACCCGCCCCGCCCTCGCCCTCGCCGCCATCGACCGCATGCGCCTCAGCGACGACGACGCCGCCCCCGCCGCCCGCAACGCCGCCATGGCCGCCGACCGCGAGCGCGTCGTCGCCGAGATCAGCGAGGCACTCGCCGGCGACGCCGAAACTCTTGGCACCTTCCAAGCCGCCACCAAGGCCGCCGCCATCTTCAACGCCGGCCGCGAGCGCACCAAGACCAACTGCGTCAAGTTCATCCACGAAGCCCGCATGGCCATGCACACCATCGGTCGCCGCATGGTCGCCGACGGCCACTGCGACGACAGCGGCGACTTCAGCCTGCTCTTCGTCGACCAGATCGAAGACTGGTTCGAAAATCCCGCCTCCTACCGCGACACCATCCGCGAGCGCAAGACGCTCTTCGACGAGTACATGGCCCTGCAAGAACCCTTCGTCTTTGACTCCATCCTGTCCGACCCCAACACCTGGAGTTCCCGCGCCGATTTCCAGGTCGAGCCCGTCGCGGTCGGCGACGTCCTCGATGGCATCTCCGGCTGCCCCGGCTCCGCCACCGGTATCGCCCGCGTCATCACCGACCCCGTCGACCCCACCGCCCTTGGCCCCGGCGAGGTCCTCGTCGCCCCCAGCACCGACCCCTCCTGGACTCCCCTCTTCGTCCCCGCCGCCGCCGTCATCGTCGATGTCGGCTCCCCTGTCAGCCACGCCATCATCGTCAGCCGGGAACTCGGCATCCCCTGCGTCCCCTCCGTCACCAACGCCTCCCGCCGCATCCCGGACGGCACCACCGTCGAGGTCAACGGCGACACCGGCAAGGTCACCATCCTCGCTCTGCCCTAACGCCGCCCATCCCATGCCGGACAGGCCTGACCGGGCCGCGACGTTGCCCTAGGCTCGCCTCGATTCAATCGATACGCCCGGAGTTCGAATGACCGGCGCAGACCTACCCCAGATCGTCGCCCTCGACGATCCCCTCCCCGCCGACCACCTGGCCGACCCCGCCGCCCTGCTCGGCGGCAAGGGCGCAGGCCTCATTGCCATGACCCAGCTCGGCCTGCCCGTCCCTCCCGGCTTCGTCATCACCACCGACGTCTGTCGCCAATACCTCGACTCCGGCTGGCCCCCCGAACTCGACGCCGAAATCGACCACCACCTCGGCCTGCTCGGTCAGCGGCTCGGTCAGACCTGGGACCCCGGGAGCGCGCTTTCCACGAGCGACCAAAAAAAATCAGCCAGCTCACCGCTCATCGTCTCCGTCCGCTCCGGCGCCCCCGTCTCCATGCCCGGCATGATGGACACCCTGCTCAACGTCGGCCTGACCCCAGAGGCGCGCGACACGCTCGCCGCGCAAAGCGGCGACGACCGCTTCGCCGCCGACACCTGGCTGCACTTCTGCCGCATGTACGCCACCACCGTGCTCGAATTCGACGCCGACAGCGTCGACGCTCTCACCCAATCCGCTGAGGCGCCGGACGCCATCCGCGAGGCGGCCGCCCGTCTCTCCGAGTTCGCCGAGGAGCAGGGAAAACCCATCCCCCAGACCGCCCCTGAGCAACTGCGCGGCGCGATCGAGGCCGTCTTCCGCTCCTGGAACTCGCCCCGCGCCAAGATCTTCCGTGCGCACGAAGGCATCGCCGACGACCTCTCCACCGCCGTCACCATCCAATCGATGGTCTTCGGCAACCTCGACGACCGCTCCGGCTCCGGCGTCGTCTTCACCCGCGACCCCGTCACCGGCGAGGCCACGCCCTTCGGCGACTACCTCGCCCGGGCCCAGGGCGAGGACGTCGTCGCCGGCACGCACGCCGTCCACAGCCTCGACGCG
>Ga0310121_10001234_pt1 | contig 26667 bp, 1 predicted proteins | sample CB27_Tmax_986_MG_FD_203504 | JGI IMG/M metagenome (GOLD analysis project Ga0310121, IMG submission 203504) | Marine microbial communities from Western Arctic Ocean, Canada - CB27_Tmax_986 | ecosystem: Environmental > Aquatic > Marine > Oceanic | place: Canada: Western Arctic Ocean | collected... | reverse complement strand
ATTTCGTCCTCCCGGTCGTGGTACTCGGTCAGGAACTGTTCGGGCAGCTTGTCTAATAAGACGTTTAATTCCGACGGACCCTCGCGGCAACGGATTAGCAACCGACAATTCCCTTTTTTCTAAAAGTTTCAGGCGAGAACCGGGCCGACGACACGGTCCATGACACGAACGCCGTCGAACTGCCCGGCTGCGCGGTGAAAAAACACCGTGCGTGAAGGAAGCAAACCAGGAGTTGAAAATCCAAATCAGCGCCAGCGTCGTTCGAACGCTTCGTTCTACGGTTGATTCAGGACTACCGGTGAATGTACTTGAACACGCACAAGCACAGGAACCGCACTGGCCACGGGTGTGCCCAAGAGGAGCGGCGCCCTCTTCATTCACGACATCTTTGGACCGTCAAGCTGGTCGACTGCACGATGGGCAGGACTCGCTGATCGAATTGCGAGGGTTGACGACTGGTAAGGGCATCGACGTTGAGCCTGCGTGGGCCACGCGAGTCTTTCCAACGGTGCGCAAAGAGGGCGGGGCCAAACGTGCGACCGTTTAAATTCGCTCCTGCCGTGATTCCACCGGCATCCAACCCCGCAAGTCACGGTTCTGTCAGCAACAGCGATTGGCGCCAAGTAAAAAATTGAAAAAAATTCTGCCAAACATGCGTGCGGGAGGCACCGGCGACAAAATCGTAAAGTAAAAAATCTACTTTTTTACTTCAAAACGACAGCATCTAGCTTGCGAACCTTGACTTTAAGGTCGGTTCTGGTAGTTTGCGCATTTCCGGATGCATGAAAAAAATGTGCGAATTGCGCGGTTGATACGACCGAGTTCGGTGATGCGCTATTTGTGGGGCGGGGTATGTAGACCGGTTTTCGTGATCTGAACGTCGCGACTGCGTTTACTCGATTCTGTTTTTGTTGGAGTGTTCGTCTTGTCTTTCCAGGTCAAGAAGGGTCTCCGTAAATTCTTTCAGGCCGGTCGGGTTTCCGATCGACGCGTGCTGTCGCGGCATGCTGCCATCCAGGCGTGTGAACCGCGGATCATGCTGGCCGGCGACTTGCCGTGGGACAACTCATTCGACCCTGACGAACCCGGCTACGCCCAAATTGCCAGCGCTGATGTGGCAGCCGCTGAAACGGTGCCCCCCACCACTGTCAGCCAGGTCTCTCCGGCGGCGATCACAGGCGACGTGGTCGACTCCATCTTTGCTGCCGGGTTGGCGGACGAAGCGCTGGCGTGGCACGACGGGTCGGCAGGCGACACGAACCCCCAGGATGACCCGTTGGGTGATCCGACTGGCACGCTTTTTGGGGGTCTGGAAGAAGGCTTTTTCGACCCCGAAAACGAACTGACTGACGACGCTCTGGCAGCGCTTGCCGGGGCCGAAAATTCAGCGGTGGCCGACCCGGCAACCGACCAACCGGACCGCTCTGACAGCGCGGAACATCCGGCCAGTTCGGTCGCCGAATTTCGCTGGCCGGCGGCCGTCGATCCGGCCGAAGTGACCGACCAAAACACGAGAGAACTGCCGGGCGCACCAGCGCTGGCAATTGCTACCAGCAACGATCATCCTGCCAATCCGATTCGCGGACCGCCGGCTGTTGCGAGCGCTACCAACAGCGTGTTTTCCAGTGATTTTCTGAATTCGGGACCATCAGTTCCCGGTGATGCGGAGTCTTCTGCGCCGCACCAACTGGTCGTTATCGACCCACGGTTAGACGACGTTTCTGTACTGGTTGGCAGCCTCACCGGCCCTGGCGTTGACCTCTTGATCCTTGCCGACGATGCCGACCCGCTGGCTCAAATCGAGGCGGCCCTTGACCAATCCGGACCGGTGTCTGCCGTCCACATTTTTTCCCACGGATCGGCCGGGCAGTTCACGCTCGGCGACCTGACGATCGACCACAACTTGCTGCTGGCCCGGGCCGATGAATTGGAGCGCTGGGCAGAGCTGCTGAGCGACGATGCCAGCCTGTTGGTTTATGGCTGCAACCTGGCGGGGTCGGCGGCCGGCCGCAGCCTGGTCGACCGGTTGTCCGAGCTGACCGGAGCCACGGTGGCCGCATCCACCGACCTGACCGGCAACCCCCTTTTGGGAGGGGACTGGAACCTCGAATACCAGGCCGGTCGATCGGAAGCCGCGGGCTCCTTCGCGGTCCCGGCATACCCGGGCCTGGCATTCAAACCCCAAACGCACGTGGAGGCTGCCAAAGATGTTCGCACTGATCTGATGATCGACGATCAGCTTGATATCAACGGCAGAAAATATGACGTTCACCCACGGCTACTGGACGCGATAAGACAATATCCAAGCTTTTATTACGCCGGTACGGTCGGGCCGGATGGAACGCCGGATCTAGTGTATGGCCAGAGCATCATTCATCCGGAATACACAGGAATCTGGCTGCAGCGGATATTCGATCTGGCGTGGGCAGCTCAAACTGATCCTGTCTGGACCGATGCGGAACGGCTGCAGATTCTGGCCTATTCGTATGGCTACGCGACTCATGCGGCGGGCGATGCCTTTGCTCATGCGATGGTCAATGAATTCAGCGAGGGGATTTTTCCAGCTGTTGGCGATATCGCTGAGGAAACCGTTACTGGGGGGACCCGCAATCTAGCCAACGTAGTCCGTCACCTGATAATCGAGGAATACATCGGGGAAGTGACTCCCGGCTATGACAACGACCCGGCTCGTACGGTGCTTCCCAACGGCGACATCAGTGACAGCGCGTCGCACGGCATCACCTATGACGTTCCCATCCGCTTTATCAACGAAGCGCTGATAAAACCATTCCCAGGTGATCCGGTTGCGGTTGCGGATACCGGATACACGACGATTGGGCTGAACACAGGGACCAATACGTTTACGCGCCTAACCGGCAGTTTTCTGACCGACGGCTTTGAATCCGGCCAGACGATTTACGCCTTTGGATTTGCCGGCGAAAACAATCGTGAATTCGAAGTCACCGACGTCACGGCCAATACACTGACCGTCGACGTCATGAGTCCGCTAGTCGCAGACAGCGCGAACGGAGAGGACACCGACGCAGAAGCCCTGGTAACACGCGGTTCGCGCGGTGACCTGCTCGATCGGTTCTTCGATTTGAAGAAGACCGTGGTCGAAGCAGCCGAAGCAGCGGAAGCGATATTGGGCGGTTCGGCGAGTGACTCGTTTGACCATCTGTTGGATGCTTTTGCAAACGCGACGGGTGACAGCAACCCGGCCACACCGTCGGCCCAGGACAACCAAGAGCTGTACATCGCCTATTTAAGGAACTGGGAAAACGCCATCGATCAAGGGATCGCCAACTGGAGTGTCCTTGGCCTGGCCGTTACGAAGGCGATGTTCGATCCTGAATCTCGCCGCGTTGTGCAGAATGCCGGGGGATCGCGGATCGGGATTGACATTGATCCGTCACGAGCGGAATTCGAGGCTGCTATCGGGGTTGTTGACATTCTGGTCGGATTGTTGGAAGACCCCAATCAGGATGGCGAATACAGTGACTCGTTCATCAACAACCATCTGCTGCCCATGTACGGCTTACCGCCACAGGTAACGCAAGTACGGACATTTCTGCAGAACTTCAGTGAATCGATCGCAGACCACATCGTCGGGCCGATGCGACTCGCACTAAATCCCATCAGCGATGCGCTTACGGCGGTGAAGGAGATCCCCAAACGGTTTGTGAAGGATCTGATTCGAGAACGCTTGGGGGTCGATACCGACCAGTTTGATCAACTGACAAAGCTGTCCAACAAGATGGACGTCAAAACGCTGACGCTGGGGGGGCTCAACATTCCGCTGTTCAAACCGGGCGATCACGAAAAGCTGGATCGCTACATGGGAATTGAAGGCATCGCCAACAGCGAGATCCTGTCCCAGCCGTTGCAGGGTATTCCCGGGTTTGTTGAGTACTACGACGATCCAACGGTATCGATCAGCCCGAACATCGAATTCGATAAGGAAAAGTTTGCGGCTTATTTCAACACGGTGCAGTTCGCCAAATTATTGCTGCTGCAGGAATCAGATCCGTTAGGTGGTGCGGGAGACCACGTCGACGAACTGTCACAGTTGATGACGGACATCATCGGCACGCCCTACGACTGGTCGCTGCTGAACAACAACGGTACTCACGGCGGTAATATCTTCACGACGACGCTGCCGCGACCTGGCGAAACGGTTCCGGACGAAATCGTTTCGCTCGATGCACGTCCGTGGCTAAGGCTCATCGACGGAGGCAGCTGGCGTGATGACATGGTCACGACAACCACCACGAAGTACCAGGTCAGCGCTTCATCGGCGATCCCAACCGCGACAGCCGAGTGGACCGCCAACGTTACGCCAGGCCAGAGCTACACGATCCAGGGGTCGTGGCTGGCCAATGTGTCGCAGATGATTGACGATCAGCCATTCTTGCCCGCAACGAATGCAACGTACCGCATTTACGACGGACTGGTGAGTGAAGATCCGATTACGTCGGTGACCCGCAACCAGCGGGAGATCAATCAAGACGCTCAATTCGGCAATCTGGCTTTCAGCGATCTCGCCACGTTGCAATTTGACAACCACATTGTTCGGGTAAAACTGGATAACGCCGCAGATGGCCACGTGATTGCCGGGCCAATCCGAGTCGAACCGGTCGATGGCAGCGCCGCGCAGATCATCGCACTCACGCGCGATCCCGACACGCTGGCCGAACTGCCTGACGGTTACAGCCAGACCGGCACCTGGGTGGACCTCGCTCTTCCAGCAGGACCGGGCAATTTCCCGCTGTGGGAAAGTCAACTGCTGAGGCCCGCGTTTCGGGCGCTGTTTGATGACTGGCAGAACGAGTCACTGCCGTTCCCCGATTTGGGCGATGCGACGTCCCCGGACCCGAACCAGATGCTCATAGTTCCCGATGCTTCGATTTCCGGCGACGCGGCGGGACTGGCAACTCCGTTTGACGCGCTGACGACTGTCACTCCACCCGTGGGAGTGGACATCGTCGTCAGCGGGGCCACCCACACCGAAGATTTCCCCGGCGACGTCATCATCACCAGTATCACGGGCGACAACAACGGTAGCAATGGACTCGACTCGCTGACACTCACTGCCGGTGGAAGTGTACGCATCGTCGGCGACGTGGGTGGCGGCGGCTTGGACAACCTGACCATCACCGCAGGCTCCATCCACATTTCCCCGGCTGTTGCGATCACCGTTTCTGGCGACGTCAGCCTCCAGGCGTCGTCGACGGCCAGTCGTACGTGGTCATTCGATGAAAATGATTTCCAAACATTGGATTCCGAGGCAGCAATTGTGCTCGGATTTGGTGCCAGCATTGACGCCGCCAACGTGGACATTGTCACCACAGCAACGGTCGATCAGGAAGCCCACCTTTCTGAGAATATTGAAAGTGGAATCGCCACACCGATCCTCAAGAACACGCTCTACATTCCCCAGCCACCACCCGGTCCGGAATCATCCTTCAGCTGGCGGATGACCGAACGCGTGTTCGCGGATGCGGACGGTCGCATCACCCTGCCCAATAACCTCGACTACGCCGCACCTGCAACTTTCCAGGTGGTGTTCGAGGTCAATGCCCAGGTCGTTGGCGACCCACAGTTCAATATTCTGGATGACCATGGCATCCTGGTTTCTGGTGAAGTCGTACAACTGGCAGGTGCCCCCAACCAGTACGCGACGAGTCTGCCGCAGGGCAATTACACCGTCACGCTCACCAACAACGGGGAAAGTCAAGCGGTCACGGTCAAGGACCTGTTGGTGGTGGCGATCGGGGATTCGTATTCAGCAGGTGAAGGGAACCCCGAAGTATCGAGGACACACGCATCGGCAGCCGAGTGGGCGAGCGCCGGCGAGTCGGGACTGGAAATCAACGAGCGGAATCGACAACATCGCATTTCGCACCGTTCTTCCTGGGCAGCTTCGGCCCGGCTGGCCCTGCAACTCGAGCAACAAGATCCACACACATCCGTCAGTTTTGTTTTCGTCTCCGCGTCCGGTGGAGAAGTCTCTAAAGGACTTTTGGGACCCTATGCAGGACACGATGAGCCTGGCTTTGATGAAAACAACCCGATGCTGCCCCAAGTCGTTCAGATTAATAATATCGTCGGCGATCGTCCCATCGACGTGATGACCATCTCGATTGGAGGCAACGACATCGGCTTCTCGAACGCCATTGTGGGACTGTTGTTTGCAGACCCAGACTATATGGCGGCCGGAAATTATAACAATGCCCTCGAGCAGCTACGGCAGTCAATCAACACCGGGGACCCGCAATTTCTGGAAGCGTTTATTCAGCAAACGATCGTCCCGGGATTAAACAACCTGGCGCCCGAATTCGCACCAGTAGCAGACGAAATCAACCAGCTGCTAACCGAAACGCTGTTTGACACAGAGACCGTGGGGCTGGACGGTCTCATGGATGAGTATGCACTTGTCAACACGGCTCTCAACGATCTTGTCGGCGGACCACCGCAACAGATCTACATCACCGAGTATCCGGAGCCATCGTCGGAATTCGTTGATGGCGCGATCGTTCAGTCGAACATGATCGCAGACGACATTATCCCCCCATGGGTCGAAGAATACATTTTTGGGGGTACAGAGCTCGAAATCAGTTCCGACGAAATCGCCTGGACGCTCACAAACATTGTGACCCCCTTGAACGATATGGTTGCCAACGCGGCCCTTACCTATGGCTGGAACCTGGTCGATGGCATCCGCGATGCTTTCCAAGGACACGGCTATAAGGCTGCGGATCCCTACGACCAACACGGCAATCCAATCAACCAGGGCATCGCGCGCTGGGTGGTCACAGCGAGCGACGCAGCCGTCAACCAGGGACCCAGAAGCAATATACTGGGCTTCGATGACCCCCTCGATACCAGCACGCTGTTGACGAAAGGCACATTGCATTTAAACCGCCTGGGAAATGAGGCGGTTACAGACCTGATGTTCGATAAGGTTGCCGCTGATTTGGCTTTGGATCCGGCGTTGAGCGTTAACGTCGTCTCCGATACGGGGACCCTCTCCGAAGCAGGTGGAGTCGCCAATATCCAGGCGACACTTTCGGACGTGAGTACCCACGACTTGATCATCAATCTGGACTTCTCCGGAGAAGCAGATGCAACCGACTTTCACAGCAGCAGCAACCAAATCTCGATTCCAGCAGGTAACCTCAGTGGTAGTGTCAGCCTGACGGCCATCGACGATCTCCTGTACGAAAAACCGGGTGATCAGACCATCCGAGTCGGCGTTACCAGCCTCACGCATGGAAACTTGCTCAGCAACCAGCAGGCCAATGTAGCGCAGATCGAAATCATCGACAACGACGAACCGAAATCGATCGAAGACCTGATGCGATTTGGTAGCGATGCGGCGGCCGTCTTGTCAGAATCGGATTCGCGAGTGAGTATCCAGGCGGGGTCTTCTATCCACGCAACCGGGAATATCACCTTACGCGCTGACGCAACTTCATCGTCTCTGGCGGCAGCCGACGGACGATTTCTGGGAGGAACCTATGGCAGCTCCGAGCCATCGGCTCTGGTGGAGGTCGCCAACGGAGCGGCCCTCACTGCGACTGGCAACGTTGACATACTTGCCCAGGCGACCAATACGCTCGGCGTGAGAACAATTGTTTCCGAACTTGATGAAGGCGAAATCGGCCACTTTTCGATCGCCTACGGTAAAACGCGTACCCGGGCGCGGGCCAACCTCCACGCGGGATCGACCATCGAGGCTCACCATGCCACGATCCGTGCCGAGAACGTGAACGAAATTTCCAATATCGCCGAAACAGCCGGCTTCACGGCGACCGAAAGCACCGGACTGGGCGCGACACTCGTACTCGGTTCGTATCACTCTTCGGCCGAGGCGAACGTAGCTTCCAATCTAACAGTCAGTGGCGATCTTTACATCAAAGCCCATTCCGATAATCTCCAGAATGAGTCGCGGAGCTTTGCCCAGATCGATGACCCGTTCGAAACAACTCCGTTCCTGGAGGATTTGACCGAATTCCTGGAAAACATCGACCTCAGTGCCGTGTTCGGTGATATCGACATCGATCCCAGTACCGTGCTGCCCGATGTGTCGCTGGCCGCGTCGGTGGTGTTGGTGGAAAGTGAAAACAAAGCCGCCGCAATGTTGGATGACGGGGCAGTTGTGGAAGTCGGGGGAGCACTGACCATCGAATCACTCGCCGAGGAACCGTACCAGGCGTCGGCCACGGCGAACGCTGCCGATCGGAGCAGCGTGGGCATTGGCGGCGCGGTCGTGTTTTCGCGAGTTGCCAACCAGGCAACGTCGTTCATCGGGCCGAATGTTATCGCTGATATCTTCGGCGACATCACGCTTACCTCCGACGCTATCATCACCAATCCAATACCGGTCTTCGATCCAACCATCAATCTAGTCGACATCGACGTTCAGACCGGCACTGATCGCATCGCCGAAGAATTCGCCGATGCAAACGACGTCTCCCGCGCGATTGCGGACGAGATGGACGGCTTGGAAGCCGTCCTCGCTCCGTACCTGGCAAACCCTGACACGGTGGGAACGAGCTTCGTCCATTCCGGAGGCATGGCCCCCGATCCGCTGCCCGAGGGCTACGTCGCCATTGGAGGCGGTGTGAATCACCTGGAACTCTACAACAATGCTACATCGGGGATCGCGGCCGGCGCACAGGTCAATCAACGCGACCAGGGAGCCGATCCCGACCAGGACGTGTTCCTGGATGCCGAAGGAACTATTCGGGTTGCTAACCTGGCCGGCCTTGACACAGCGCTCAACCTGACCACCGGCGGCCCTGGCAATTCCATCGGTGGTTATTACAACGGCCTGTTCGCAGACAACTACGCGAGAGCCTACATCGACGACCGCGCTTACGTTCAGGCCGAGCAGGATGTCAGGCTGAAGTCGCTGACGCGAAACGACATTCTGGCTGTTGTTCAGGGCGGTGCCCTGGGCTCGGAAGTGAGCGTCGACGGAGCCTTCGGTCTGATCCGGCTTGGTCAGGAATCGCTGGCCTACATCGAAGACCGCGCGACGGTCGTTGTCGGACGGGACGTGTTGCTGGATGCCGACAATGATGGCGTGATCGTCAACGTCGCCGGAAGCATTTCCACAGCCAATGAGGTCGCGGTTGGAACCGCCGCGGCCTTCACGATCATGACCGAACCGCATGCGCTGGACGAAGGTCCCGCCCACGCCGAGGAACTGGATGGCTTCAGCAAGACACACGCTTTCATTGGCGATGCACTGGCTTCTTACGGACCCATCGGAACCGGTGGCGAAACCGGTTCTGTCACTGCCGGAGACGACGTGCTGCTGAATGCTCACAACGCACAGGAAACCTGGACGTTTGCGCGATCCGGTGCCGTGACCGATAGCAGCATGGGAGCCGCTGGAATTGCCGAACGATTTCAGGGCCTCGAGTTCGGTGTCGGTCTTTCGGGTGATGTGGCGTTCAACGATCTCAATTACAGTGTTCAGACCTTCATCCGCGATACCGCCCGGGTGACCGCGCTGGACGAAAGCGGAGATGGCGAACCGGATGAAGTCCGGCTGGAAGCTTCCGATGCGCCGAGCGTCATGAGTGCCGCCGGAGCCATTGTGTTCGCCAATCACCAGGGCATCGGTGGAGCGCTGGCAACCAACGGTCAGAACGCGATCACGCGGGCTTATACGCAGGACACCACGATCGACACCGAAACCCTGGTTGTCACGGCAACGACCACCGACAACGTGATGTCGTTTTCGCGCGGTGGCACGGAAACGAAGGCCAATCTGGCCGTCGCCGGTAGCGTCAATCTGCACCGCGTGAGCAACACGGCCGAAGCGGCCATCGGCCCGCGGACAAAGGCCAACGCCACGAACATCACGCTGGAAGCCGACAGTACCCTGAATTCGGTCTCCAATGCCGGGTCTGCCGTCAAGGCCGACGTCGGTTTTCTCTCAACAGGAGTGGCCGTTGACTTGGGCGAACTGGCAAATGCCGCCCGGGCTTACATTGGTAACGATGCGTTGGTGGTTTCACCCAATGACGTCGTTGTCCTGGGCAACACGCACGAGACCATAACGTCGGTCACTGCATCAAGGGCCGAAGCGACCTCCGGGCCGCAGAATAGAATTTATCTGAGCAACGGCACAACGAATCCCTTTAACGCTGTTGCCGGGTCGAATGCCGGTGGGGAACATTCGATTACCTCCGCCATCGCACTTGGTGACATCGACGGCGATGGCGACAAGGACCTCATCACCGGGTCTTTCGGACAGTTCAACCGTCGATTTCTGAACGACGGCAATGGGACATTCGAAGACGAAGAAGAAATCGGCGGGCTTTGGGATCTGGTGACGGGTTCGTTTGGCGACAACCTTCCTGATGACACGGACGTCTCGGTAGCGCTCGTCCCCGACCTGACGCTCGACATCGCGCTGACCGACTTTGACGGCGACGGCGATCTGGATGTGATCGCCGGCAATCTTTCTCAGGCCAACCGGCTCTATGAAAATCTGGGTGAAGGTGATTTCGTTCCGGCATCGCTGATCGGAGCCAACGAGTTTCCACTGACGGTCCAGCCCTCGGAGACCAGCGGACACCACACGGTTGACGACCTGGTCGGGCTGTTGCAGTCGAAGCTCAATCTCCTGCTCGTCGCCTCCGGTTCGCAGCAGAATGACATTCGAGTCGAGCTGAACGACAGCGGTCGAATTGTGTTCCGCGCTGATCGGTTTCAGATTGACACCACCAATGCAGAAGCACTGCTGGCGGAAAGTCGCCAGGACGGTCTGCTGGTAACAAACGGGGCCGGCGATCCACTGGATCTTGGGCTCGTGTACGACGGCCTGACCGTCACCTTTTCTGTTGATTCGGCGGAAACGGTCCTTAACCGCACTGTCAACGACCTGGTGGCGGACATTCAGAAATCTCTTGACACGGGCCTGACAACCGCGGGACTGTTGCCGGGTGATATCGACGTCGTCTTGAACGCCAACGACTCGATTGGGTTCCAGCTTCCCACTCGTGCGCTGGCCGGCGTTGCGGAGGCCGAAACGGCCATTGCAGAAAAGCAAACTGGACTGAACGTCGCCGAGACGTGGTTCCAGTTGGTCTACGATGGCACAGAGTTGGATGTCACAATAGCCGCCGCCGCGACCACGACGGCCGAAGAACTCAGGGCGCACATTCAGTCCGCAATCGACGTGGCTCTGGCCGCTCCGGACCCGGATATCGCCACAGCTGGATCGATCGAAGTCACCGTCGACGAGATAAACATCGTCAGCCTGCAGTTGAAAACGCACACATTTGAAGCGATTGGCGCAGCCCAAGCCGAAAGCAGGATCGCGGCGGCGCGACGTGACGGACGGATCCTGGTTATCGATCCGGTCACGCAGGCTCCTGGCGAAATTCAGGTCACCCTGCCGATTCGAACGCTGGCCGATGCTCACGCAACTACGTCGATCGTGCTGGCCGATTTCGACAACGACATGCAGGACGACGATCTCATCGTTGGAAACCTTGGAGAACCGAATCGTCTCTACATCAACAACAGCAATGGTTTTGCCGCCGGTGGCACCATCTCGCTCGATGCCGATTTCACGACGGATGTTGAAGCAGGAGATTTAAATGGTGACGGGCTGATCGACTTGGTGGTGGGGAACGTCGGGTTCGATCTGGGACAGCTTGTCGAGGACGGACTGGCCCGGCTGTCCGATTTCCTTGAAGACACTATCATCGACATTGTTGAACTTGTCGGCAGCGGACTGGTTTCGCTGCTCGACTTGGTCCAGGCCGAACTGATCGACCGCTTCGGCTTTGACCCGCTGGCGCCGATTACTGTCGGAGATGTCCTCAATGCGGGGCTGGCCGAACTGGGTGATCTGATTCGTGAAGGCCTGCTGACGGTCGAAGATTTCACGGACATCGACCTCAACTCGAGCGCGCTGACGGCCACGGGCATCGTCGACCAGGCCACGCTGCTCGCCAGCGGCCTGATCGACATGGCTAGCAACGTGTCGTTGCATGACCTGGTCAATTCCGGCCTGGTGTTCCTCGAGGAACTCACTCGGGAAAATCTGGTCGATATCAACGACCTGAACGTCCCGGACGTGACCCTCGGTCAACTTCTTTCGACGCCCATCACCGACATTCGCGATCTGGTGGCGGGTGGCGTCGCCGATTTGAACGACCTGCTGCAAGAGGGCATCGATCTGGAAGAACTGATTCGGTCCGGTCTGGTCGACCTGGTGGAACTGGTCCAGCAGGAACTGCTCGACCTGGTCGATCTGGACAAGTCGGCTCAGGACCTGCAGGCCCTGGTCGACAAGGCCACGTTCGGCGAGCCAACGAAAATTTATCTCAACAATCCCGGCAATCCCGGTTCGTTTTCACCGGCGATCGATCTGAGCGTGGATCGGTTCATTACGCGATCGATCGCGTTGGGTGACGTCGACGGTGACGATGACCTTGACGTTGTGGCTGGAAACTCCGGCACGGGCGCCCGTCTCTATTTGAACAACGGTGACGCGACCTTTGCGGCGGGTGTCCGGATTTCAGTTACCGGACCACTGATCACCGACATCCTGCTGGAAGACATGGACGGTGACAATGATCTGGACCTCGTCGTCGGCAATTTCGGTCTCGCCACGGGAGTCGTGGGATACGTTAACCAGATTTATCTGAATGACGGAACGGGCAACTTCGTCGCAGGTTCGCCGGTCAGCACGGACGCACAAACGACCATTGCTCTGGCCGCGGCCGATATGAACGGCGACGGGCATCTGGACCTGGTCGCCGGCGATTCGAAACCGGCGATCGCGATTTCCGGCAGCGTCGCCTGGTACGACGTGGTCATTGATACGGAATCACGGATCGATTCCGGCGCGATAGTCGTGACGGATCACAGCGTGCGAGTGACCGCCACGGACCATGCGGAAGTCGAAACAACGGCCGGTACCGGCGCATCGGGAGACACGGTCAGCGTTGGGCTGTCGCTGGCTCGCGCGAAGGTCATACGCGATGTCGATGCGACGGTCGACGGTTTGATCCGGCCCGCGCTGGGTAGCGGATTCATGGATGCCGAAGGGCTGTTCGTCACGGCGGAGTCCACGGACGATCTGATCGGCTACGCGTCCGGTGTCGCTGGTGATATCGAAGGGACACTGGGTCTGGCGGCGTCGGCCGTGATGACCATGATGGACAGCGAAACCGACGCTTCACTGGGACCGAATGCTGATGTTGTCGTCCGGAATGCTTCGGAAACCGTGGACCTGGGTGTGACGATTCGCGCGGAACACCAGACGGGTTTGCTGGGTGTTGCCGGCAGTTTCGCCGAAGCCGAAAAGTTGGGCTTCGGCGCTGCGGCCGACATTCAGATGCTGGTCAAGAAGGTGCGGGCTCACATCGACAGCGGGGCGTTTGTCGATGTTCAGGACGATGTGCTACTGGAAGCCGTTTCGCACGAAGATCCGGATTCCATGGTCGGCGGAATCGGAGAGTCTCTGGCGATTGGAGTCGCGGGATCGGGTTCGTACCTGGAGTTGGATAAGGAAACATGGGCCTACATCGGCAGTCCGCTGGAAGATACCGCCAGTCGCGCGTTTGCACGGGTGCTGGCCGATGGCAATGTCGTGCTGGTAGCTGACAGCCAGACCGAGTGGGCCCCGATTGTCGGTGCCCTGGGACTCGGATTCCTTGAAGGGGTTGGTGGTTCGGCGGCGATTTTCAACAAGTCCGACGATACCCGCGCGTTTATCAACGCCGGCGCTCGCGTCGACGCCCTCGCACTGCGGGATGCCGAAGCTATCCTGACCGGGAACTTCGACGCCCTCGGCAACCGCACAACCCGAAGCGAACGCGGTGTTTTGCTGAAGGCCACCAACACCGACGACCTGGATGCCCGCACGAACGGGGCAGCCCTGGCAATCGTGATCGGCCTGGCCGGTTCGGCGACCATTCATCTGACAGACAATCACGTCGCCGCATACATCACCGGCGGGGCCCTCGTGAACCGCGACGATGCGGGTTCAGACGCTGCACAACTGGTGCATCTGATCGCCTGGGACGTAACGGATATTCTGAGTTTTGCTGGTGCGAAGAGTGTGGGTCTGGCGGCGGGATTCGGCTTCGCCTTTGATTACGGACATCTTGAGAAAGACACGCGGGCGTGGATTGGTGCCGATGCGGATGTCGAATCCGAAACGGATGTGGAACTCCGTGCGATATCCGACGAAGAGATCAACTCGGTTACTGCCAGCAAAAGTCTCGGACTGGCAGCCGCAGTTGCCGGAGCCGCAGGATACTACAAAATCAGCGCGGTAACGACGGCTTACATTACGGATCGAGCGAAGGTGCGGGCCCGCAACAACGTGCTGCTGCTGGCCGACGGACGCAGTGAAGTCGATTTAGTGGCTGGTGGTGCGGCACTCGGGGGACTGATCAGTGCCGGAGTCAACGGTGGATTGGCTGAATTCAACAAGACGACGCAGGCCTACATTGGCGACCATGCGCAGGTCGACGCCGAAACCCAGGGAGCCGGCATCTCGGCCCCGACAGGCAAGTTCGGCGTGGCCTTTGTACCGCGGCTTCCCGATCCGGAAGAAGTTGTTGTTGCATCGATTCCTCCCGGGCACAACCTTGGCACACAACTGGTTGACCCTCTGCTCCAGCGCGTGGCGACTCCGCAGCTGGAGACGATCAAGGGTGTCGTCGTGACGGCTCTGTCGCGGGACGACTTCGAACTGGTCGCTCCTGCGGGCGCGCCGACCGTCGGCACTGCGTCGGTCGATGTCAACGGTGCCCTTTCACGAACGAGCAATACCACCGAAGCGTGGATCAACGGCGGTGCTCTGGTCAATACCAACACGCCGACGGCCGATGACGATCAGACAGTCGTCGTGGCCGCCGGCAGTGACGAGTATCACCTTGCCATGACCGATGCCATGGCAGTTAGTTCTTTACTTAGCACAACACTCGGAATCGCCTATACGGTCATCGCAAACACAACGCGAGCTTTTATTGACGGCGCGACGGTCATGGCCAAACACGATATCCGCGTCGAGGCAGAAAATACAACCGACGTGCTGCAGCTTTCCACGGGGATATCCCTGGCCGCTGGTGGCGCGATTAATGGCGCGGGAGCTGTTTTCCGGGTCGATGACCATGTTCATGCCATCGTCAACGGTGGGGATGCAACTGTCGAAGCGGATAATGTCCTGGTTTCCGCTCGAGATGAAAACAACTGGATTGCACTGGCTGGTAACGTGACCCTCGGTGGAGTAGCCGGACTGGGGGCTTCGCTGACACTGGCTGACATTCAAACCGATACACAGGCATACCTGGCGAATGGTGCGACGGTAACCGCCTTTGGAAAGGGCGATGGATTGACAGTGCCAGCTGACGTGGATGACGGCGAACGCATTGTCCACGGGCTGTCTGTCATCGCTGAAAATGAAACCGATTTGTTCACGACAGCAGTCGGAGTTAGTGGAGCTCTCGTCCTGAGCCTTGGCGGTTCAGCGAATCTTCATAACCTAGATGAATCCGCAAAAGCTTACATCGATTCGGGTGCGATCGTAAATCCCGACCTGAATGCTGCATCCTCCGATCAGTTGGTCTACGTTACCGCGCTCAGCGAAACGGACATCATCGGAATTGCGGGAGGTTTCCAAGGGTCTTTAGCAGGCAGTGCCGGTGGATCGATTGACACCGGCAAAGTGAAAAAAACCACTGAGGCCTTTATCGACAATGGGGCCAGCGTAAAAGCGAACCTCCATGTTTTGGTGCGGTCACTGTCGAACGAAGAACTAAACTCGATCACGGTGAACGCTACGGTTGGTACTTATGCTGGAGCTCTTGGAGGATCTGGAGAACTCTACTTACTGGAAGTCAAGACGCGGGCTTTTGTCGACCATGGAGCCATCGTTTTCGCAAACGGCAGTGTCGTGATTGAAGCCGACGATTTCGTCGACAGCGATTTCCTGGCCGGCCAGGCCGAGTCGGCTAACATCGTTGGTTCGGCAGGAGCCTCGGCCGGCATTGTTGTCCTGGACAAAGTCACCGAGGCCTTTGTTGGAAGTAACGCCGATGTCACCGCGTTAGGATTTGGACCCGCGCCCACAACTCACACGGGTCTCATTGATGTCGTCCATGTCCCTGACCCTGCCAGGATTCCGGGACTTATCGGCGTAGGAGTTCTCTCGGCGCTCGGGTTTGTGTTTGAGAACCCGCTCCGAACGTTCCTGGAAGACGAGTTTGACTTCGATGGCGATTACGAATTCATCGATTTCACCCCCGTCGATGCTCCGCCTGCCGACGATGCAGACTTGCTCGCAAAGCCACAACTGGAAACGGCAACCGACGCAACGTTTCGCGGGGTATCGATAGTGGCGACCTCTCGAGATGATGTTTCGACTCTCGCGATTGGTTTTGGGTCGGGCGCCGCGATTGGCGTGATTCACATTTCAGCGGCCGGCCTGGTCAGCTCCAATGAAACCCGCGCTTACGTCGGTGAAAATGCCAAGGTCACCGCTCTGGCAGATGCCGGGCAGGATGTCCGGATCGCTGCGGGGGCTGATACACATTTTGCTGCGGCCACAGGTTCAGCCGCCGTCCAAAGTGGCCCGATCGGTGGAGCCAGCGTGGGCGCCGCAGCGAATCTGTTCTTCACCAACGACCTGACCGAAGCCTACACCGGGCTCAATGCGTTAGTGAACGCCGCGCGGGACGTTGATATCCGGGCACACGCAAATCACGACGCACTCGTCTTTGCCGTCAGTGGTGGGGTGTCCTCTGGTGTTGACTATTTCAATGTGGCTGGCTCCATTAGCCTGGCTACGATTGGTTCGACCGTATACGCATTGATCGGGCCACTCTCGACCGTTAATGCGAACGGAAACATTCTCGTACTTGCGAATAACCACACCGACCTCGACCTGATCGCAGGTTCGGTCGGGATGGGTAGCTCGGTCGTGGGAGCCGGTCTCTCTCTTCCTGTTGCCGTGATCAGTAAAGACACACAGGCTTGGATCGGCAAGGGAGCGACGGTGGACGCCAAAGGAGATTCTCTAACAACGATCACCGTGTTCACAGGTGATCCCGATGATTTGACAACCGAACAAATCCACGGCGTTGGAGTGCAGGCACATGCGACCGAGTCGATCTTCGGCATCGGTGGGGCCGGTACCGCCGACGGAGTACTGGGAGTGTCAGGTGCCATCACGGTGTCGATCGTCGATTCAGATACGGCCGCATTCATTGGGTGGAACGCATTGGTAAACAACAATCCAACAGGTGCCGCGGCCACACAGACAGTCAACGTCTCGGCGGTGGGTGACACGCGGATTTTTGGTCTGCCTGTAAACGTTTCTGAAGGGAAAGGGATCACGTTGGGTGTGGGTCTCGATCTCGGCATCATCGACAACGACACCACTGCCGGAATTCGCCGGGGAGCTACGGTGAAGGCAGTTCAGGATATTGATGTGCAGGCGCTGACACGGATCGAAGCAGACAGTTTTATCGCCAACGTTGGTCAGTCCGATACGCTTGGCCTCAACTACACCCTCTCACTGTGGTCCGTTCGTGGTGACATTGCGAATGACTCTGTTCTCCCATTAACATGGTGGACAGACTTCGACGACCTCCCATTGTCCAAACTGAATGCCCTCAACGGCGACAACGCATACAAAGCACAGGAAATCATTGATGACCTCATCAAGAGTCTGTTCACAAACGGCCACGACGGTTTGATCGATGTAATTCGCGGATATGATGAGGACATATTCGGTGCCCATGAAGTCGCCGATGCCCTCGAGCACAACGCCCCTGGCGATAGACGCGTTACCGACGCTGTGGAAAAGCGTGAATTCCCTGATATCCTCGAACTGAAACCTGCCCCGTATACCATCGTTACGGACACCGGAGAGAATCCCGAAGAACTCGATCCACAATTACTCGACCTGGTGGATAATCTTCGCGAACTGTCCGCCGAGGATTACGTTGAGCTGATTGACAGTTTTGACTGGGAACCCGGACAAAAAGACAGGTTCGAGTCTCATCTGGAGGAATTGAGAACCCCTGAATATAACGAGGCAGATATAGCCCTCAAACTCGGGGAACTGGATCAAGAGCAGCGCAACGGCTTGGGACAACTGCTCTCGGACATGGGACTTGCAATCCGTGCCGGCACAACCGCACTTATTAGCGGAGCAACCGTAATTGCTGGGCGCGATGTCGACGTACTGGCCGCCGAACGTACTGACATTGCAGCCGATACGGTCACAGCCACGGTTATTCGAGATTACGTGACCGAGAGCAAGTCAGAGTGGTTTACCTGGGATCGCGAGCGAGCCGCCGTTGTCGTCAGGAATATCGCGGTTGCTGAAATCACAGACGGCGCGGAAGTGACAGCAAACCGCAATGTTCGCGTGCGAGGCGAACTCGAAAACGACCAGACGGCAACGACAGGTTCTGGCGACATGAGTCTCAAAGGCCGCATCGCGGGACGCGTGGATAATTCGCATGTCACGGCGACGACCGGCAACGTCGATGTCCAGGGTTACTCTGATGTTTTCTCCACAGTCTGGGCGGTCTTGCCGATGACCGGCCCACTGCAGGTAAAATTTGGCACGAATCAGCTGGGCCTCGGTGACGATTCGGCGGACGGTACATTCACCACCTCGGCAGAGATTCTCGACGGATCGACGGTGACCGCGCAGAACAATGTGCGCGTCCATGCCGAGGACGATACCGTCGCCCTGGTTGTTGGTAACTCGATCACGGTTGGTGAAGAAGGGCCACTTGAGGGCGCGATACCGGCCACGGGCGTTGCCGTCGCCACAAATTCTGTCAAGAACACGGTGCGGGCTCAAATCGAAGGCTCTAACGTAACTGCGAACACGGGGGACGTGGAAGTGGTTGCCACCTCAAGTCCTGTAGTCGTCTCGATCGGTATCGGCATTGTGGAAGCCGACCAGTGGATGACTCTGGCCGGAACCGTCGCGTTGAATGATATTGCCAACAAGGTCCAGGCAGGAATCTCAGGAAATGGGGAGGTGAAGGCTCTCGCGGGCAGGGTTCAGGTCGCTGCGCACGACAACGGCACGATTGCATCGATCGCAGGCAACGTGGCACTGAGCGACGGTGCGGGTGCCATTGGCGCGTCGGTGGCATTCAACGCAATGGCCAACACACTTACGGCCGAAGTTCGAGGTGCCGGCGCAGTAATCGAGGCTTCTGTGGTCGACATTCTTGCCCATGAGAATTCCGACATTGTCGCTGTTGCCGTCGGTGGTGAAAAAGCCGACGAATTCGTGCTGGGAGGGTCCCTCGCCGTCAATGAAACCGCCAATGCGCTCGCGGTGCAGGTCGCCGACGGAGCAACCGTCACGGCCACGACAACGACAGATGTCCATGCCGTCAACGACGCGACCATTGTGGCTACGACCGGTCAGTTGGCGATCTCCGACGGTGGGTTCGGCGCCGGTGCTGCGGTTTCGAAAAACCTCATCGCGGATTCCACGACGGCTGCCATCACCGCTGGTCACGTGAACGCGGCTACGGCCAATGTGACTGCGACCACCAATGCCGATATCACCGCCGTCGGGGTCGGGATGGCGGGAGCCGACAGCTTTGCCCTGGGTGGTTCCGTCCTGCTCAACGACATCAAGTTGACGATCTCGGCGGAAGTCTCTACCGGCGGGACGGTCAACGCAGGCCTGCTGAACGTCACGGCCAACGACAATTCGGGGATCGTTGCGATTGGCGGCGGTGGCGCGATTTCAGATGATGGTGCTGTTGGTGCGTCCTACTCCCAAAATGATGTCTCCAATACGATCACCGCGCATGTAACTGCTGCCACGGTGACGGTCGTTACCCTCGCAGTTCTAGCGCAATCCGATGCCCACATCACGGCCATCGCCGTTGGTGGAGCTTTAGCCGATACCTTTTCCCTGGGCGGCTCGGTATCTATCAATTTCTATGGCAGTGTCGTTGATGCATCGATCGGCAACGGTGCGACAGTCACTGCCAGTGGCTCGGTCCTGGTGCAGGCGTTTGACAACGCGGACATCGTCCTGCTGGCAGGTGGCGTGGCGGGTGCCGATACCGCAGCCGTTGGGGTCGCCAATGCGACACTGACGACAGAAAATACGGTCAAAGCCCACATCGATGCAGCTTCGGTTCAGGCCAACGCCAACGGCGCCGCAGTGCAGGTCTTCACCGGGAAAGACAATAACACGGAGAGCTTCCGGGGCATTGCCGTGACGGCGACTTCCCGTGAAGACATCGTGAATGTTGCAGCAGCCGGTTCGGGAGCAAGCACCGCCGGCGTGGCGGGGTCGGCAACGATCAATCTTCTGGACGATATCACCCAGGCGTTTATCGGCCCGGGGGCGATGGTCAACCAGTCGAACAGCGGCGCGAACACGGCACAAGGTGTCCGAGTGTTTGCCAGCGATGACCTGGTGTTAACGAACGTGGCTGGGGCAATCAGCTACGGCGGTTCGGCTGGTATCGGTGCCGGAGCCGACGTTAGCGACATCACACGAAATACCCAGGCATGGATTGACCGAGGTTCCAAGGTCAACGCGCGCGAGACCGTCACCGTGCTGGCGCTGTCAGAAGAAAATGTGACGTCCGTAGCCGCCGCAGTGGGAGCCAGTCAGAATGTGGGCATCGCCGGTTCAGCCGGTGTGTTCCTGGCCAATGTGACCACGCGGGCCTTCATCGCCTCAGCACCATCACTTGCTCTCGGGGCAATCATCATCGCTGATGGCAATGTTGTTGTCGATGCCGACGACAACTTCGAATTGGATCTGATCGCCGGTAGCATTGCTGCCGGAGGATCGGTGGCTGTTGGTGCCGCGGCCGGTGTACCCGTGATCGAAAAAACCGTCGAGTCATTCATCGGCAATAATGCCCGAGTCACCGGGCGTGGCAACGGGGAGACTGTCGATGTGAAATCCGGCAATTTCGCGATCGGGTTTGTCGCCAGCGCCGGGACGCAGGAATTCCCTGCAGTCAATCCAGGCGACGATACCGCAGCCACGGTTCGTGGACAGAACATGGAAGTCCAGCCACCGGGCGCGTTTGACAAGGACCTCAGCCCCGATACTGACAAAGATTCTATCGATGACGCATCGCTCACCATGCAGCGGCAGGTGACGCCGGCAACGAACAGTTTCAAGGGTGTGGCGGTCACCGCCACCAACCGCGATGACATCGCGACCGTCGGTTTCAGCGGCAGTGGCGGCGGATCGGTCGCAGTGAGTATCGGCGGTGTGATCCACGTGATCACGACCGATGTGCGGGCACATATTGATCAGGACGCCCGTGTCAATGAAAACAACGCCGGAGCCGGAGCCAGCCAAAGTGTACAGGTCGCCGCCGGCAATGATTACACCTATCTGGGCGTCGTCGCCGCCCTGGCAGTCGGCGGAAGCGGCGGCGTGGCACCCGGAGCGGATGTCACGGTCACCGACGCGACCACGCTGGCCTACATCGACGATGGGGCGCTGGTCTTTGCCGCGCACGATGTCCTGGTCTTGGCCAATGTCATGCAAAACATCGATGTTGTCGCCGCCAGCGGCGCCGGCGGCGGCACCTTCGGCGTGGCGGGAGCCGTGACGGTCTTGAACATCAATTCCATAACGCGGGCCTTTATCGGTGACGACGCCAGCAGCGACCTGACAGGGGCACGCGTGACGGCCGGCGGCAATGTGCTGGTTTCGGCAAACGACGAGACCGAAACGTTCGGCCTCTCCGGCAGCCTGGGCGTCGGCATCGGCGCGGCGGGTGTGGGAGCGTCCGTGGCGGTGCTTGACATCACCAAGCTGACGACCGCGTCAATTGGCGATCACGCTCAGGTCGACGGCAAAGGCAACGGTAGCGGACTGTCGGGAATCTACAACGGTGAAATGCCGAACAAGCTGTTTCCCCAGTCATCAGTGTTGCCAGATTTCCACGGGGTGGCCGTGCAGGCGTCCTCCAGCGAAGACGTCTTCACCATTGCCGCCGCTGGTGCATTCGGAATTTATTTCGGCCTGGCAGGCGGAGTCGCCGTCGATCTGATCGATTCCGACACGACGGCCTTTGTCGGTTCGGGAGCCGACGTGAATCAAGATAGCAGCGGAACATCGTCGCGGCAGTCGGTCAACGTGTCGGCCTTCAATAATACCGAAGTCTTTACGTTTGCCGGTGGCGTGGCTGGTGGGTTTGTCGGCCTGGCAGGCGGAGTCGACGTGGGAACCATTCGTAACGACACCACCGCTTATATCGGCACGGACAGCCGGGTCGATGCCCGCCGTGATGTCGATGTAAATGCACTTTCGAACAAAGACGTCGTGAGTATCGCAATCAGTGCGGCGGGAGGTGTGGCAGCCGCAGCCGGATCGGTCACCGTGTGGAGTATCGGCGGCGAAATCGACGGTAACTACGAAGCGCAGCAGCGCGATGGCGAAAGCGACAGCACGCCGGCCGAGACGGACGATTCCCTCTCGGACCAGAACCCCGACGATGGCCAGAGTTCGTCACTCGGACAGTCCACCGAACGAGCCGACGGCATGACCGGGAAATTCGTCAGCCTCACCGGCGCGTACGACGACGGCGATGCGCAGAACACCAGCCTCACCGAACAGATTAGTGGTTCGGCCGCCTCCAAAATCAGCCAGAACACGTCCGTCGGCAAAGCAGATGCCGGGCTGTTTGCCAGCAGTGAGGAGCAGACCTCGGCCGGTACCACGGCATACATCGCTGCCAACGCCACCGTGACCGCTGGCGATGACGTGAGTGTGCGTGCCAAAGAAACGATCGATATCGATCCGATCGCCGGCAGTGCGTCCGGCGGTCTTGTCGGCATCGGAGCGTCGATCGTGGTGGTGAACATCGACAGCGATACCGACGCGTACATCGCAGCAGCCACCGTCAGCGCCGGACCCCACTCGGGCGACGACATCCTGGTCGAAGCGGCCATGAACGGTACGGCCAGTGGGCTGGCCTTCGCCGGGCAGGCGGGGCTGGTGGCGCTGGGCGCCCAGGTCACCGTGATTGATGACGAAAGTTTCCAGACGGCTCACATCGATAGCGGCGCGAACATTCCGCAGGCCGGTGGGACCGTTCAAGTTCGGGCCACGGCGAATCGCGCCCTCGAACCGCAAGCCGTGGGCGGCCAGATCGGCGGCGTGGCGAAAGGCGCCGCGGTGGCCACCGGCAATGCCGAAGGTGAAACGCGGGCCTTTATCGGCGCTGCCAACATCGGCCAGACCAACGGCCAGACCGTCGGGGGCGTTACCGTTACGGCCGAATCGACCGGCGATGTGGAAGCCGACAGCACGGCCGTAGCCGCTGGGATCGGTCTCGGGCTGACTGCCACGGTTGCTGTGACCGACTTCTCGCCAATCGTCGAAGCATCGATCCGCGACGGTGCCCACATCACGGTTAACAACAAGGTACAGATTAGCTCGCACACACACGGCGATTCAGAAGCGGACGCCGTGGGCGTTGCCATTGGTGGCGCAGGCGGACTCGGTGCCGCTGTCACGGTCGCCGACATGCAGCCGAATGTCATGGCCTCAATCGGAAATTCCAATGTCACCGCCGGTTCGGGAATTTCCGTCACGGCTCGACATTCCCACGGCAGCGAAGGGGCCAACGCAGAATCTTTCGCAGCTGGTGGAGGCGTGGGCATTGGAGCGGCCGGAGCGGTGAGTGTTGCGGACTCGTCGTCAACGGTCAACGCGTCGGTCGCCTCCGGAGCGGAGCTCCATTCCTCCGGCGGCACCATCGCGGTCACGGCGGATGCGGCCAACCGGGCATTTGCTTCGACGCTCGGTTTGGGCGGTGGTTTTGTTGGCGCCGGAATCAGTGTCGCGACTGCCGACGCCAACGGTTCGGCCATTGCCAACATGTCGGCAGCGGTCACCGGATCGGCCAATCTCGAGGTGGAGGCAACCGTCGACAACGAGGCCGACGCCGACGCCAATGCGTTTGCCGGCGGAATTGTCGCCGGCAATGCGGCGGCCGGAAACAGTTATGTGAATCCTGTGGTCAAGGCGTCGATCGGCAGCGGGGCCAATGTGCAGACTTCCGGCAGCGTGTCGGTGACGGCGGCCGCGGTGACCGCGGCAACGGCGGAAACCGACGGAACGTCGATCGCTGGGTTCTCGGCGGGTGGTTCGGTCAGCGTGGCTGAAATCAAGCCGGACATCGAAGCGCTGGTCGGTTCCGGCGCGGTTGTCAACTCGGGACAGGGGATTACGGTTGAATCGCGGCACAATGTTGCTGCCAACGGCAACCCGCTCAACCACATGGCTTCGGCAGACGCCCAGGCCTCTGCAGGCGGGCTGGTTGCCAGCAGTGGCGGGTTGGCGGACGCCGAAGTCTCGCCGACGGTCAACACACTGGTTGCCGCAACCGCCACGCTGTTCGCCGGGGGCGGCATCGTGCTCAGCTCACGATCCAACAACAAATCCAAATCGATTGCCAGTGGTGTGACGCTGGGCGCCGGCGCCGTGGGCATCACCGATGCCGACGCGCTGGCCAACGGTTCGGCAAGTGCCCGCCTCGAAGGAGATGTTATCGGCGCAGCCGAACTCACCATCCTTGCACAGGCGGTTAACGACGCCGACGCAGACGCGTTCGCCGTGTCCGGCGGAATTCTCGCCGGTGCCGGAGCGTCGGCCGCAGCGGAGGCTTCGCCCACGCTGGCCGCCTACGTTGCTGCTGGAGTTGACGTTCAGGTCACCGGCGACATCGAAATCATGTCCCGATCCGAAGGGAACGCCCGCGGCAATGCGTTCGGTGCCTCCGGTGGTGGAGTCGCCGTGGGCGTCTCGGTTTCTCGGGCGACCGTTTCTCCAACGATCGACAGCTACATCGGCAACGGCGCAACGATCACCGCGCGTGATATTTCCATCCGGTCACTGCACAACTACACGCCCGCGGGCACACCGCTGAACCGCTCGGCGGTTGTCCGCTCTGACGCCTCGGCCGGTGGTCTGATCGGCGGAACCGGTGCCGACCCCACAGCAACCGCCGCGGCAGATGTTGAATCGTACGTAGGCAGTGCCGCCGTGCTCAATCCGACCGGCAACGTGACCATCGCCTCCTACTCCAGCAACCAGGCGTGGGCCGACGCCAACGCCCTCTCCATCGCTATCGGTGCGATGGGGATCAGCCTGTCGGATGCTACCGCGGCAGGCACCACTAAAACGCGGATGGACGGGACGATCCAGGGTGGCCTGGACCTGACCATCCTTTCCGAAGCGACCCACCTGGCCGACGCCAAAGCCGATGCTGCCAGCGGAGGTATTATCGCCGGCGCGGGCGCCGATTCCAATGCCACCGTCACTCCCGTGCTCAGCGCCCGCATCAAAGCCGGTAGCGACGTTCAGGTTGGCGGCAGTGTGCTGGTGGCGGCCCGTTCGACGGCCGATGCCGACGCTCAGACGTTCGGCATCAGCATCGGCGCCGGAGCCGTCGGTCTGATGGCGGCCGACGCCACGGTGGAAGCCGACCTGGAGGCCTACGTGGGTTCGAATTCGACAATCAGCGCCGGGGGCGGTGTGACCTTCGAATCGTCACACAATCTTCTGGGAAGTCACGGCGCGCGGGCGGTGGCTGATGGAGCAGCTGGGGGAATCATCGCCGTCAACGGGGTCAAAGCCGACGCCAGGGCGACGGCCAGTCTTGACAGCCACGTGGGTGACGGAACGAGTATCCAGGCCGGCCAGAATGTAAAGGTCCTGGCGATTGCCACCAACAATGCCCGTGTCGTCGGCGAAGGCTTTGACATTGGCGTGGCGGCCGTCGGTGTCATTGACGCCGACGCGATCGCGGGAGAGAAGAGCAAGGTCGTCCAGGCGGTGATTGGCGACGGCGCACGCATCGAGGCCGGAGGCCTGGTCGTCGAAGCCCGTTCGACCGACGAGGCTGCCGTCACCACCGATGCTTCCGGCGGCGGCCTTATCAGCGTTCACAGCGGAGACTCGCGCGCCGTGGTCTCGCCCTTGGTCACCGCTTCCCTGGGCGAAGAGGTGACGGTCGAGGTGACCAATGACGTGGAAGTTCGCGCCGAATCGATCACCGATGGCGACGCGGTTGCCGGGGGTACCACCGGCGGCGGTTTCGACGTGGGTGAGTCGATCGCCAGAGTCACGATCGATCCCGAAGTCCACAGCCAACTCGGCAGCGGGACCACGATCGTCGCCGGCGGTGACGTCACCGTGGAGGCGACCTTCGGCAAGACCTTCGATCCGCCCGATGAAACCTTTGCGCCCGCCACCGACGTCAGTACGGCCAGTGATACGATTCGCTTCAACAATCACGGCCTGAGCGAAGGGGATACGGTCATCTACGATAGCCAGGGCAACGCCAATATTAGTGGAATTTCCGATGGGCGGGAATACGGTGTCCTGCTGGTCGATGAGGACACGATTCAGCTGGGCGCTGCTTTCGCTGCAGCGGAGGTTCAGGGCGGACAGGACACGATTCATTTCTCCGGTGCCCACAAGCTGCAGACCGGCGACCAGGTCGTTTACGACAACGGTGGTCAGTCCGGTATCGTCGGACTCGACCACGGGCAGACGTACACCGTGCGGGTCATCGACGGGACCACGATCAAGCTGGCCGCTTCCCCGGCACAGGCCACCGCGCCGCTGAAGAGCTTCAATCCGGC
>Ga0310121_10001233_pt1 | contig 26685 bp, 21 predicted proteins | sample CB27_Tmax_986_MG_FD_203504 | JGI IMG/M metagenome (GOLD analysis project Ga0310121, IMG submission 203504) | Marine microbial communities from Western Arctic Ocean, Canada - CB27_Tmax_986 | ecosystem: Environmental > Aquatic > Marine > Oceanic | place: Canada: Western Arctic Ocean | collected... | reverse complement strand
GCAGGGTGTTCATCTCCGAGCGTGTGACTCCGGGACAGATGGCATTTGCCGTGATGCCTTCTGACGCAACCTCGGTGGCAGTCGATTTGGTCAGCCCGATGAGGGCATGCTTGCTAGCCGAGTAAGCGGCGCTGTGGAAACCGGCCACCTTACCTGCAATAGAGGCTACGTTGAGGATCCTGCCCCAGTGTCGTTGGATCATCCCCGGAAGTATCAATTTGGTAAGGAGGTAGGGTGCCGTCAGATTGACCTGCATAGTCAAGTTCCAGAAGTCGTCACTGAAGTCTACCAGGGGCTTGGGGTTCTGGCTGCTGCCGATACCAGCGTTGTTGACGAGGATCTCAACTGGGCCCCAATCCTTCGTGACCTGGTCGACGATACGAGCCGGAGCCGATGTGTCGGATAGGTCGTCCACGATGATCATGGTCTCTCCGCCAAGGCTCTCAATTTCCTGAGCCAGGGCGCTCAGTTGGTCCTGACTGCGGGCGGTGATAGCCAGACGAGCCCCCTGGTGGGAAAATTTCAGGGCGATTGCCCTTCCTATCCCTCGACCCGCTCCCGTGACCAGAGCGATACGGTTCTTCATTGAATCAATATCCTTTCTTCCACTGTGAAGTTTTGGGAAGCCTTACGGTACTACACCTTTGTCTCTCCGGCACAGTGCTTCCTGGGGTGGCCAAACTCGGAGTCTAGAGAACACCACCGGACCCGCTGGATTATTTAGGGGGCACCTCTGGTTGTCTGGCAATGGGGATCGCTAGCAGTTCTGACAGAGCCATGACCGTGAAGGAGTGGGGTCCGGTGCCTCCAACTTGGAGGGGACACCTCAATCGCCGCCTACCAGCACCTTTCAATCTGGAAGCTCCAGGGGTATGGTCCCTATCGGGCCCCGCTACCTGACAGTCACGGCTCTGTCAACTGGCGAAGGCTGCATGATTTACTTGCAATTGGAGCTTCAGCTTACAACGACCTACTGGACTTTCTGCACGTTTCTCGGGACGAGAATTGAATTGTGATTGGGGCGGGCAAGGAGGTATATTCGGCCAGTCGTTCAGGGCACGATTCAGTGGCTGATGGGCTGCCTGAATTTAGAGCGGTTCGGGAGTGTTTGTTTATGAAGGAAACGCGGCGTGAGTGGCTCAAGAGCGGGGCGGGTTCGGCGCTGGCCCTGTCTGCCTTGTCAGTCGCCGGCTGCGGCGCCGGTCAGACCCAACCCGGAGAAGAGTCGGGTCTTCAGATGGTCCCATTGGACTACGGTCGCTCCTTTATCTGTCACGAGGCGCCGGAAAACTCAGTGCGCTTCTGGATCGAGAGCCGCACGCGAATTCTTGACGAGAAGAGTGGTAGCTCGACGGATTACTACCAATGCGGTTCTTGCAAGAGCGAAGATACCTTTGCCGAAAAGAATCTTCTCGTTGAGGATAACTACGATTTTCTTCCAATCTTCGGCGACGGGCGGGTATTGATCTTCCGACGTCACGCCTTCGTAGATCAGCGCTACCGTACCGTTACTTCTTCGAAAGACATTCTTTGGGGACCTCCGAGGTTGGTGCTCAAGCAGGGCGGAGTAAAGGAGCTGGTGGGCCACGATCAGATTCACCAGGCCACCGCGGCAGCCACTCCCATCGTGACGCAGACCGAGCTCTGGAATGCGGAGCAGGGGCTGCGAGCAATCATCGAGTGCCCCACCAAGACCTTGAACATCAGCCAGACGAAAAAGGTGTACCAGGTCGACACGGGGCCGGTCGCCTATCCGGATCTTTCCCGCCGGCACAACCCCGAGATCGGTGCCCTGAGTCTAGCCTTTGTCGTTTTCAATGCACCTGATTTCGCTGATTTCGTAGTGGAACAGCCGACCCTTCTCAAGAAAGATCCTGAGAATTGTCAGGTCTTCCATTACTCCCAACCTTTCAGTAGGGTGGCAAGGAATCGGATTTTCACACTCTTGGTATGACTCCTGACCAGAATACAAAAGGGAGAGCAGAATGACTCAGCGACTCTTGCCCAAGGCGCTAGCGGCCGTAGTACTTCTCCTGGCAGCCCTTCCGGAGACGTTCGCAGCCGACGTCCGTTCGGTAGGGAGCAAGCTACAGCTTTTCCTGGATGATTGGCTCATCCAGTCTCTGGAAAATGTCTGGCCGGTTCTGCACAGTCCCGATCGGCGAGAGGCGGCAATTCGAAAGGATCAGCCCTGGGAGGACATTTATCTTTACAACCCGGTCGTTATCAAGGACGGACACCGATATCGGATGTGGTATCGCGCCAAATACGTAGGGCGGCCTTTCTACACTGCCTATGCCGAGAGCCTGGACGGCATACACTGGGTCAAGCCTAAGCTGGGGCTGATCGAGTTCGAGGGTTCCAAGGACAACAATATCGTCTGGCCGATTCCTGGAGCTGACGGCAGATCCTTTTCGGTTTTCAGGGACGAGAATCCGTCGGTCGACCCGGAGTCCCGCTACAAGGCCATTACCAACCTCTACGAGGAGACCGCTTCGGGAGTGCGTCAGGGAGTTATCTTTGGTCTGGCTTCCCCGGATGGTCTGCGCTGGCGTTATCTTCAGAAGGAAGCGATGCTGAGGGCTGTACCGGAAGACCCGCAGTACGACTCCCACAATATCGCCCTCTGGGATGCGGCCCGGAAGCACTATGCGATCTATGCCCGGGGCTGGTTCCGCCGGGGCATTCCTCCACCAGGCTCCAAGCGCGTCGACAGGGACGTGGACAACATCACCATGAAGCTGCTCTCCGGAGAGCAGCGCAGCTTCACCCATATCCGCGATATTCGACGCTACACCTCCACCGACTATCGAAACTGGTCCGCCCAGGAATACATCGGGCTAGGATCGGAGCCACTTGAGCACCTTTACAAGAACTCGGCGACTCCCTATTTCCGCGATCCCAGCATGATTCTCATGTTTCCGAAGCGCTTCCTCCCCACTCGGAAATTTGATCCCAACTGGAAGGACATCGGACTGTCCGACATCGTCTTCTTGTTCAGCCGCGACGGCCTGAATTTCGATCGGCGATTCATGGAGGCGTTCATGCGTCCCGGCCGGCACCTTGAAGCCTGGCATGAAAGATCGATTCAGGTTGGTACCGGGCTGGTTCCCACCGGTGAGAGGGAAATGTCGCTTTATTTCATCGAGCACGCCAAGACCTCCAAGCTGGTCATCCGACGGGGAGTCTTGAGACTGGATGGATTCGTCTCGCTCAAGGCCCCTTACCAGGGTGGCAGTGTGGTCACTCGCAGTCTTGAGTTTTCTGGCAGCCAGCTCACGCTCAACTACGCGACCTCGGCAGCCGGCAGTATTCGGGTCGAGATCCAGGATGGAACCGGGAAGCCGCTAGCCGGCTACGGGATGGAAGACTGTCCTGCCATCTACGGTGATGAAATCGAGCGAGTCGTGACTTGGAAGGGAGGTTCCGATCTGAAGCGGCTATTCGGACAGGCAGTACGGCTCAAGTTCGAGTTGAAGGATGCCGATCTGTACTCGCTTCGGTTTCAATAAAGCTCCAGAGAGCTTCCAAAGGAACTCAGGTTAGTGCGGCCTCCGGCTGTGCTGGATCATTCAGGAAGAAACTTGGATTGCCGCTGCCATGATCTTCGCTAGCAACCCTGACAGAGCCATGACCGTGAGGGAGTGGGATCCGGTGCTCCAACTTAAGGGGCACACCCTGATTTGACATCTGTATGCATCCCCTCAACCTAGAAACGCCTGGGGACTATGGTCCCTGTCGGGCCCCGCTCCCTGACAGTCACGGCTCTGTCAACCGGCGAAGGCTGCGTCGTTTCCTCGTGGTTGAAGTTTCAGGTCAGTCCAATCCCCAGGAAGCCCTGGCCCCATTCAAGAAGGAAACTTGGAGTCCTGGCCGTGGCGGCGGTCTCCAGGCCACCGTGTATCGAGCCAAAGGCTCGAAAAAGAAGAATACTTCGGCCTGGAGACCGAACTCACGTCGACCCGCCGGAGCCAATTGAAGTTTCAGGTCAGTACCGCCCCCGCTGCGCTGCCCCATTTGAGAAAGAAACTTCCGGCTACTGGGGATTTGTGCGTCACTGCGTAGGGAAGAGTTGCCCGCCTCTCCTCGGAACCTGGGCTCATTTTGCTAACGGCTCAAGTCGTTCGCGGCTCTGTCAGACTTGGCTTCGTAACGCTGGTAGTTCACCCGTTGGCGGCACCTTCGGAGGACAGGAGACGTGCGACGTATTCTTGAAGTTTCAGCCTCGGCAGCTAGGAAAAAGATTTACCGGTATGGTCTCAATCTGTCTTTCTCATCCGTCATTAATGACGAGAACAATGGAGTTCTCAACATCACACTAGACCAAAACAAGTAGATGGAAGTGGAGTAAACTACGTGTAACCACCTGGAATTCCCGACCTGGCGGGTATTCTTGAGTTCGACAAAGAATCTTCAGAGAGGCCCGAAAGGAGGCATTTCAGGTGAAGAAAAAGCATAGCGCAATTCTCCGAAAGCGGGAAGCAGAGGTGGCCACTCGGTTGAGCCCCAGCTGGAATGGTCAAGCTCGGAAAACGGTCCTTTCGTCCACGGGATCAGCTACGAAGTCTCGGAGAAGATTCACGCCGTCAGTTACGGCGGGCTGGGGCTGTTGCAGCAGGTCGTGAAGTGGAGCGGGCAAGGTCTGGGCCCAATAACCAGCGAGTTTCTTCCAACGGGCGGAGATTGATGTGGATGGGAGCATTGCCCCCACTAGCGGCGAAGGCAAGGAAGGGATGGAGATCAGCTACGACGGGCAGTGGGGCGCCGCGCCGCTGATCGTGACGCTGGCCCAGAGGGGCGAAGTGCTCTATGCCGTCAACCGCTCGGGCAACCGCCCCTCTCATGAGGGAGCCTCCGAATGGCTGGATCGGAGTATCGAGCGGGTCCGAGCGGCCGCTTTTCGCACGGTGCGCCTGCGCGGGGACACGGATTTTTCGCTGACGGCGCATTTTGACCGCTGGACGGAGGCGGGGGTGGAGTTTGACTTCGGGATCGATGCCAACCCGAGCTTTGTCAAGCGGGCAGACGGGTTGCCGGAAGGGAGTTGGAAGGAGCTGGTACGCCCCCGCAAAGGGCAAGGAAGAAGGCGGCGCCAACGGCGGGCCAAAGTGAAGCCGGAAATCCTCCAGGCGCGGGGATTCAAGAAACTGACCTTGGAGCGGGAAGAGATCGCGGAGATGGACTACCGTCCGAGCAAAGCGGAGGGGACGTATCGGCTGCTGGTCTTGCACAAGACGATCCTGGTCGCGAAAGGCCAGAAGCGGCTTTTGCCGCAGAGACGCTATCACTTTTATGTCACGAATATTCCAGCGGCCCAGTTGGGAACGGCGGCGGTGGTTCGGGAAAACAACCGGCGCTGTAACCAGGAGAACTCTGATATGTGCGGAATCGTCGGCTGGATCTCTTCCAGCGAGTGTCAGCGAGTTGATCCAGATGTGTTACTGCGCATGCGGGATACTCTCGTGCATCGAGGTCCTGATGGCAAAGGATTGTGGATCGCGCCCGGCGGGCGCGTGGGACTCCTGGCTTCAGGCGCCTCGCTATCATTGACTTGTCGTCGAAGGCGAACCAGCCAATGAGCAACTAAAGCGGCTCCGTCCGGGTCGTTTTCAATGGTGAAATCTGCAATCACCAAGCGCTTCGGGAGCAGCTTCTGGCCCGCGGACATCGCTTTCAAACTGATCACTCAGATACCGAGACCATCGTACACGGCTACGAAGAGTGGGGCTCGAGCGTTGTCGAACACTTGGACGGAATGTTTGCCATAGCTGTCTGGGACGGTGCTCAGAATCGTTTGTTCCTGGCAAGAGACCGCATCGGGATCAAGCCCTTGTACATTGCTTGGACGCCCACGGCGTTCCTGTTTGTCTCAGAGATCAAGGCAATCCTTGCCAACCCCTCGATCTCTCCAGAAGTGGAACAGCTTGCGAGTTGCCACTATCTATCCTTCTTGCCGGTGCCTGCCCCTCTGACCATGTTCTGAGGTATCTACAAGCTGCCTGCGGGCTATCGCGGCTTTGTTCTACCGAGTTTGGACTTCAAGGCCGAGAGATATTAGGATGCCCTCCCCGGTAAGGGCCGTATGTCGAACAGTTCATGGCCTTACCGGATGGAGAACGTCGAGTATTCGCGGTCACCAGAACTCTGGAATTGCTGGATCAAGCAATCGCGAAGCGGAGAATTCCCGATGTTCCCTATGGGGTTTTTCTCTCCGGTGGCGTTGACTCGACTGTCAATGCTGCCTTGATGACGAGACAGTTTGGAAGTTCGGTTCGCACGTTCACGGTGGGATCTTGAAATCCATACTCAAGGAAGCCGTGCGCGGACTTGTGCCTGACAAGATCATTGATCGACCCAAGCAGGGCTTCGGGGCACCCATGGACAAATGGCTGAGAGGGGAGTTCGGAAGAGTGGTCCAGTCGGAGCTGGAGCCCAGCCGTTTTTTCGACTTCTTTCCCGCCGATCGATCTCAGGTCTTGAACATACTGCAGCGTCACCGTAGGGGACAGGCCGATTTCGCACTCTATATCTGGACCTTCTATAATGCCGTAGCCTGGTTTGACTCGTGGATCGAAGGCGTCTTGGGGTACACGAGTCACGTGAAGCTGCTCGACTTGGCAAGAAGAGCTGCCGGGATGCTTCTCCGCTATCTTGTCAGGCGCGGTCTGACCGAGATTTTCCGTTGGGCTCGGGCCGGAAGACTTCGGCGCAGGCTGATGCAGTTGACCGGAGCTGAGCTGGCGTACCTTGCGGGTAAAAAAAGTCTAGCTGAGGTCTGGTCGGAGGTCTCGTCGAAAGGTTTTCTCCTCTCGAAGTCAGAGAGGAAGAGTCTGGCCGAGGTAATGCGAACTGATTACCCGAAGCAGACAGAGACACTCAAAGAAACGGCACAGAAAGATTTAGCACACAAGTTCGATCTACTCGGGTCGGGGGCGACGTCTCTTGGTCCGGAGATCGATTGGCATTGGGACTTCAAGTCGGGCCGGCGCTGGGAACTCCAACCTTCGCATCTCATCGAATATGTTGAACTCGGGCAGCCGAGCGACGTCAAGGTCCCCTGGGAACTCTCCCGCTGTCAGCACCTGGTTGCGCTGGGCAGAGCCTGGATTGTCTTTCGTGAGGAGTCCTACGTCAGGGAATTCAAGAACCAGGTCCGCTCTTGGATGCGTTCCAACCCGGTCGGATTGGGTGTGAATTGGTCGTGTGCCATGGAGGTTGCGCTGAGGGCTTTGAGCTGGATATGGGCACTGGATTTCTTTGATGACGCACCCCTGGGAGATGAATTTCGGGAAGAAATTCTTCTCTCGTTGTACCAGCACGTTCTCTGGATTTCTGAGAACCTGGAGACCGGTTCTGTCAATGGCAACCACTTCATCTCAGATGCTTTAGGCATGGTCGCTTGTGGATCGATCTTTTCCGCAGTACCTGAGGCCCGAGGATGGCTAGAACAGGGAGCCAGTCTTTTGGAACAGGAGATTCGGCTTCAAGTTGACGATAAGGGTGTCGACATCGAGGCTTCCACTGCTTACCAGCGCCTGGTGCTCGAGATCTGCCTTTCACAATACGATCCGTATCGACCACCAGGAGATCAATCGGTTTCCTTCTTCCCAGGCTCTATGGAGTCTGCGAGATGATGCTCGGCCTTCGAAAGTGCGTTTTACCTCCGGGGACGCGGTTCAGACTGTCCAGGGAGGCCATACTGGCTATCGACGACTCACTGATCCGGTGATGGTTTATCGCCACGTGGATTTCCGTCGGGACCGACCTGAAATCCTCGTCGTGGATCAACTGGAGGGAGCCCGCGATCATTTTGTTGAAGTCTTTTTCCATGGAGCTGTCGGTGCCAAAACGGTAAAGTACTTGGGTTCAGCGGTGGCCTTTGTTTGGGATGATGGATCTACTGTTCAGATCCAGGTGGACACGGATGCGCCGCTCAGCTGGGAAGAGCGCGGGGGTTGGTTTTCGCCCTCCTACGGAGTCAAGCTGCCACGTCCCATCTGGGTCGCAACAGCAGAGGTTAGATTGTCCAAACAGTTCCGTTGGAAACTGACGGCGTTGGGAGACCTATCCGAGAAGGAAGTACCGCTCAAACAGAGTCGAAGCTGACAGAGGATCGACCGACCTCTGGTTGCATGGCTAAGGACAGGCCAGGTTGTCGCCTAGTCCTAGTGGGTTTGGCGTAAAACAGCTTCGATTTAGGAACAAACGTCGATTTGGTACACTTGCCGCTTACATCCTATGCATCGCTCTATCCGATTTCTTGTTGCAGCCCAGCTTATCGCGCTTCCCCTGGCGGCCCAAGATCTCGGACAAGAGGATTTCTTCGAAGAAAAAATCCGACCGCTCCTGGCTGACAAGTGCCAAGCCTGTCACAGCTCTAAGCTGAAAACAGCCGGACTCGATCTCTCCATCGGCGAGGGCTTCAGGCGTGGGGGACAGAACGCTCTCATCGTCTCTAGCGAAGTCCCCGAAAAGAGCCGTCTGTTGGAGGTAATCGGCTATCAAGGCCCCATCAAGATGCCGCCGGCTGGCAAGCTCGCTGAGGAAGAGATTTCGCTCCTTACCGATTGGGTTGAGTCAGGCGCACCGTGGCCTGGCGTAAAGGTGGCGACAGTGGTCCGTGACGACTCAGGACCTGGGAGATTCTCCAAGGAGGAGAGACGCTTTTGGTCCTTTCAGAAGGTCCAAGAGCCGTTGCTGCCCGAGGTGAAGCATGAAACCTGGGTGAAATCTCCCATTGATCGGTTCATTTTGGCGCAGCTCGAGAAGGAGGGCCTCCGGCCCGCTGCACCCGCAGATGAAGCAACCCTGCTGCGACGGGCCACCTACGATCTCACCGGTTTGCCTCCCAGCGAGCAAGAGATTTCCGATTTCCTGGACGATGACTCACCGACAGCTTTCGAAGCGGCGGTCGATCGATTACTCGCTTCACCGCGCTATGGCGAGCGCTGGGGAAGGCACTGGCTCGATGTAGCTCGGTATGCCGACTCGACGGGCAACGATGAGGACCATCGCTATCCCTATGCCTGGCGTTACCGAGATTACGTTATCAGTGCCTTCAACCAGGACCTGCCCTACGATCAGTTCGTGCGCGAACAGGTGGCAGGGGATCTCCTTCCCCCAGATGAGCCGGGTAGTATCAATCGCCGTGGGATCGTCGCCACCGGCTTTCTCGCTTTGGGTCCCAAGGCCATCGCACAGCAAGACAAAAAGCGGATGCTCTACGATGTCCACGATGAACAACTCGATGTCGTATCGAAGGGCTTCCTGGGTCTGACCGTTACCTGCGCCCGCTGCCATGACCACAAGTTCGACCCAATTCTGACGAAAGACTACTATTCGATGCTCGGTATGTTTGCCAGTACCCGAAGCTTCAACAGGGTGGGCAACCATGTTTCCAGGCTTCTCTTCACCCCGTTGGTTGCCGAAGAAGAGTACCTTCGGTACACCGATCACAAGGAGAGGATCAGCAACAAAAAGCTCGAAGTCGACGACGTTGTCGACCAGGAACTGGCACGTTTCAACGCTCGCTTGAGCCCGCGTCTGGCGGAGTACATGCTGGCTGCCAGCCTACTAACTGGGCAAGAGGGACAGGCAAAGGAAATCGCCCGGGAGAAGAGGCTGGAGCCGGCCATCCTGGAAAAGTGGCGGGCCTACCTCGAGCCGAGAGCGGTAAAGCGTCCGCATCTCAGGCAGTGGCACGAGGCCTTGAAAGAAGATCGAGAGGAAACGGCGCGCGGCTACCAGGCACGTTTCCAAGCGCGACTGGAAGAGTGGAGCAAAGTGCTGGAGGACTGGCGGATCAAGGTTCGCAGGATGCTCAAAGAGATGAACATGCCGCCGCCGCCGAAGCCCGTCTTCGAGGCCGGAAGCGACCGTTTTTTCCACGAGGTCCAATTCGAAGAAGGTGGCCCCTTCAGCTTGAGTGAAGCCGCGCAGGAGAAGGTCTTCTCCACCGAATCCCGGCAGCGGCTGGCACATTTGCGAGCAGAGCTTAAGCAGCTGGAAGAGAGTCTGTCCCCGGAACCAGATATGGCTTGCGCTGTAGAGGACGGGGAGCCGGTTCAGCAAAAAGTGTTTGTGCGGGGCGATTACAACAACCCAGGCGAAGAGGCTCCCAAAGCCTTCCTCTCTATTCTGGAGAGGGGTGAATCGCCACCAGCCTGGAAAGGAAGCGGTCGCCTACAGCTAGCACAATGGCTGACTCGCCCGGACCATCCCTTGACGTCTCGAGTCATGGCGAACCGGATCTGGCAGTGGCATTTCGGCGAGGGTCTAGTCGACACACCAAACAACTTCGGAAAGCTCGGTGCCCGGCCTACTCACCCGGAGCTGTTGGACTACCTGGCGCTTCGCTTCGTTGACGGAGGTTGGTCCATCAAGAAGATGCATCGTCTGATCATGCACTCCGCCGCGTACGGCATGAGCAGCGAGGCCAGGAATGAACCCAGCGACAAAAAACGGGACGACCCGGAGAACAAGCTGCTGTCGCACTTCAGCCGGCGCCGCCTCGAGGTGGAGGAAATCCGGGACGGGCTACTGGCCATAGATGGTTCGTTGGACCTGACCATGGGCGGCACGCTTCAGAGCGGCTTCGGCACTGACGGAGAAAATAGCAGTAAGCGTTTGAGTTTGAATCCTGAGACGATTGATCGACGCATGGTCTATCTGCCTTTGCGACGTGCCAACTTACCGACTCTCCTCAATCTGTTCGACTTCGGGGACGCGGTGATGAGCATGGGCAAGCGTGCGAGCACGAACGTGGCGCCGCAGGCGCTGTTCATGATGAACAGCGAGTTTGTCGCCCAGAGAGCCCGCAACCTGGCATCTTCGCTGATGGGTAAGGAATCCGACGAAGCTCGGCGAGTGCAAAGGATCTATCTGATCACTCTGAACCGTAGAGCTCGGGAGGAAGAGCTGCAGGCTGGCGCGAACTATGTTCGAGGCTTTCGCGAAGCGTTCTCGAACTCGGCCGCCGATTTAGATGCCTGGTACAGCTTTTGCCGTATCCTGATGGCGTCCAATGAGTTCATCTACGTAGATTAAGGCTAAGCTGAAAGTTGAAGAATACGTCGCACGTCGAAACGTCTGAACGTCGCACGTCTCCTGTTCTCCGAGGTGCCGCCAACGGATGAACTACCAGCGTTACGAAGCCAAGTCCGACAGAGCCGCGAACGACTTGAGCCGTTAGCAAAATGAGCCCAGGTTCCGAGGAGTAAGTGGGACTGAAGTCTTCATCGCGATGATTCAAGGTAGCCGGGTCTACGTTGAGGATTTCTCGATTGAGGAGCGGCCGAAGATGGTGTGAAGCTGAGATGCCAAAATGCCAAGTTATTTTTGCGCAGACCCTAAGAGATGAGCTTATGAATGACAATCCGTGGAAACTTCTGAGGCGCCCGCCGCTGGTGACTCGCCGCTCCATGTTACGGGATACAGCTTGTGGGTTCGGCTTTCTGGGATTGGCCGGACTGATGGCGGAGCAGGCTCGGATTGAGGCGGCCAGCAAGCCAATCGCCCCGCTTGCCAGCAAACTCCCCCATTTCGAGCCCAGGGCCAAGCAGGTGATCTTTCTCTTTATGCACGGGGGGCCATCCAGCATCGACATCCTGGACCCCAAGCCTCGCCTCTATCGGGATCACGGAAAGCCGCTGCCTATCACACGGCCGTTGGCTTTTGACGACAGTCCGCCGGGTCCGCTGATGAAGCCGCAATGGGACTTCAAGCGGGCCGGTGAGAGCGGCATTCCCGTCAGCGATCTGTTTCCACACGTTCGAACCTGTGTCGATGACCTCTGTGTGATTCGCTCGATGGTAGGTGAGGGTGTGGACCATGGAGCGGCTCTGCTTCAGACTTTTACCGGATCCAGCACCTTCACTCGACCAAGTCTTGGCTCCTGGGCGGTTTACGGTTTGGGTACCGAGAATCAGAATCTTCCTGGCTATCTTACGATCAAGCCCGCTCTCTCTCATGGGGGCGCTAAGAACTGGAGCTCGGCCTTCCTGCCCGGAGCCTATCAGGGGACTCCGATCGGGCATTCCGGACTCAAGGTCAAGGACTTCAAGGACACACCCATCGAGTACCTGGTCCAGCGGGGCTTCTCGCCCGAGCAGCAGCGCTATGAGCTGGACATGCTGCAGAACATCAATCGCCGCCATGCCGATCTGCGCAGGCACGACCCTGAGCTGGAGGCACGTATTCAAGCCTACGAGTTGGCGTTTCGAATGCAGACCATAGCGCCGGAAGCGTTCGAGGTCGAGAAGGAGACGGAGGAGACCAAGAAACTCTATGGACTGGATGATGATCTCACCAGCGAGTTTGCCTGGCAGTGCCTACTCGCGCGGCGGCTGGCCGAGCGTGGTGTTCGATTCACCCAGTGTACCCATAGCTACAAGTGGGATCAGCACAGCCAGCTCTACGAAAAGCACACCGAAAACGCCAGGCAGGTGGATAAGCCCATCGCCGGACTGCTGAAGGATCTCAAAGCCCGAGGCATGCTGGAGGACACCCTGGTGATCTGGGCCGGAGAGTTCGGCCGCACACCTGTCTCCCAGGGGGGAGATGGGCGTGACCACAATCCCTACGGGTACTCAATCTGGATGGCGGGAGGGGGCGTCAAGCGGGGCTTTATCTACGGGGCCACCGACGAGATTGGCTATCATGCGGTCGAAGATCGGATGCACATCCATGATTTCCACGCGACGGTGCTCCACCTGTTGGGATTGGATCACGAAAAACTCACCTACCACTATAGTGGGCGCGATTTCCGGCTGACCGACGTAGCAGGAGTGGTAGCCAAGAAGATTCTTGCCTAAGTTGAGAAATTGTTGCGGGATGATCTGCAAGAGGCTTGAACCCTGCCATGCGATGCCCCGGTCATTCGGACCGGTAGTCTGAGTCAGCAGAGGAGCTAACCCTAGAAGTTCTCTTCGTAGCCGGTTTTTCGCCAATCGTAAGTGACATGGCAGCCAGCAAGCGTCTATACGTTGACGCTCTCAATCTGCCCCTACAGGGTACCTATCCAATGACCGAAGACCTCGGCGGAGTTAAACACTTTAGTCTCTGGTCCATCAGCGACGCTGAAAAGGCTTGCTTCGGAACTGATGAGTGGTCGAGCAATATCCCGCAACCGCAGGAGAATCTCGAATTCGAAGTGGCGGATGTTGATGTCGCCTCAAAGGAACTTGAAGCGAAGGGTTACCAGCTTCTTCACCCTGCGAAGGTAGAGCCCTGGAAGCAAACGATCGCTCGACTCATCAGTCCGGAAGGCCTTATCATCGGTCTAAGCCACACGCCTTGGCTCCATGAGTCGTCTGGATAGCGCTTTCTTGGAGATCTTCCAGATTTCGATAATACCGACGTTTTACGTCGGTAGCGGGAGGAGTAGACATGAACAAAACGGGGATTCGAAGTGCCCGCGACGAGTACGAAAACCGCTTCTTGCCCCTCTTTTCTTGACTCTCTTGACCTGGTCTGCGCTGCTTTCCGGACAGCAGAGAGGACCTTATCCGTCTTCGAAGCAGGGGCAAAACTACATGTTCAATTTCTATTTTCCGCCGGCCCCGAGCTCCACGCCCTGGGCTCCGGACTGGTCGCCCGACGGTAAATAGATTGCCGTGGCGATGAGCGGCTCTGTCTGGAGAGTCGATCCCACGAGCGGTGCGGCGCGGGAGCTGACCTACAATGAGAAGTACCACTCCTCACCCGATGTTTCACCTGACTGGCTCCGACGGCAAAGTTCTACGCTCCTGTTGACGCCTATGCGCGAGTGGCCCGTCAGGGGGGCTATTCCGTGTTTCATACGACCGGGAGTTTCAAGCAGGCCCTGCCCGTCGGCAAAGTGAAACTCACCGTAGTCAAGGGGTTTGAGTTCTTGCCGGAAACACTAGACTTGGATATTGCAGCCAACCAGGTAACCGAGGCCACGGTGAGCTTGAAGCGCGTGACTGATATGGCGGCGAAGGGGTGGTATAGCGGCTCGACGCATGTCCATATGAACTACGGGGGGAATCTCCACAACACTCTCGAAAATCTGATGATGATGTCGGACGCCGAGGACATGGACGTGGTCAACGAGCTGATAGCCAACAAGGACAACCGCATTCTCGATTACCAGTTCTTCGTTCCCGGAGGGCGCCCGCACCGGCTTTCTACTGAAGACCGGATGCTGCTCATAGGAGAGGAATACCGCCCACCCTTCTACGGACACGTCTTCATGCTGGGTCTAAAGGACCATCTGATCTCTCCTTTCACTACCGGCTACGAGGGAACCGCCATCGAGAGTCTCTACCCCAGCAACACGGACATGTTCCGGAAGGCGAAGGAGCAGGGGGCGACCGTGGGCTACGTTCACGCCTTTGGGGGCGAGGCGGATCCTCTGGAACACGAACTTGGTGGAGCCAAAGGCCTCATGGTGGATGCCGCCTTGGGAACCACGGATTGTATCGAGTGGGCCAGCTCGTCGCGCGCCGCTTTTCATCCGCTTTACGCCATCTGGAACAATGGCCTCAGGGTCACCGCGACCGGAGGCGAGGACTCAATCAGCGACTTGCACCGGAGCAAGCTCATCGGCTCGGTTCGAACCTACGTCTACACCGGTCAACGCGGTCTGGATATGGATGCCTTGCTCGAGGGCTTGAGAGCGGGGAATTTCTTCGTCTCCACCGGACCCCAGGTGGAGCTCCGGGTCTCGGGTGCCCTCCCCGGTGAGACGGTGGAGCTGCCATCGGGTGGAGCCCAGGTAGAGATCGACGCCCAGGTGAGCTGCATCACTCCGCTCCAGAGAGTTTTCCTGGTGTTCAACGGCCAGATCGTCGAGGAGATCCCGCTCAGCGCCAACCGGAAAAGCGCTGACTTCAAAAAGACGCTATCGGTTACTCGGAGCGGTTGGTACCACCTTCGCGCGGAGGGATCTCCGGCGGAGCGATTTCCGCTCGATGTCGCCTATGCCCTCGGTTTCACCAATCCCGTCTGGGTCACAGTTGGAGATCAGCCCGTGAGAAGCCGTGCTGCCGCGGACTATTCGATTCGCCGGATTGACAAGCTTCAGCAGATGGCCGAGGAATGGCCGGGCTGGCGGTCGCAGAAGGAAAAGGATCACGTCTTCGCGCAGTTCGAGGAAGCGCGGCGGATCTATCGCCGGCTGGGCAGTCGCGATCCCGGCTAGTCAGGCTAGCCAGGGTATCTGGTTGGCGTCTTATGCTTGCCTTTGCCCATCCCAGTTTGTGTCGCTCTAAGCTGAAACTTCATTCGGAACTCGCACCTGCAGGTCGCTCAATAATGCGAAACGTGAGGAAGCCTGAAGCGCGAGCGAGGGGTTGGAGGGCAGCGCAATGGGGGGACGAAGCGGCCCAAGGCCCGGTAAGGCATCCAAGCCGGGGGGATTCGGGGTGTTCCCCAACCCCTCGCTTGCGCTTCAGGCTTGCATGGATCGGGAAGTTTTGCTCTCGAATGCGACAGCACCGCTGGGGGGCCACTAAGGCAAGAATAGGTCGCACGTCTCCTGTCCTCCGAAGGTGCCGCCAACGGGTGAACTACCAGCGTTACGAAGCCAACTCCAACAGAGCCGCAAACGACTCGACCCGTTAGCAACATGAAGCCAAGTTCCGAGGAGAGAGCCGGACAACTCTTCCCCACGCAGTGACGCACAAATCCCCAGTAGCCGGAAGGTTATTTCTCGAATGGGGCAGCGAAGCGGGGGCGGAACAGACCTGGAACCTTGATCAAAGAACGGACTATCGACTCACTGGACTGCGTTGGGCGAGTGCCTTGAGCAATCAAGAGATGAAGTCGGAGCAAAGGCAAGGGCTGAGACGCTGGGCCGCTACCCGGGACCCAAGCTACCCAGTAGTTATCATTTTTCCGGAGTGCTATTCTGGACACATACGACCCATCACTGCGAGCCCACGAGCAGAAAGAGAAAGGCTTCATCATGGAACCAGCCACCCTTATTCACAATTTTTCCGAGGAAACCTGGGCGTGGTCCAGGCGAAAGCTCCTGAAGAGAATGGCCGGAGGGCTGGGCTGGGCAGCCGTTGCCAGTCCCCTCGTCAGAGCTTCTCGGCCGCCCGGAGATGCAGTCGGGGAATCCTTCTGGAATCTGGTCAAGTCCCAGTTTCCCCTGGACCCCGGCGTCAGCGTCATGAACGCTGCCAACCTGTGTCCTTCTCCCTACCCGGTCCAGGCAATGGTCCTGGAGTTGACTCGGGATATGGACGGGGATGCGTCCTCCAATAACCGCCGAAAATTCCTCGATCTCAGGGAGTCCTCGCGCCGAGCTCTGGCCGACTTACTGGGCGCTGTCCCCGAGGAGATCGCGATCGTGCGCAACACCTCGGAGGCGAACAATGTGGTGGTCAACGGGCTCGACCTGGGTCCAAGTGACGAGGTGGTTCTCTGGGAATAGAATCATCCCACCAACAACGTGGCGTGGGACATGCGGAGTCGCCGTCACGACTTCACCGTCAAACGTGTGAGCACTCCCGCCTCCGTGAAAACCCAGGACGATCTGGTCCGACCCTTTCGGGAGGCGCTAACCTCCAAGACACGGGTTCTTTCCATGACCCATGCTTCGAACATCTCTGGTGTGCAGCTGCCCGTCTCCGAGCTGTGTCGTCTGGCAAGGGAGCGGGGAATTCTCACCCTGATTGACGGGGCTCAGAGCTTTGGCTCCTTGAGGGTGGACCTTCACGCGATCGGCTGTGACTTCTACACCGGTAGTGCTCACAAGTGGCTGATGGGGCCCAAGGAGGCGGGAGTGCTCTATGTGCGCCGCGAGCGGATAGCTCAGCTCTGGCCCCTGATCGTGGGTTCGGGGTGGAGCGAGGAGCGTCAACAGGATGCGCGCAAGTTCGAGTCTTTGGGACAGCGGGACGATCCCACGCTGGCTGCCGTGGGGCGGGCGGTCCAGTTCCACCAATCCATCGGGGTGGACAGGGTGGAGGGGAGGATTCGGGAGCTCGCAGCTGCTCTGAAGACGGAGCTCGAGAGCATTCCCGGGGTGCGCCTCAAGACCCCGCGGGAGCCTGAGTTCAGTGCGGGCGTCGTTATCTTCTCGATCGCCGGAGTGACTCCGAGCGCCGCCGCCAAATACCTCTACAGCAAGCACCGGATAGGGGGCGGCGGGTTGGAGGGGAAATTTTCTGGAGTCCGATTGTGCCCAAACATCTACAACACCATGGAGGAGATCGACAGGGCGGTGGCGGCAGTGAAGGAGCTAGCGAGCAAAGGGATCGTCGGATAGCAGCCCCTGCTCACGCCACCACTGGCGATTCGCATGGCCGAAACACCGTCCTCCTACTTCGGCTAGCGCTCCGGTAGTTCCACAGCCCGGATTTCTTTGAAGTCCAGGTTGGTGGTGGGATCGTGGGCCTGGAGGCTGATGACTCCGGGGACCAGGCGAGCCTGGCGGCGGGCATTGTTCCCGGGTGGGCGGGGGTCTTCCCAGTCGCTGGTCTGGATGCCGTTGACCCAGACCGCTAGGTGGCGCCCGTGGGCGACGACTGTCTTGTAGAAGAACTCTCCATCGTTGGGAATGACCTCGCGGGTGGGGACGTAAAAGTACAGTCCTCCCGTGCCAAAGTCATGGGGTTGCTTGCGGTCGCCGTTGCGGAACTCATTGCGGATCTGGGACTCGTAGCCGCTCCAGAAGACTCCCTTCTCCCCCCGGAAGAAGACACCGCTGTTGGGATGGTGATCGGGCCCGGGTGGGTTGGTGCGGATCGCAAGCTGTAGCACCAGATTCTTGAACTCCTTCTCTGTCTCCAGCTGGCCGGCTCCCTTCTCGACGTGGAGGATTCCTTCTCTTACCGACCACTCATGTACGTCGTTCCGGTTGGGACGATCGACCTTCTGCCAGCCGCTCAGGTCCTGCTCGTTGAACAAGGGACTCAATCCCAGAGGCTTGAGCTTGATGTTGCGGAACTCGATGGGCTGGTCCACATTGTATTGCAGGCCAACGACACCCTCGGCATGCGAGGAGTCATTGGCGTCGAGGACTTCTGTCCCGTTGAGCTTCACGACGAAGCGGCTTCCCACGGCACGAACTTCGTACTGGTTCCACTGGGCGCCCTCGAACCGGGCGGGCTCAGCCTGGACATAGTGGACGAGGCTTCCCGTGTTCAAGCCATTCGGGTGATGGTTGGCGATCTGCAATTCGTAGCCGGTCTGGTGGGGGGGGCCCCTTCGGGAGGAGCGCAGAAAGATGCCGCTGTTTCCATCCGCCGCGGTGCGAAATTCGACCTTCAGCTCGAAGTCAGCAAACCTGCTAGTGGTGCCCAGCCAACCGGAGCCACCGCCATCGGATAGAAGGACTCCGTCTTCGATCTTCCAGCGCGCATCCCCGTGCCACTCCCAGCCGTATTCGGTTTCGCCGTCCCACAGAAGAACCCAACCCTCTGCCACCTCCTGCGGCATCAAAGTGTTGTAGTCGGAGGCATCGGAGGCAAGGGAGTACAGAGTCAAAAGTGAGATGCCAAATGCCCGATAGAGATTTTTCATGTTAGTCCCGCCACCGGCTGCACCGGATCATTCGAGAAAGAAACTTGGATTGCCGCAGCCATGATCATCTCTAGCCACCCTGACAGAGCCATGACCGTGAGGGAGTGAGATCCGGTGCTCCAACTTAAGAGGTACACCCGATTGACATCGGTATGCACTCCTTTAACCTAGAAGCGCCTTGGGGAATATGGTCCCTGTCGGGCCCCGCTCCCTGACAGTCACGGCTCTGTCATCTGGCGAAGGCTGCTTCGCTTCCTCGCGGCTGAAGTTTCAGGTTAGTGGCCCCCCAGCGGTGCTGCCCCATTCGAGAGCGAAACTTCGGTCGAGCATAGGCGATATCGTGCGTCACTGCGTGGGGAAGAGTTGTCCAGCTCTCTCCTCGGAACTTGGCTTCGTAACGCTGGTAGTTTACCCGTTGGCGGCACCTTCGGAGGACAGGAGACGTGCGACGTATTCTTGAAGTTTCAGCTTAGTCATCCGATTCAGCCTAACAGTATACGGAGTTTATGTGGAATGTGCCCGTCGCCAGCGTCTTTTCTCGAATCTCAAGCGCCCGCTCGTAATGTGGCTGGGTCTCCGCGTAGCGCCCCTGGCCGTGCTGTCACGGCAGGCTGAAGGCCACGAAGGAGTCCCCGACCGGGGTTCCAATGTAGCCAGCTCCACCGGCTGCGATCACGACAAATTGGCGCCCATCAACCATGTCGGTGCTGGGCGTGGCATAGCCGCCGGCCGGAAGCGAATACTCCCACAGGATCTGGCCCGTCCCCTTGTCGAAAGCGTGGAACTTTTCGTCTCCACTGGCTCCGATGAAAACGAGTCCGACGCCGGTGACGATACTTTCCCCGAAATTCAAGGTTCCCGTGGGTGGAATTCCACGTGCTGTGAGCTCCGGATACTCTCCCAGCGGCATCTCTCACCGAAACTCTCCCTGGTTGAGGTCGATGGCCATCAGCACCCCCCAGGGCGGGTCGTTGGCTGGATAACCCTCATCATCGCGGAAGAGTGGCGAGGGGATGCGCTTGTAGGGGTAGACCTTCCCGGGCTTCGCCTTGCCCAGGGTCAGGACGTGTAATACATTGTTTGAGTTGACGTAAAGGACTCCGGTAGTCGGATCGAAGGAGGCTCCCGACCAGCCGGCCCCGCCGTAGAATCCCGGAACGATCAGGGTCCCCTCCAGACTCGGCGGATTGAAGGCCGAGCCGGAACGAATCTTCCGATACTGTTTCAGCGCAGCATCGTGAGCCTGCTGAGAGATGTTCGTCAGGCCATCCTCACCGTAGTTCTGGCGTGCGAAGGCGGGGGCTTGACCGGGATGGGTTGAGTTGGCCAGGCCTCCCCACTGGGAACGTCGGAGGGCGGCACGGGCCGCTCCTCGATTTCGAACCGTGGCTTGCCGGTGACTCGATCGAATAGAAATACGTAACCCCGCTTGCCGACCTGAGCGACGGCGTCGATCTGCTTGCTAGCGTGCGTCGCCCGGACCAGGTTGGGATACACCGCCAGGTCGTGGTCCCAGAGGTCATGATGCAGGGTTTGGAAATGCCAGATGCGCCGTCCCGTGCTGGCATCAAGCGCCACCACCGAATTCGCAAACAGGTTCTGTCCTTTTCGATCGCCACCGTAAAAATCATATGCGGCCGATCCCAGGCCGACGAAGACCATGCCTCGCTTCTCATCGAGACTGGCGCCGCCCCAGGCATTGGCGCCGCTCCGGTCCTTCCAAGAGTCTCCTTCCCAGGTGTCGTTGCCAAACTCACCCGGCCTCGGAACGGTGTGGAAGCGCCAGACCTCCCGGCCGGAGCGGACATCGAAAGCTCGTACATCTCCGGGTGCCACCGGGCCCGGCCCCTCGTCACTGGAGACGCCGATAATGAAGATATCCTGATAGATGGCTGGCGGAGATGTGGGACCGTAGCGAAGACGCGAGATGTCTCGTTCAATTCCCTCGCGAAGCTCCAAGACCCCCCTCGGCCGAAGCTCGGGTCCGGCTTGCCGGTCCGGGCATCAAGAGAGAAAATGCGGCTGTCGGCCGAGGCGTGTAAAATGCGCCGCTCTCCCTCCTCTTTCCCATCCGACCAGTAGGCAACCCCTCGATTCACGCCCGCCGAAGCCACTCGTGCAAGCTTCCCGTCTCCCACCGTTGGGTAGGGAGGAGGATCGAACTTCCACAGTTGCCGACCGCTGGCCGCGTCCAGCGCCACCACCTTCAGATAAGCGGTCGTGATATACATCACTCCATCGATCACGATCGGAGTGCACTCGATGATCTTACCCCTCCTGCCCTTCAGTTTCCCGGTGCGATAGGCCCAGGCGACCTTCAGGCTGTCCACATTCTTGCGGTTGATCTGATCGAGCGTGGAGTAGCGCATGTAACCCCGGTCTCCATCCACGCTGATCCAATCTCGCTGTTCCGCTTGAGCCGGATTACCCTGGGGACTGCTCGCAGATGGAGCACTCTCGGCCAGAAGTGCAGAAAGGACCAGCAGGAAGACCACAGTCCCAAAGCATGCTTCCGTTAGGTCAAACCTCTAGGTCAAACCTCGACTTCTTCATTCCAACTGCTCCCCCTTTTCCATTCCGGGCCTGCCAGCACGATTCACCTCCCTTTTTGCTACTCAGCGTTTCCATGGCAGAAATCGCAGCCGGTGGGAGCGACCCGCTCGGCGTGGCAGTCCATACAGAACTCCATCGAGGTCGGCTTTTCCTTGACAAGGACGTCGCGTTCCGCCACTTTTTCGTGGCACAACTCGCAGTCCAGGCCTGTCGCTTGATGGTGGGATTGGTGCGAGAACCAGACATAGCTGGGGACAGTATAGATCCTGGTCCAGGGCAAGGGCTTCCCGGAGGACTGGTGTGTCGCCAGTTTCTGGATCGCTGGGCTGTCCTTCTTGATGCTGGCGTGGCAAAGCATGCATTGGGTCTCGGCGGGCAGACCGGCTTTGATTCCTGGACCCTCGATGGGATGGCAGCTCAGACACTCGAGGCCGAGGCTGACGTGGACCTTGTGGTTGAAGGGAAGCGGCTGCGGAGGAGGCAGCTGTACGTTCTCAGCAGTGACTGGAGCGGCAGTCTGGCCCTGTAGGCCTGGGACGGAGAGGAAAAGTAGAAGGAATCCCAGGATCCACATTACTCAACCGACATCCCTCATATGAACCCCAGATTCGCGTTTGCCTGGCTTCTTCATGAGGAAGCTCCACAACCGATCAACCTTCCCACATCAGAGCAAGCAAAAGCGGTCTGGGATAGTATTGTCTCCGATGAGTTGTCTAACGATGGAGGTTTGTCCAATGTTAAACATGCCCTTTTCCCTATTGTCCCTGCTCTTGAGTCCTTTGGTAGTCGCGGCCGCTCTCGCATTCGGCAGCGGAGAGGAGGGCGAGGTGCCTGATGCGCTCGACTTCACCGTGATGTCCCTGGACGGTAAGCGGGTGGAACTGCGGGATTATCTCGGTCAGGTCGTCATGTTCGTCAACGTGGCCAGCCAATGCGGCCTTACCCCTCAGTATGCCCAACTTCAGGCACTACACCAGAAGTACTCCGATCGGGGCTTGGCAGTTCTGGGCTTTCCCTGCAATCAGTTCGGCGCTCAGGAGCCTGGGGACGCAGCAGAAATCCGTACGTTCTGCACCAAGAACTACGGCGTCGAATTCGACATGTTCGCCAAGATCGACGTTAATGGCGAGGAAGCGTCCGGCCTGTACAAGCATCTCACGGCGCTGGAGACGAAGCCCGAAGGGTCCGGTGCGATCAGCTGGAACTTCGAGAAATTCCTGCTCAGTCGCGAAGGAAAGATCGTCGCAAGGTTCGCGTGCCGAACTCGACCCGACGATGTTTCTGTGGTGGAGGCAATCGAGCGCGAACTGGCCACTCGGTAGTCCCCTACCGTTTGTTGGCGTCTCTGTGATTGCCCTTGGCCAGCCTTTCCGCTGACGCAGTCGAAAGCAGTGAAGCAGCCGCCTCGGGCGACGCCAGGATGAAGCATTTAGAGAAAGACGATGTCCGAGTGTCTACTCCAGTCTGAAAGAATAGAGCTTGGCATTGCCCAGGATGAACTTGAGCCGGACCGTCTGATCTCCAATACCTGATAGTTTCCCGCCACCCTCCCACGAGACTTGCTGGTAGATGTCTCCTCCGGCTCTGGCTTCCGAGTAGAAGGAATCACCCTGGTAGACGCTGGTGTCTTCCAGCAGTCGGCAATTGGATGCTTCATAGCCGGCCAGGGCGCGCCCTTCCGAGTCCTGGATCTCCACCCGAAGGTACCCGCTGGCCGATGGATTGCCGGTGAAGAGCTGGTTGTAGAGTTCTTTTCCACTGTCCCGTTTGAAGTTGATTCTCTCGGCGGTTAGGGAGGTCATGTTCACCCAGAGAGACGATCCCTTGAGTTTCAGGGGAGGAGTCAGCACCGAGCCCTCGCTGGTCGCATCCAGGGACACGAATCCATCTTGTCGCAGGGTGCCCAGGCCGATCTTCCCGTCGTGATCCTCGGAAGGGGCATTGTGCAGGTTGGTGAAGCCGGAGTAGTAGATCCACACCCTTCCGTCCTTGACGATCGGATTGCTGGAAGGGAAGATCATCCCACTGTCGAAGGTATCGCTCTGGTACCCGCCATCGGGTGCTAGCGGGAAGAAGCGCCTGCGACCGACGGCTCGCTCCCAATCGATGCCGTCGCGGCTGGACACGAGTTGAGCGTCCATGAACTGGGTATAGGTGTGATAGATCCATACTAGGCCCAGGTACTGGCCGGCATAGGGAAAGGCCGAGATCCCGTAGAACTCAGTGTCGGGAGGATCATATTCGTCCGGCTCCAGGACCTGACGCGAACCTCTCCAGTGGATAAAGTCATCGCTCACCATTCGGGAGACCTTGCGCACGGGGCGGCTGATGGTCTTGTGGTAGAGGATAAACTGTCGGGTTTCGGGATCCTGAGTGACCTGAAAGGTATCTCCAGTGGCCCAGAATGGCACGACTGGATTCTCGGGATAGTCGGTCCACTGCTTGCCATCGGGAGAGAAGGCTGCCCATATGCCAAAGCGGTCCCGGTCCCGAGCCTGAAAGTAGAGCAGCTTGTAGCGCCGCAGTGGGTCCGACTCTGCTGTGTCCTTGATGACGCAGTGCGTCCAGAACGAGTGCTTCAGAAAGATATTGTTTTTCTTGGATCCCTGAAACTCCACCAGGCCCAGATCTGGTTTCTCCCAGCGGATCCCGTCCTGGGAGGTCGCGTAGCAGAGAAAGTCCTGGAGGTCGGGTTGCTCGTTGTTTGCGAGGGCGTTGTACCACATCTTGAACAGTCCCTCTTCCTCGTCGAAGATGACCGTGCCTGGTTGGAGGGCCAGGTAGCCCTCCCAGGGACGATCCGGCTTGAGCAGAGGATTGTCCGGATGTTTGGAAGGCCGGTTCAGGCTACGCCACACCTGATGCAGGTCCACCACCAGATAGTCGTCCGCGAAGAGATGGGTTCCCGTTTTCAATTCGATGACGGAAGCCGTCTTCTCCCGTCCCCTGTCGGAACACCCGGCGGAGTAAATAAGAAGGTACGTCAGAGCAAGAACCGCGATGCGCTTTTCTTTTTTCACTAATTGATCCTCCTCGAAGCACTCGGAATCGGAACCTCGAAAATCCAAGGTACAAGATACAAGATGCAAAAAAGCACCGTGGCACGGCCTTCCAGGCCGTGATTGTGGAGCCTCAGGCTCCGCGGGCCGGGAATCACGGGCAGGGATGCCCGTGCCACTGCAGGAGTCCCTAGGGTCCTCTGGTCAAGCTCCAGAAGAATCCCTCACACGAGCCCAACCGTCGATTTCCGGCAGGCTCTGACATGATGGTGTAGGCGGAGAAGAAGCGATCTTTGCCCAGCGCGATGGTGTTGTAGGCAATGATGTCACTAAAGCGGGTGGACTGATTCAGATGGGGGGTCCCTGACGGGGATCCATCTACCCAGGTTCTCCCTCCATCCAGGCTGATTCGTATGCATCGACGCGCTGTCGGAGGCACCAGATCATGGGAGTAGCCAATGTTGTGGCTCACAACGACCACGTCGTCCGGACTCCAATAAATGGTCCCTCGGTGAGCATAGAATCCCGTGTAGCTGTTGGGGAGCTCCCGAAATGTACGACCTCCGTCAATAGATTCCAGCAAGACTGATCCCTTGTAGGGATAGGTTCCACCGGGTTCACCGGGCGCGGGAGCACCTGTCAGTCGTGCCACCTCGTGCGGATCCTCTCCGGGCAGGAGCTGACGCTGTTTCCTGGCTAGAGCCAGAATGCGCTTGGGGTCCGTGGGATCGACGGCAAAGTCGGTCTCGGTGGCATGTTGATGCACGACCGTGGGGTCTGCCCAGGTCTTGCCACCGTCCAGGCTTCGCACCATCACATCCCGTATTCCCGGTCTGGACTGGTCCTGTTGCATCCAGTCATCCCAGTCGGGGTAGCGCATGCTCATGGAGAAGCTCATGGCGCCGTCGGGTCCGGCGATGAAGTTGGGATAACACCAGGCCACCTGGCCAACGCTATAGGGGTCCTGATCACCACCAGGTGAAAAATGGCTGAAGTCGAATGGAGCGCTTTTCCAGCTCCTGCCAGCGTCGCTGGAGGTTGCCACGAAAATCTGACGGTCGCGATACCGCAGTTCCTCTCCACCCTGGGCGCGCGGATTTCCCTGATGGATCAACCAGAGCTTACCGTCGGAGCTGATTCCAAAGCCAGCAGCATGTTGTCCTTCGGGGACGTCCGGGGCAAAACGGATGGGAAGGACGGTCCAGGTCTTACCGTCGTCATGACTTCTCGCCAGACTCCTCGAAGAATCCGTACTCTGTGTGTTGAGATAGATGCTCCCGTCCGGATGCCGGAGCATCTTCATCATGCTGGGACTGCGGCCCACGGGAAGGATCTGGACCACCTTTCCGGTTTTGACCCGGATTCGGTGATCGTCTACTGCAGAAGAGACAAGTAGTGTGAAGGTTCTTGCCAAGACCAGGACTGCGATAAGCGCCTTCATCATATGACCTCCGTAGACCGACTTACTCTCCCGTCACCGTACTGTCAAGTCGAGAGGCGGTCCGGGATGCTCAACACGAAAGTGATTTTGTTGGTGAACACCAGTTACACTGGCCGCTATTCTCGTGGCTCCGATGGCTTCTCTGCGTAACCGAGATTGAGAGGAACTAATGTGTTTTCGTCGTGACATTGGATCGCACCTTGGAAACGGGACATTGGTCTACTTGCGTTACCGGCTCTGCCAGCTTCTCTTTCTGTCTTTCTTGGCGAGCCCCGCCTACACACAGGTACTCACCAGACGAGCCCCGAGGGTTGAAGCATTCTCACCTAAAGGTGTTGTCAAGCAGGTTCGGCAGGTGCGAGTCCGCTTTTCTGAGCAGATGGTCTCGTTTGGGGATTCCGGAGTAGTACCTCCCTTCGAGATCCAGTGTCCCGAAAAGGGACAGCCTGCCTGGGTTGACGGTTTGAACTGGGTCTATGACTTCGGACGGGAACTCCCGGCTGGCATTCAATATGATTTCCGACTCCGAGACGGTATAGCCACCTTGAATGGAGCCCAGGTCTTGGGCCCAAGGAGCTTCGGGTTCTCTACCGAAGGTCCCGCCATTGTTGAGTCGATTCCTCGGGAAAGGAGAGATAACCTCAACGAAGAGTAGATTTTTATTCTGCAGCTCGACGGCGATCCTACCAAGGACAGCATCTTTTCCCAGGTTTACTTCAGGGTGGAGGGTATCCACAGTCGCATCGGCGTTCGAATCATTTCGGGTTCCGAACGAGAGGAAATCCTTGCAACCAGGTGGGAGTTTAGGGAAGGATGCGTTCCTTTTTCAGGTATGAGATTGAGTTTCTCAGCTCCGATTTCCCGGGACGCTGCCGAGGGAATTTCCCTGGTCAGAGCAGACGGGAAGATCTGGGAGGCGGAGAAGTTGGGATCGGAGCGGGTCGAGAGCGTCAGATTCAAAGGCCCGTTTCCACCAAGAGCTGACTTTTTGGTCAAGGTCCCCGCAGATCTTCACGACGACGCCGGACGCTCCCTGGTCAATGAAAATCGCTTTCCGTTGGCCGTGCGCACTGATGAGTACCCGCCCTTGGCGAAGTTCAGCGGCCGATTCGGGATCCTGGAGGCGAAGGCGAATCCCCGGCTCCCTCTAACCGTCCGGAAACTGGAGGCTGACCTCGACTTCGGTGCTTTGGGCGT
>Ga0310121_10001231_pt1 | contig 26700 bp, 21 predicted proteins | sample CB27_Tmax_986_MG_FD_203504 | JGI IMG/M metagenome (GOLD analysis project Ga0310121, IMG submission 203504) | Marine microbial communities from Western Arctic Ocean, Canada - CB27_Tmax_986 | ecosystem: Environmental > Aquatic > Marine > Oceanic | place: Canada: Western Arctic Ocean | collected... | reverse complement strand
CCCTCTGCACGTAGCTTTCAACGACGTGTTTTAGCTGAACCCGGACACCTTTGTCGTCCGGGATGTTCGACTGAGCTTGGCGATAGGTTTGTCTCGGCACCTGAGCGGGCAGTCGCAGCAAAATGGATTGATTTGCGCGCTCTTCCGTTTGATTTGAGCTCATTGTGTTCGCAGCTTTTGTCATGAATACGCACCAAAACCAAAAAACCAATGCTTTTTGGCAAATCGGTAGATCCAATTTTCTTCGGGAATTTCGTTCCCTGGATTGTACTGGCTAGGTCGAGAGCGGAGCCCGTCAAGCTCCACCGCCGCAGTTTTACGAATTGTCGTGTCTTTGGCGCCGTTTCTCTCGACGATCTGTCTGAGGAGATCGGGTTTTTCGAGAACGATGCAGCCCTGTGTCGCGTTAGCTGCCGTCCGGCGAAAATCCCTGAGTAATGCTGATTCCGTCATGGTCTTATAGAGGTCGCCATCATTATCCTGTATTTTCTCGTTTGCAAATTGAATTACCGGACATGGTTCCACGTCGCCGAATGGACTGATGTGATGACTGATGCCTGTTGCCGCTGGACAGAGAGCCTCTCCTTTGTCGTCCCAGTATGCGTCGATTAGTGCAATGGCCTTCCGGTTGCGCATGTCCATAACAAAGCGTCTGACTGCCAATACTTGTGTCGGTTCCAAGGCTAACTGAGCATTTGGTACGGGTCCAACAACCCTGTACGTGTGGTACCAACAGTAGTGCACCCCCATATTAATCAGTTTGTCTATCCACGCTTCTTGGACAAGGTCGTCGATGTTGCTTTGGCAAACACTTGTGCAGACTCCGGTGATTAAACCGTGTCGAACGCTCGCGCGAATACCCTCGAGGGTTCGGTTCAGCACGCCCGCTCGTCCCCGGCGTGTGTCGCTAATAGATGAGGTGCCCTCAACACTTATTAACGGCGTTGCGTTACCGACTTCCCGTAATTGGCGGGCCACGTCGTCGGTTATCGGATGGCCATTTGTAAAAATTTGGAAATAACAGTCTTGGTGCGCGCGGAGAACCCGGAAAAGGTCCGGGTGCATAAATGGTTCACCGCCTAAGATTCCAAAAAAACTATTTCCGTGTTGTTTAGCATTGCTGATTAACTTATCCAGATCTTCAAAGCTTATAAGGTGTTGTGGTTTATCGACATCAACCCAACAACCCTGACAGCGAAGATTGCAACTATTTGTTATCGAAATATAAAGAAACGGTGGAAAGGTTATCCCATTCTTGAGCCGTTTCTTGAAACGTTGAACGGACCGGATTCCCTTATAGCCGAAGTTATATGCAAACTTCCATAGAAGCCGTGCGTCGGTAGAACGTAACGTTCTGTACCCAAGTTTGGCCGTTGCTTTTAGCATACGTGCAATATCCTCAAATACCCCAGTCAGATTCCGACGGTGCCGGTTTTGAGTCCTGGACGGTCTGCGACCGTGCCTGCCGTTTCGCAAGTTTCTCTTTAGCTCTGGCTGCTCGATCTTCAATGTCTTCTGCTGATGGAAGAGTCATCAAGACCTCCTCCGGTATGTCGAGCGCGGCCTTAAGTTTACCTAAACAGCGCTTACGTTCAAGGAGTGCCTTCGACTCGTCGCGTTCGGTTGAAAATCGTTTTCTGGCTTCCCGTTGCCGCGTTCGAAGTGAACCGTAAAGGTCCCCGCCAAGTAGCGTTGTGATATCCACCTTCATCGCTTCTCGCTGGATGTCCTCACTTCGGACGACATCCCCATTGATTGGTCCTTTCCCATATTTTGGAAAGAGAATCGCAACCTCCGGGCAAACACGTGAGCACGCCGGGCAATCTGTCTTACAGTTGTCCTGATTTTGAACGGTTATTTTTTGTTTATCGTCCACGCCATACACGTCGAACAGGCAAAATGTAAGGCATTGCATACAGTTAGTGCATCGGTCGAAATCAATCACGGGGAACCAGGGTTTCCATGCTTCGAGCTTTCGCGACCCAGTTTTTTCACGAACTTCTCTGGCAGCATCGAGCGCATCGACCTTGCCGAGATTTCTGAAATGCACTTCCTCGTTATTCAAAGATGCGGGTATGTCATCTAGTAATCCCAGGACGAGAAGCGTGGATTCGTCATGGGGGGCTATCTGCTGCCCCTCGATTGGTCGGCTCACTTCAAAGCCGTTGTTGAGAAGTGAGGACAGGGCTTCATAGCGGGATTCGTCGTCGAGAGGAGTACTCCCGGGCCCTTCGTAGAGAACGACTCGAAGATTTGTGCCTTCTGTGCGGCTCACTTTACTATTTCCTTAACGATGTCTGTGGCGGAGACCTCTCGCATATTGAGAATTGTAATACCCTTATCCGGAAGCGGGGCGGCAGCAGCATGGAATAGCCATTTCACAGCTCTCGGATAGCATGCCACGATTGTTGTGGAACCAGTATTCGCGACTTTCTGGAGACTGGGGTCGCTTCTGGCTGACATATCACACAAGTCCGCAACGGCATCAAATGCGAGGCCGGAATCGCTGAGTTTCCTCAAGACCGTCTGTTTCACGTCTTTGGGGACGACTTTGGCGTAAGTGCAATTGCAGTAGAGAATCTTCACTATTTCATCCTGTGTGTTGGTACCGGTCGGGCCGGTCTGAATTGCTCGAGGTGTTCAAGCGTCACCCTTACGGGACGGAGCGTCTCGATAGAGTTTCTTATAATCGATTCAAGCGTGTTGGGGTTGGCTTCAGCTCGCAGGTTGATAATGAGTTCTCCGCCGTCCACTTGGTCGAGTAGAGATTCCCGTAGGTCGCAGTCACCCTCGGTGGTAACCAAGCTAACTGCAGACAGAGTACCGGTTCCGTCGTTTGGGTCGAGCGTGGTCTTCAGATGGGCAATTTCCCCGTCATCCTCTCGTATGTGGTTGCGAATGGTGTTTGCCAGTTCCGCTAGTAGCCGGTTTCCATCAAAGACCTTATCTGATTCCAAGCGCAGAGTACAGTTTAGCCATCCAAGTTCCGCCTCTCCTTCGGCGTAGGTGTCGTAGTTAATATCTAGCGGTTGCAATACGGGGTCTTTCCCGGAGAGGGTCGCCGCGAACCACGAGTTAAGACCGGTGCCGTGCTTGGCCGAGCAAACGAATGTCTCGGCTTGAGGGAAATTAATGTTAATCGCATCAACAATCCGGTCAATAAAGTTGCTCGGATGGGCGTCGGCCTTGTTCACGACGATGATATTGGCTTCCTCAAGCTGTTTGCGATACACGTAAGTGACTTTGTCTGAAAAGTTGGTTCCGTCGGCTATCCCGAGAATGCGCGCCGCCCGAATCGGATCGACCAACACACTAAGCGGTGCCACAGAAAACTGATCGCCATAGATTCGGCGCAACGGGTACGAAACTGTCGCGATTAAATCCGTGCAGCTTCCGACCGGTTCGGCTAGAAAAAAATCTGGCGCGGTGGCACGCGTTAAGGCGTCAGTGGCCTCGAGAAGAGAATTAAAGCGGCAGCAAAAACAGCCACCGGTGATTTCTTCGACAGAAAATCCCCTCGATTTAAGTATCGTTGTGTCAACGAGCCCGCTACTTTGATCGTTACAGATGAGCCCCACTCGCTTTCCAGACTCAGAGAGATATTGGGCGAACTTGTCTACTGCAGTAGTTTTGCCGGCACCGAGGAAACCGCCAATCATAATATAGCGCGCCTGTTTAGTCATGACGTTGCCCCAACATTTTATCGATGGTTGCATCAAGTATGTTGACGTACCCCTTGACATCAAGGCAGTCGTTGCCTGGTGTACCCCGAACGTCAAATAACCAGCCGGCCAGATAGGGGTTATTTGTTAGGACTGTAATATCTTCGTCCAATTTCTGATTGCATCCTTCAAAGCTTCCGGAAAGGGGGGAAAAAATATCCGTGACTGCTTTAAAGCCCTCTACCCATCCGACGATTTGACCGGTCTCAACGGCTTCGCCAGATTTTGCTTCAAAGCCTATTTCGACGATTTCACCTAACATACGCGTCGCGAATTTTGTGAAGCCGATCCTCCATACACCGTCCTCTCTCTTTCCCAACCAGCAGTGGCCGGCGGTGTAAAGACGGTCGGAGAGAAGACGCGTGGCGAATCGAGAGCGTTTGTAGTGAACTTCTTTTGAGGTCATGCTGTCACCAGCCTGCTATCTTAATCTGAGTGTCGACGAGATGGATAGAACTGCCCAAAATGTGCAAGCCTAAGCTGGATAGTGGCTTAGGGGAAGATATAGGTCTTTGGTGACAGTTTTAGCAGCTTTTTTGGAAACTGTTCTTCCGTCCAATTCTGGCACCTTGTCGTCGAAGCCTGCTTGGAAAGATCTCGCTACACATCCAGTGCAAAGGCATCTTCCGCTCTATCCATAATGAATCGGAAACGTGCGGATGCATCCTTTCCCATCAGATCGTTGACAACGCGGTCGGTCAGAATCTGGTCACTAATCTCGACTCGTAAAAGGCGGCGTGTAGCTGGGTTCAATGTCGTTTCCCAGAGAACTTTCGGCATCATCTCACCCAATCCCTTGAAGCGTGTGATTTCTGCATTGACACGTCCGTCCTGTGCCGTTGCGGCGGACACAATTTCGTTGCGCTGGTTTTCATCAAGGGCCCAGTGTGTAGTTTTGCCAATGTCAATACGGTAGAGTGGCGGCTGTGCGAGATACACCTTGCCGTGAGTGATCAACTTGGGAAGAAAACGATAGAAAAATGTCAGTAGGAGCGTCGCAATGTGGTTGCCGTCCGAGTCGGCATCTGCCAAGATAATGACTCGGCCGTATCTGAGCTTCGCGATGTTGAACTGTGGACCAAGTCCACAGCCCAAGGCTGTTACCAAATCGCTCAATTCTTTGTTGGCTAGAATTTTTGAGGTCGGTGCGCTTTCAACGTTGAGCACTTTCCCACGTAGGGGCAGGATAGCTTGTCGTTGACGGTCCCGTCCTTGTTTTGCGGAGCCTCCTGCAGAATCTCCTTCTACGATAAACAATTCACTTTCGCTACCGTTGTTGCCGCCGCAATCACTGAGCTTGCCAGGCAGGTTGAGTCGGGCTGAAGCGGCACTTTTCCGAGAGACTGATTGCAGCGCAGCGCGACTTGCTTCCCGCGCACGAGCCGCGAGGATAATCCGAGCCACGATGGCTTCTGCCACGCTAATGTTGTGATTCAGCCAGTGCTCAAGGGCAGGCCTGACGGTCGAATCAAGGACTGACAATACTTCTGGGTTATTAAGGCGTTCTTTAGTCTGTCCCTGAAACTGCGGGTCTTTGATAAAGATACTTAAGAGTCCCACCAAGCCTTCACGGATATCGTCGGTTGTGATGTTTATGCCTTTTGGGCCCAGGTTGTGCGTATCAATAAAGTTCCGAATAGCCTTGCCAAAACCAGCACGCGCTCCATTTTCATGAGAACCACCGGAACTCGTAGGAATACCGTTAACGTAACTTCTAAGATGTTCGTCAGTCGACTCAGTCCACTGCAACACAAACTCAATGCGTGAGCCGGTGTTCGCGTGTTCCTTAGCCAGAACAAACGGAGTTTCGTGCACCGGCGTTGCGCCGCGTACAGCGATGACTTTTTGGAGATAATCTTTCAATCCGTCATTGTGCTGAAACATCTCCGTCGTTTTAGCTGCCTTATCTTCAAATAGCACCTGAACACCGCTGTGCAGATAGCTCGAGATTTCAAGGCGTTCCCGAATGAGCGAGGGCTCAAATGTTATCCTCGGAAATATTTTTGGGTCAGGTCTGAAGAATATGCTGGTTCCCGTTCCACGAGTGGCCTTTACTCGTTTCAGTTTTGTGACGGGCTTGCCTAACTTGAAGGATTGTTGCCAAAGAGCGCCATCACGTTTCGAAGAAGCGATGAGTTCTTTTGCAAGTGCATTCACGACACTCGCTCCGACGCCGTGAAGCCCCCCGGAGGTTCGGTAGTTTTCAACGTCGAACTTGCCACCGGCGTGCAGTGTGGTGAATATCACCTCGAGCGCATTTTTTTTGCTTTTTGGGTGCTTATCGACAGGAATACCTCGACCGTCGTCTGTGACGGTAATCGATGCTCCGTCTGCGTGAAGCGTGAGTTTGATGTTTGAGGCGAACCCGTTCATTGCTTCGTCGATGGCATTGTCAACAAGTTCCCAGACTAAGTGATGTAAGCCTGCGGAACCAACGCCACCGATGTACATACCAGGCCGCTTACGAACGGGTTCTAAGCCCTCAAGTACGGTGATGTCTTTCGCCGTATATTTCTTCGCCATGACTGCTGTGGAACTTACCTAGGGCACAGAGTGTTACGCAATAGGCTCACCCGGTAAAGGTTTCGGAAGGATGCCCAGTGTAGCATGGTATTGAGACCGCTATAATTCGACGCCGAGGGAGGACACATGTCAACGGATGAACAGTCACGTGCGGTGCAGCAGCTCGAGCTGTTGCAACAGCGACTCAAAGATGATGCCTCTAGTGATCGGGATGTTCCGCTGTTGGAGGAGTGTGAATCTCTCATAAGTGCTGTTAAGTCGTTCCATATGGAGGCTATTCGGTTTCGCATGTACAACCTCGGTCGTTATTTGAAACAGGAAGACCGAACGGTGTTACCAGAAGTGTTATCACTATTTGATGAGGCGCGTTCAGCGTTGGAATCCGCAGGATTTCAAACCAAATAAGAGGTTTGTTAGTTCTCATCCAGCGATGGAACTTCGATGCCACTTGGTGCGATTCCTGTGAACTGGCCTCGCTGGAGCAACTCTCTTCCTTTGCCACCACGTCCTACGACTTCATACTTTGCAGTGCTGATGGTTTGAGTGGCCCCGCGATTGGTTTCTACCGTCAGCAGATGGCGGTCCCCTGTTGATGCTACGAAGCCCAGTACCCGGTCAACACCTTTCATAAATTTAATTAGTGTTACACCTTTACCAGGACCTGAAAGAAAGTTGACGTCATGTGCGCGGCACAGCAGTGCGCGTGCTTCCCTTGTGGCTGTAATCAGTATTTCTTTGCCAGTCGTTTTCTCAACTCCCACAACTTCAGCTCCCTGTGCAGGACGTGCAAAACGGCGTCCGGAACGTGTGCTTGGTTCAAGGAACGGTGCAAAGCTGAACCGTAGGCTGTATCCATCGCTGGTGACGGCTACACCGTGAGTGTTGGGTATTGGTTGTCGCTTTGTCGCGGTGATATTCGGTGTTACGCGAGGGTCGAGGCTGATGGCTGCCGTAACGTACTCACCATCTTTAAACTTAAAGAGTCGCTGGATCGGTTCGCCGTAACCTGTTGTCGCAGGAACGTCGATGAGGCGACAACTATAGGCAATCCCGAAATTTGAAAAAAACACCCCTGTGGATCGAGTGCTTCCAGCCAGGGCGGCGAGCAAACTGTCTCCTTCTCGAAGTCTGGTATTGGTGATGTCACGGACTTCCTTTTGACGCTTAACCCACCCATCACGTGAAATGAGAACGATCGTATCCTCGTCGACGATAAAATCGTCGTCGCTGAACTCAGTATCGTCTACTGTGTGCGTTACAAGAGTTCGCCTAGGGTTCTGTTTTGCTGAACCGTACGTCCGTTTTAGCTCAGCAATCTCTTGACGAACAATGGCCCATCGTTTGTCTTCGCTGCGTAGCAAACCACCAATCTGGAGAGCGTGCTTTCGCTTTGTTGCTAATTCTTTCCTGATTACTAGAATTTCGAGTCGTGCTAAGCGGTATATTTTGAGCTCTAGAATTGCGTCGGTCTGTTCTTCGTCAAGGTCGAAATTCTTGATTATTTTTTTGGCCGCATCAGCTTTGCCATCTGATCGTCTGATGAGTTTGATTATCTCGTCGAGCGCGTCGAAAACTTGAGCGAACCCGCCGAGGATATGAATTCGTTTCTTCAGGGTTGAAAGTTCGTGCTCAAGTCGTCTGGTGACGACTTCTAGCCTGAAGTTAAGAAAGTGCCACAAGATTTCGTGTAAACCGAGGCGTTCGGGTCGACCGACGTCTGGCTGTTCCGTTGGTACAAGGCAGGTCAAATTTACTGGGAACGTCGACTGTAAGGGGGTGTGCTTAAACAGGTAAGCCATAACCATTTTTTGATCGGCATTACTCTTGAGTTCAAGCGCAATACGCACATCGTCTGTTGAGACGTCATTGACATCGACAAGCGCTGGCAGTTTTCGTGCGAGTACGATTTCAGCGATACGTTCAACGATTTGTGATTTGTTCACACCATAGGGCACGCTCGTAATGTGAATGACGTTTGATGTTTTAGCTCTAGGTGTCTTTTCCCAGGTGGCTCGGATGCGGATGGTGCCAGAGCCGGTCTTGTAGATTTGTTTCAGTTCATTGTCCGTATTGATGATTTGGCCAGCGGTTGGAAAGTCAGGGCCTTTGACGTAACGGGCCAGGTGGATGCTGCTGAGTTCTGGATTGTCGAGCAGCTTTAGTAGTGCCGTTGAGACCTCGCCGAAGTTGTGAGGCGGGATGTTGGTTGCCATGCCAACTGCAATGCCAGTTGCGCCGTTAATCAATAGATTGGGGATACGCGCTGGAAGCACGACTGGCTCATGTTTCGATCCGTCGTAGTTTGGACGAAATGGCACGGTATTGTTGCTGATTTCACGAAGTAGTTCCGCACTTATCGGTGTGAGTCGGCATTCGGTGTACCGCATCGCGGCGGCACCGTCCCCATCCAATGAGCCAAAGTTGCCTGAACCATCGACCAAGGGTTCGCGGAGCGAAAAGGACTGAGCCATTCGGACTAGTGTGTCGTAGATGGCATTATCGCCGTGTGGGTGATAGCTGCCCATAACATCACCAACAACTTTTGCACACTTCCGATGTTTCGCAGCGGCGTTTAGATGCTGTTGCCACATGGTGTAAAGAATTCGGCGTTGGACCGGCTTTAAACCGTCACGTACATCCGGGAGAGCACGAGAGGTGATGACTGACAGTGCGTAATTCAAGTAGCGGGCCTGCGCGGCCTCGTGCAGTGCGACAATTGTCTCTCCGTTGTTGCGTTCTACGACAATCTCAATACTCTCATCGATTGCATCGAGTAACGGGTGGGCACTCGATTTCAAGCGTCTCGTTGAGGTTCGTTTGGTCGGCCCTTTAACGGGTCGCTTCGCCATTTAGTTATTTCCTCGCATGGTCTGTCGTAGTTGCACGGTCCTCACATAAATGGGCGGCGGGAGGATGTACGAGCCGGACCGGATGAAATTTAACATGGTGCGTTCCGGTTTGCAGCGATACAAAATACAGCGTGCAGTTTTACCATGGATTTTGGGGGCCGAGACCAAGCACCGCCAGTAATTCTGCTAAAACCATTGAGGTGGCGCCCCAAACACGCTCATTTTGTAATTCGAAATAAGGCACAGCGGATAAACGGTTGTTTCTCCAGCGTGTACCTAACCGTAGGTTGTTTGGGTTTGATAGTTCTTGTATCGAAACTTCGACGACGCGTTCGACTTCTGTTTTGGCGAGACGGATGCGTAATGCTTCGTTGGTTATCCCAAGGACGGGATAGAGTACGACGTTACTTACTGGTATATGAAGGGAAGAAAGCGCGCCGATAACTCGAACTCGGCCCGCGTCTATTCCGACTTCTTCATGGGCTTCGCGTAATGCAGCCTGAGAAATGGTCTCACCTTTTTCGAGCATTCCACCAGGCAAAGAAAGCTGTCCAGCGTGTACCTGGAGTTGTTGAGAGCGCACTGTGAGCAGAAGATGGGGCGTACCGTTTCGTGGATAAAGCAGTGCGAGAGCAGCCGCTCTTCTTGCGGCTGCTGGTATTTGTCCAGGCTGCCAGTCTTGTCTAGGCCTTGGCGCTAGGATTCGATGGGCTACTGATCCTGGGAGCGTTTTGTCGCACGCTAGCCTTAAACAGGTTTCGATCTGATAGAGTGTCGGGGACTTTGCCGCCACGGTAGGACAACATCTTACTGCGGTCCGCAGCTATTTTCCGCTTTTCTATGAGCGACGAGGACCGCGCCAGCCAACCGTTTGATCGAGACATTGTGGACGGTCCGCTTCCCAGGGCCGTCTGGAGATTGGCATGGCCCACGATGCTACAGAATGTCATTGGTGGTATTCAGGGCATTATCGATCAGGCAATGGTAGGAAATTTCATAGGTCACATTGGTAATGCCGCCATTGGAGTTAGCTTACAGATTTTTATTCTCGTCATCGTATTTGTGGCGTCTGTTTTTAGTGGAATGGGTGTGTTGGTCGCCCGTTTTGCTGGTGCGGCTCAGTCCGACAACGTTAATAGGACGGTATATCAGGCATTTCTCGCGGCGGTGTTCATGGCCCTTGGATTGCTTGCGCCACTCGGTTATTTTCTATCGCCGTTTTTGCTCGAGTTGGTCAACGCTGCACCTGAGGTTCAAGTTGAGGCGCTACCGTACCTTCGCATCATGTTTGTATCCAGCATCGGCATGTTGATTTTTTTCATGATGAGTGGGGCTCTTCGGGCAGCTGGTGATGCACGTACACCATTACGTTTTGGTGTGGCCATGACGGCCATAAACATCGTCTTGAATATCGTCCTGATACGGGGATTCGGTCCAATTCCGGCGTTTGGCACGATGGGTGCCGCGATGGGTACGGCAATAGCTAGCTGTTTGACGGCGGCCGCTTTTCTCTGGCTTCTTTTTTCAGGTAAATCAGTCGTTCGGTTCACCCGGTCGATGTCGTTTGCACCAGATTGGGGCATCATTCGGGAGTTGTTTCGTTTTGGTCTTCCAACTGGATTTCAAGGGATCGTGATGAACGCAGCGGGGCTGCTTCTGTTGCGGTTTATAGGGTCCCTTGAATACAGCGCGGAGGCGCAGGCTGCGTATGCCGTTACCTACTCGGAACTCTTTGCGTTGGTGACATGGACCTCTGTTGGTTTAATGGGGGCAACAGCCGCGGTGGCTGGCCAGAACCTGGGCGCGGGATTTCCAGAGCGGAGTGTTCGTGCTGCATTCGTTGCCTCCATGATCGGCGTCGCTTTTTCGGGAGTGGTTGGCTTAGCTTTCTTAACTATTCCGAGAATACTGCTTTCCATTTTTGGCATGGATGAGGGCGTACAATACGAACTTGGCCGACAACTACTGACGTATCTTGCCGTATCGGGTTTGTTTGTAACTGTTGCGTTAGCTTATACGGGTGGATTGCAAGGCACGGGAGACACGCGGAGTCCGCTTTTCATTTCAATTGTGTCGCAGGTGGTTATACCAATCGGGTGGTGTAGTTATATAGATGTGACTCGCGGTCTCGAACCTCAGGATATTTGGCTGGCAATTGTGCTTGGTCATATCGCGCGTGCGACGTTGAGTGTGGTGCGGTTCAATCAAGGCAAGTGGCGAGACATCGCCATCAACATTGAACCGTCTAGTTCTACATCTGCGTAATGACTTTCAGGAGACACCCTTCAACTCGTGCGGCACAAGCACTTGGATGGGTTGATCCGATTACCGGTGGCGTTGTACCAGCCATCCATCCGTCGGTTCCGTATGTGCGCTCTGAAGACGGCAAGCCTGCTAAGCCAACGTATACCAGAGACCACAATCCAACCTATGACCAGGCGGAAGCTCTATTGGCTGATCTGGAGCATGGCAGCGCATCGCTATTGTTTAGTTCGGGTATGTCTGCAGCCACGACAGTGTTTGAAACTTTAGCCATTGGAGACCATGTTGTTGCTCCACAGCAGATGTACTGGACCATTCGGCGGTGGCTACAGAAGTTGGCGGAACAGCAGCGGATCATTCTTGATCTAGTGCCGAATGGTGACCTTAAGGCGCTTGAGGATGTGGTGCAGCCTGGTAAGACCAAAGTCGTTTGGATTGAGACGCCGGCCAATCCCAGCGGAGCAATTACCGACATTAGGCCCACTGCAGCAATAGCTCATGCGGCGGGGGCTCATGTTGTGGTGGATAGCACGGTGGTGACTCCAGTCTTGTGTCGCCCTCTGGAGCTGGGTGCCGATCTCGTGATGCATTCAGCGACGAAACAACTCAACGGGCATGCCGATGTATTAGCGGGCGCACTTGTCACGGCTCGTGAGGATGAATTCTGGGAGCGTTGTTGCCACGAACGTGCCCATCGTGGTGCCGTACTGGGGCCGTTTGAAAGTTGGTTACTTCTTCGTGGCATGCGGACGGTATTTCTTCGGGTTACAAGGTCAGCGGAATCAGCTCTTCGGATTGCAGAAGCAGTCAGACCTCATGCTGCTGTCCTGGAAGTACTGTATCCAGGACTGCCGAGTCATCCCGGCCACGATGTAGCCGTACGTCAGATGGAAGGTGGGTTTGGAATGATTGTCTCACTCCGTCTCCGTGGTGGTTTTCGAGCAGCACAGGAGTTGCCAAGAACACTCGAGTTATTTCAGGATGCCACGTCACTAGGAGGCGTCGAGAGTCTTGCCGAGCATCGGTCTCCGGTCGAAGGTGAGGGCACACCCGTGCCTGACGATTTGGTGCGGCTGTCCGTCGGTATTGAAGATGCAGACGACCTCATAGCAGACCTATTGCAGGGACTTAACAGGTTGATACCTGACTAGTCTTAGACGATCTGATGATCGGTCGACGATGTCGTTGCATATCACGTTCGTCCTTGCTAGCTTGGCATATCCTATCGAGCAGGTTGATGCATGTCGGATACTAAACCTCACTTTCGTATTTCCGAAGCCACGCGCGAAGACATATCGCTGTTGATGGCATTAATCAGTGAACTTGCGGATTACGAGCGGTTGTCCGGGGAAGTTGTCGCGACCGAGGCTGATTTAAGGAGGTCTCTGTTTACCGGTAAACCACGTGCCGAAGCGGTCATCGCCTGGGTGGATGACGTTCCCGCTGGCTTCGCTCTTGTGTTTCATAATTTTTCTACGTTTGTTGGGCGGCCTGGGCTGTACTTGGAAGATTTATTTGTCCGTCCGAGCTATAGGCGTCGTGGCGTCGGTCGGCGTCTGTTGGCCCATGTAGCTGGACTTGCGGTCGCTCGTGGTTGCGGGCGGCTCGAGTGGTCGGTTCTCGACTGGAATGAGATGGCGCTCGGTCTTTATAGGAAAGTAGGTGCCGTTCCGATGGCTGAGTGGACGGTTCATCGACTTACAGGTGACGCACTTGATGCATTGGCATCTGAAATGAACGGCCCATGATGCGTGATGACTTGTCCAACGACGAGAGGCTACTCATGGCTGAACAAATTGAGTATTACCGGGCCCGTGCGCCCGAGTACGACGAATGGTTTTATCGCCGTGGCCTCTACGACCGCGGTCCGGCATTAAATACAGCATGGCAGCGCGAGATAACACAAGTTCAAGACGCTCTTGATGAGTTGGTGCCGACAGGAAAAGTGTTGGAATTGGCTTGTGGGACAGGTTTGTGGTCAGAACGGCTTGTGCGCACCGCCTCTGAATTGACCTGTGTCGATGCGTCATCGGAAATGATTGCACTCAACCGTCGACGCGTGTGTCGATCGGATGTGCGGTATGTGACAGCTGATATTTTTGGCTGGCAACCACCTGAGCGCTATGACTTTCTATTTTTTGGATTTTGGTTGTCGCATGTTCCAGAGAATTTGTTTCAGCCCTTCTGGTCGATAGTGAAACGCTGCGTGTCTCCAGGGGGGCGAGTGTTTTTTGTAGACAGTTGTTTCCATCCTGCTGCGAGGGGGAGCCATGAAGTGACTGATGCCAGAACCGCATCACGAAGTCGGCGGCGCATATCGGATGGGCGCGAATTTGATGTTGTAAAGGTTTTTTACCTACCGCAGGAATTACAGCGCCGAGTTTTAAAGTTGGGCTGGCGTGGTCGCATTCGTGCGACCGAACAATTCTTTCTTTATGGTTCTTTGGAGTTGGCGGATAGTTGATTTGTTATGAGTTAACTTCGTTTGGAAAACCTTTGGAGAGGCGAGAAAAGCAGACGCCGACTCCTACTGGGACCGAGGTATTGGTACGAGTTGCCGCTTGTGGTGTGTGCCACAGCGATATCCACTTGTTCGATGGTTATTTCGATCTCGGCGATGATCAAACACTAGATTTGTCGGTCGGGACCCGCTTGCCACTGACGCTCGGTCACGAAATTGCTGGAGAGGTGGTCGCATTCGGTCCGGATGTGTCTGATGTTGTTGCCGGCAGCCGTTGTGTCGTCTATCCGTGGACTGGTTGTGGCACCTGCTTGTCGTGCGTTGAAGGAAGTGAACATGTGTGCCGGAGTCCACGTTCGCTTGGTGTTAATCGGGACGGTGGTTTTGCCGATCATGTACTACTCCCGCATCCTCGGTATCTTTTTAACTACGGACCAGTCGCGACAGAAGTTGCGGCTACGTACCCTTGTTCGGGATTGACTGCCTTAAGTGCGCTAGGGAAAACCGTTACAGAAACTAATTCAGGGAATGTGTTAATTCTCGGGCTCGGCGGGGTTGGTTTTGCCGCGCTAAGCCTCGTGTCGGTAATGGGGCTTACTGATATTGCGGTAGCAGACGTGGATAATGTCCGTTTGGGGGTCGCAAACGAACGCGGCGTCTGTAAGACGTTTAACCCCAGGGAGTCTGATGTTGTAAAACGTATTAAACGTGCCACGGAAGGTGGATTTGCGTTCGTTGTTGATTTTGTCGGTTCCGCAGAGTCAGCGTCTTTTGCGATGAGTGTGCTCGCACCAGGCGGGACGTTGGTGTTGGTTGGTCTGTTTGGTGGCGTTTTGCCCGTGTCATTGCCATTGTTGCCGCTCAAGCGACAATCGATACAGGGGTCCTACGTTGGCAGTCTTTCTGAGATGAATGACCTCATGGTATTTGTTCGCGCTGGTGTGGTGCCGCCGCTTCCCGTTACCTCTAGACCACTTAGCGAGGTGCAACGGGCGCTTGATGATTTACGAGCTGGGGAAATTGTTGGTCGTCTGGTTGTGCGCCCGGATTGAACCGAGTGTGAGTGGTGCTCAGGATTCCCCACAGTTTAATGAGATAAAACTCAGGGCCTCGTTCCGGAGGCGCACTATTTCACTCCAGTCGGAGTTTCTTGCATGTAGTGGTTCACCGAAAGTGACGGTGATACGCCCGGGTTTCAAAAGTCGACTAAGGGCTGGGAATATTTTTCGTGTGCCACGGATCGCCACAGGGATAATCGGACAACCAGCGTCAACAGCGGCATGAAACGCACCGAGGCGAAATGGTAACAGCCGTGGTGCCAACTCAAATGTTCCTTCAGGGAAAACAAAAATCGATTCTCCTTGGTTGAGTGGTTGTCTTATGTCGGTCAGTCCTTCAATCCGTTGGGATTGGTTAATCTTGTTGATGGGGATATGACCGCCTTTTCGAATTGCCGTACCGAGTATCGGGTAGTCAGCAAGCTTTCCTTTTGTCGCGAAGCGTGCTGTTTGTGGGAGCACGCCCATCATCAGTGGCGGGTCAAGGTAACTTGCGTGGTTTGCGACAAACACGACGGGTTTGTCGGTCGGAACGTTCTCGCGTCCCACTATTTTTACCGGGCAAGCGGTGAGCAGTAGAAGAAATCGGTTCCAGAACCCTACGACGCGATCAATCCACGGACCGCGAGGTCCCATGAAAATTGGGGCGAGTATAAGCGGGCCGCTCACCAACATTAGGGCAACTACATAGCAGGTGTACAACACCTTGCCGAGTTGGGCACTCCATTGCTTTACTCGTGTTATGGCTGTCCATAGCAACAGCTTCGTCCACTGTGCTGCAGTACTGGCAGGGCGAGTTCTGAGTCGTCCTGAAAGTAAGGCATTTCGCGTTTCGGAACGTCGAATTTTCCCGCTTGACGTTTTTGGAACTGTGCCAGGTGGTGTAAGCACAACTTGGTCCGGAGCCACACCAACGGTATTTCCTACGGCACGGATGATTGCTCGTTTTACTGATTCTTGCTCTTCGGAGGAGGTGAGTCGAGTTTCCGCGACGACGACAAATTGTTCTGTTCCCCGGCGGTTGTCGGAGATCCCGAATGCGGCGACACAGCCTGTTCTTACGCCGGAGACCTGCCCGGTTACTAATTCAGCCTCCTCTGGATAGAGATTCCGTCCACCTTTGATGATGACGTCCTTGCTGCGACCGGTTAAAAACAACTCACCGTCCGCGATATAGCCAAGGTCGCCTGTGTTGAGCCAGCCGTCAACACCGATGAGTTTGCGTGTTGCTTCTGGATTACGGTAGTAACCACTCGTCGCTGATGGCCCCCGGAACTTAATATTGCCCCGATGGCGTTCTTCAACAGGGTGATCGTCATCGTCAACGACGATCAGTTCGTGACCGGGAAGAGCCTTCCCGCACGAAACGAAACGGAACGTATTGGCATCTGCCGTTTGTGTCTGGATCGCTTCGCCAGTTTCTTGAAAAGTGTTTCGACGGATGGCGTCGAATCGTGGCAGCGAACCAACCATTGGAGCTGAAAGTCCGACGGAGCATTCCGCCAGCCCGTAAACGGGGAACACCGCGGATTCGGGGAGGCCACATGGAGTAAATCTTTCGACGAATCGTTTAATTGTTGTCGGAGACACTGCCTCTGATCCATTTAGCAGTAACCGTGCACTACTTAGGTCAAGTTCTTCCAGCTCTTCATCTGTAACTCGGGTTGCGCAGAGGTCATAGGCGAAATTTGGCGCTGCCGAGACGGTCCCGCCTCGTGACGAAATAGATTGGAGCCAACGGACTGGTCGGGCCAAAAATGCAAGCGGCGACATTAGCGCAACCGGGGCACCGACATAAAAGGTACCCAACCACGTACCAATTAGCCCCATGTCATGGTAGAGCGGAAGCCAACTCACACCAACATCGTTTGAATCGATCTTGAGTGTCGTGACAATAGCCCGAATGTTGGCCAGCAGGTTCTCGTGAGTGAGGAAAACTCCTTTTGGGAGACCAGTGCTACCAGACGTGTACTGGATAAGTGCTCCATCACTACCGGTTGTTAACACCGGTGATTTTTTAGATGAAGTTAAGGTCTCAGGTTTCGTCACAGTGTGGAGGTCTTGGACCTGGTTCACAAGGAGGTCCGCGACACGCTCAACTTCTTCAAATGTGATGAGGATTTGTGCGCCGGCATTCTTTAAGATGTCTACCTGGCGGATGACGTACTCCTCAATGCGGTTGGCGCGGGCAGGAGGATAGAGAGGAACCGGAATGCCACCGGCGATGAGGATACCCATGAACGTTGCGAAGAAATCCGCTTCTGTTCTGAGCAGCATTGCAACCGTATCCCCACGTTTTACCCCTCTCGAACACAACCCACCCGCGATTGCTTGGGACTGGGACCAAAGCCAGCCATAGGTGAGCTGCGTCTCATTTCCGTCGTCCTCGCGTAAATAGATGTGCGTACGATCAGGCGTTCTTTCGGCATGCCAAACGAGCGCCTCAACAATTGTGCGGGCGCTAGTCGGTGCAGGCGTGGATGTGATGGTGTCGGCAATGTGGCTAGTTTGCTGCTCCTGGAAGGTGTGTTGACCCTCAGCAATTGCCGATACTAGGTCAGCCGCGGAGTCGGCCTCTATCATGACGGAGTCGTCGAGCCTGATGTCGCAGACTTGCTCAAGGCGGATGAGGAGCTCTACACGTTCGAGGCTGCTAATACCCAGGTCTTGTTCCAGTGAATCTTGCAGGCTGATACGTAGTTCCCGCCCGTCGCCGCGGAGTTCCCCGACAAGTTCTGTTAGAACGGAAAGGACTCGGCGTTCAACTTCTGTGTGCGGGGGCGTGGAAGACTCGTAGTTCATCCGGCCTATTGTCGCTCAGTTGAGCCGACGAATCAGGCTTCAGGGGTCAACGCGGCGGATGGTCGTGATGAGGACCGTGTCTTGGGGAACGTCCCTCATACCGTCAACACTTGTTGTCCGGACGTTCGAAATATCATCCACTACGTCCATGCCATCGACAACTTCACCAAAAACAGCATAGCCATAGCCAGCATCGGTCGTGTTACGTTGGTCGAAGTTTTGGTTATGACTGGTATTGATAAAAAACTGGGCGCGGGCTGAGTTCGGTGTCCCGAGCCTGGCCATCGCAACCGTACCGCGTCTGTTCCGAAGTCCATTTGTCGCTTCGTTGAGGATAGGGCCTCGGAGTCCATCGGTCTTCGGGGTGTGGTCCGGGTTAAGTCCTCCGCCCTGGATGATCAGATTACGGAGCACTCGATGAAAAATCGTGCCGTCGTAAAAACCGGCTTGCGCGTACGTTAGAAAATTTACGACGGAGACTGGTGCTCGCGGACGAAGCAGTTCAATCGTGATGTCGCCCACAGAGGTCTCGATAACCACATGTGGGTTGGGTGGCGGTTCCTGTTGCGCATATAACGGCGACGACCCAAGGGCCATGGCGGCCATTAGTACGCACAAGCCGACAACGAGCTGTGGCATGACGTTACCTACTGTACCGTGACGGAGTTAATGGTGACGGTGTCGACGGGAACGTCTCCATGGCCTTCCTTCGGTGTAGTCGACACACCCGCGATCGCATCGAGAACGTCAAGTCCATCGGTGACTCGCCCGAATACGGCATAGCCGAACGCGGGTCCTGGTCCCTTGTGGTCCAAGCTTCCGGCATTGTTCTGGTGGTTAATAAAAAATTGTGCGGTGGCACTATCAACCACGCCAGTACGCGCCATCGCTAGGGTCCCTCGTTCGTTGCTGACGCCGTTGTCGGCCTCATTCTTGATGGGATCGCGTGGTTGTTTCTGCCTCATGTTTTCAGTAAAACCGCCACCTTGAATCATGAATCCTTGAATGACACGGTGAAAAATAGTGTTCTCGTAGAAGCCGTCATGCGCGTACTGGAGGAAGTTATTAACTGTAATGGGAGCTTCAGCTTGGAAGAGCTCAATGGTCATTGAACCCATGCTCGTATCCATCACGACGACAGGATTTTGTGCAGTAGCACTGCCAGTTCCCAGTGTTATAGATGTGACAAATGCAACGATTACAGCGCGAAACGACATAGGCTTTACTCCTTGCGGCCCCGCGCGACCGCGTTCAGTGTGAATGTCGACTAAAAATTAAGTAATTTTATATGCTGGATCTGTCAGGATTAAGCCCACAGCGTCTGATCTGGAAGCGGCTGCGCCGTGGGTGTCCTGAATCCGACAATTTCCGCTCCGAGTATGCATAATCGAAATGGACCTGTCCACTTTTGAAATCAATGAAACTTCTTGAGAGATTTCGTAATCAGCCGGCGTGGCAAAGTGCGGACCCGAGTGTTCGACTCGCTGCGGTGAAGAGTCTACCGGATGGTACCGATGTTGATGACATACTTCTCGACGTTGCGCGTAGCGATGACGACCCGCGTGTCCGTCTTGCAGCGGTCGAACGTATGACCGACCTTGTTCAGCTGGTCTCATTACTCGAGGATCCACATGTCGACGACGAGACACGTTCTGCTGTTACGAATGGTGTTACAGCACTTGTTGTTGAATTGACGGATGAAGTGGTTGCAGATCAGGCCATTCGAGCGCTAAAGGATGAGCGCTCGCTTGGTGTTATTGCCAGGACCGCTGAGAACGAATCGATAGGACTTGCTGCGCTTCAGTACGTGGTCACGGATAGAGCACTTTCGGCAGTGGCGCGTAATACAAAATACGTAGTGGTCGCTCTGGAAGCGGTGCGTCGAATGGCTGATCCGTCCGAACTGACGGTTGTTGCGGTTAAGTCTGACGATAAAGCGACAGCTCTAGCTGCTTACGAACGGTTGACCACAGATCAGGTTCCGGACGATGCAATGTTGGAAGAGATTGTACGTAAAGCTAGGCAGAAGGGCGTTGCTCGTCGTGCGCGAGAGGCACTTGATAATCGGCGTGGACAGGGCGTTCCTGAGGGCGAGTCTGTGCAGTCTCGTGCGGCTGCCGTACTGTGCGAACAGATTGAGAAGTTGGCCGAGACCGTTGATGATCTTGAACAAGGAAGGAAAGAGCTTGATACTTATGTTGAGACGTGGTCACAGTTTAACGAGCGGTTAAATGTGAGTGTCACGGAACGGTTTGCTTCGGCGCGCCGAAACGTGGAAGACCGGTTGTTAGCACTTGACGCGTTGTCTGCCGAAAAGATACGTATTTCTGAACGACAGTCAGCTCTAGAACTGGTTCAGACACAATTGTGCGTTCTGGTTGAGCAACTGGAAGCGGCGAATGCGCTTAGCGCTCTGAAGCAAGCACGTCAGGAGTGGCAAGATCTGAAGATACCGCTGACGTCATCCGGCGAGACTACAGAACAGACAAGTGCCCTAATCCAACGTTTCGAGGCGGCAACGATTGCCTGCGAGAAAAGAGTTGAACAATTTGTTCAGGGACAGGCTTGCCTGCAGCAGCTTGAGCTGCTCATTGGTGAAATGGAACACCTTGTGGAGAGTGGGGATACGTCGGCAATTGGAAAAAATTTGGTTGGACTCAACGAGCGTTGGCGACGGGAAATGGCAGCGATAAGCGTGTTGACTGGACGTGACGACGCTGTGGACGCGCTAAAGGGGAGAAAGAAGGCGGTCGATTCAAATCGAAAGGCGATTGAGTCGACTGTTCGGGATGCGCATGCAGAAAGTCTTCGACAGAATTTGATGCGGCTGCTGAAGTTAATAAATGTTACCGACCAGTGTGTAACAGATGACAATTTAACCCTAAGTAAAGCTGAGCGCCGGTTGCGAAATGCGCGGGAAACACTGGACGATCTGCCATCGCTTCCGACGAGACGTGACCGGGAGGAGATTGCCAAAAAACTTAAACAAAGTACCACAGCACTTTTAGGTAAAGTACGTGAACTTCGTGACTTTTCTGATTGGCAACGATGGGCCAATCTTGGTATCCAAGAAGAGCTGTGTCGACGAATGGAGGCTTTGTTAAAGGCAACGCAGGGCGAAAAGCAAATTAGCGCTGCCGAAGTTGTGAGTAATTTCCGTGCATTGATGAAAAGATGGCGACAGGTCTCCGATGTTTCTCGAGAGAAGGGACAATTGTTGTGGCGTCGATTCAAGACGGCGCACGATGAGGTCTACCCCAGATGCGAAAAGTTTTTTACTGAGCAGAAGGTCGAACGTGAGAGGAATCATGAGCGGCGTCTGGCACTTGTTAAGGAGGCAGAGGGTTTTCGAGAATCGACTGATTGGCTCAAAACAGCTGCGCGTCTAAAGACTCTACAAGGTGAATGGAAGGCACTTGGACCAGTTCATAGAAAGGACCGTGGCGAGTCGTGGGAAAATTTCAGGGCGGCGTGTGATGTATTTTTTAAACGACGAAAAACAGATCTTGCTGAACGTAAACGTGTATGGACGCAGAACCTCAAGCAGAAGGAAGCGCTCTGTGCTGAAGTCGAGGCGCTGGTGGAGACTGAGGATCTTGCAGTTGCACTCAATGCAGTTAAGCGGACTCAGGAAGACTGGAAAAGAATTGGTCCTGTTCGCCGAAATCGATCAGAGGATATATGGGGGCGGTTTCGACAAGCATGTGACAATGTAACCGAACGTTCTAAAGCGGGAGAACGTGAGATCGTTTCGGAGCGCATTGCAGTACGTGATGCGCTCTGTGCGGAAGTGGAAGCACTAGTGGGAGAATTCTCGCTGGCAGATGATGCTGCTGTGCTTGAGCAAAAATCCGAAGGTGATGGATCCGGACTGTTCGATAAAATTCAAGCGATCCAGATTCGATGGCGACAGGCTCCAGATCTCCAGACTGATGTACGCCGGAAGTTTTCAACACGCTTCGGTCGAGCACTTGCCCGTGTGATAGAGACGCATCCAGATCAATTTCGCGGAACAGATCTAGACCCTGTCAAGAATTTGAAGCGACTCGAATCACTCTGTGAAAAGGTGGAAGGCCTCGTGAGAGCAGACGAGAACGCGGACGGCAATGGTTCCTCGCCTGCTGAGATTCTGGCCCAACAATGGAGGGAACGGCTTGCTGCCAATACGATAGGGGGGAGCGTTGGTGAGCATGGCAGACGTCGAACTAGGCTTGACGAAGTGAAGCGCTTACAGGTCGAGCAACGGCGGTTGGGGCCGTTTAGTGGTGCTGAAGCTGATGCACTCGTCGCCCGTTTTAGACGAGCATGCGACCGTGTTTACCAAGAAAACGCATCGGATGCGGTAACTTCGTAGAGTACTCGGTGGTGTTGTTATTATCGAATCGTGTCAGTCAATAACCGATTTTTGTTTAAAGAGGTCAAGGTAGTCCGTTGCTCGAGCACTGGCGTTCTGGTAATGGTAGAGACTAAAGCCGAGGATATAGCTTTAGAGTCTTGGTTTCTCGTGAGGTAGGCTAATAACGTCATGGTATTCCTATCTGGTTTTCGGAAGTTGATTACGTGTGTTGTTGTACTGGTTGTCGCTGCATCAGTAGGAAGCACAGCTCAACAGGAGGCGGCAGTGGTACTTCAGGATACGCCTGAGGTGCTAGGCGCCCCGCCCGTACCGCCTGGAGCGGTACGGCTAGTGAATTTTGTGTGGCACGAGCGTCGTGTCGCTATTTGTGCGGAGGAACCAGGGCCACCAATCGAACGTGGCAATCGTCAAGTGGCTCGTACTAGGGTGTGGGTCCGAGACGGTAATACAACAAAGCAACTTTCGACTGACCTTGGTAGTTGTGACCCCGCTTGGTCCCCGGATGGAACCAAGCTTGCAGTGGTGGATCTAGATGGTCTGTGGGTACTATCGTCTAACCTTCTGCAGACCACGTACCTTTTTGACGCCCGCGACCGAGACACCCCCATCGGTCAGTTTATTGATCGTACGCTAGCTGGACCGCTGTGGTCTCCGGATGGAACGGCAATAGCTCTTCACGTTTCAAATGTGACGACAGGATGGGTTGAGGTTGTGGACGCGCGTACCGGAGGAATTCTGTTTTCGTCCGAGCCAGAAATATACGATTTTGCTTGGAATTCAGATTCTAAATCGCTGCGGTTCGGTTCCCGTATTGTTCGAATACCTGAAGTCCCAGATTAGTTTCGTTTAGGGTGTTGATATTTTTTGTTGAGGATGGAATAGATGTCATTTCGAGTTACTATTGCCCGGTTTGTTCTGTTCGTCTTTCTGCTGCCTACAGCCTGCACGACCATTGAGGTCTCAGAAGAAGTTGACGCAAGAATTGTCGTGGCAACGCTCGCTAGCGATGCCCTTGAGGGACGTTTAACGGGTTCTGTTGGTAGCCGTAACGCGGGCGATTACATCATTGAAGAACTAAAGCGCGTGGGCTTGGAACCTCTGCCAGGGGTAGAGGATTTCCGCCAACCTTTTGCTTATACAGCCGGTGTTGAGGATAGCGGCACCACGCTTACGGTCCAGAATGAAGGCGCGCCAGTATTATTGCCGTCGTCTTCCGAGCGACTCTCCGTGCGAGGGTTGGCGTTTTCAGATACAGGTGTAATTGACGCGCCACTGGTGTTTGCTGGTTACGGACTTTCAGTTCCAGAGACTGACGGGTTTTCCTATGACAGTTATGCGACCGTTGACGTGGCTGACAAGATCGCGGTCGTACTCCGATACTTTCCGGAAGATACTGAGGGTGAACTTCGTGCTACGTTGTCACGTTACGCTGGACTTCGCTACAAAGCGTTTACCGCTCGGGAACGTGGGGCGAAGGGGTTGATCGTGGTAACTGGACCACGTTCACCGAATGCTGGAGAGTTGGTGCCATTGACCTTTGATAATGCAATGGGTGACTCCGGGATCGTAGCCGCAACGGTTGATGGTGACATCGGTTCACTTCTGTTTGAAAGTGTCGGCGAGTCATTGGAGACAGTCCAGGCGGGACTTGATACAGGAAATCCTCACGCCGGTGGATTCGACTTGCCATTACATGCTGAGCTCGAAGTTAAACTCGAGCGTCAAGAAGGTACGGGCAACAATGTTATCGGTTACCTCGCACCGACGGTGCCAGTTTTGGCGGATGAGCCGTACATATTGCTTGGTGCGCACTACGACCACTTGGGTTACGGCCGTGGGGGAGACTCACTTGCACACGCTGACGAAGCTGGCGAGGTGCATAACGGTGCCGATGACAATGCATCGGGGGTGGCAGCAATTCTGTCGATCAGCGCATCACTGGCAAACGTAGAACGGAATCGTGGCCTGGTCGTGGCATTCTGGTCCGGGGAGGAGTTGGGATTACTTGGGTCTGCAGCCTTTGTGCGACAGGAGCCTGTACCGATGTCTGACATTGCTGCATATCTCAACTTTGACATGGTGGGGCGTCTGCGCGAGAACACACTCACGGTACAAGCGGTCGGGAGTAGTCCTATTTGGACAGACCTTGTTGAGGAGTTAAATGAGCCAATAGGATTTGACTTGTCGTTCGTGGCGGACCCGTACTTGCCAACAGATGTCATGAGCCTCAACGCGGTTGAGGTGCCTAGCCTAGCGTTTTTTACTGGCAGTCATGAAGATTACCATCGTCCTACGGATGATGCTGACAGTGTTAATTACGATGGTCTTGCGAGGGTTGCTGAGCTAGGCACGGCAGTTGCCACTCTGTTGGTATCGGAAGTGGCTGCGCCAGAGTTCGTCAAGGTGGAGCAGGATGTGCAGCGAACTGGCCAAGCCATGATGCGTATCTTCACAGGAACCATCCCAAATTATGCGCAGGAAGCCGAGGGGTTGTTGTTGTCAGGTGTTGTTGCAGGTGGTCCGGCTGAGGCAGCCGGTCTGGCTGCAGGCGACCTTATCGTCAGCCTTGCTGGTCAAACAATCGCCGATATTTACGATTACACATATGCGCTTGACGTTCTTAGGGTTGGGGAGCCTGCCGAGGTCGTGTTTATGCGTAATGGTGAACGCATTGTTGCTGAGTTGGTTCCCGAAGCGCGCGAATAATGCAAATTAGCCCGTGAACTGCGGATTGTTTGCTGTGATGTTTGGGCGGTTGGTCTTTCTGGAACTACCCAAGTCTTTCCGGTTGGTTTCCTGCCCGTATTGCATCCGCTATGGGGTTTTGTAATCCGACCCGTGGGTTGGCTGGAAACTTCGTTGTCGACGGATTGGAATCGACTACAGTGGGTTGCCTTGTGCTCCCTCCTTGAGCGCCCAGATGCGATTCCGAGTTAATACATACAGGACGCCGTCTTTTGCGACCGGAGTGCAGTAGACAGCGGCACCGAGGTTATATTCACCCAATACTTCCATCTCTTTCCCAGCACGCAACACGATGATATCGCCGTCTTCGTCGCCTAGAAAAACTTTCCCATCAGCAACGAACGGTGACCCCCAGACGGCCGCAAATGTGTCGTAGGTCCAAAACTCCTCGCCCGTTTCTGGATCCAGCGCGTGTAGAAATCCGGAAAGACTTGAGATGTAAAGTACGCCATCCGAGATAGCGGCGGTCGACATGGTGCGATAGAAATCTTCTCCACCACGGTGCCATACAACATGCGTGTCCGAGATGTCTCCGTTACCAGTTGCGTCGATGGCATAGAAGTGTCCTGGTGCCTCGCCGTGTTCGGGGTCCTGTCCAACGCCGATGTAGACCCTGTTGTTATAGATAACGGGTGTCGACAAAATATTGTTCCGAGTGCCGCGCCCACCGAGAATCCACTCAGCATCTTTCGGGTTACAGTCAAACTCCCAGAGTAAATCGCCATTCTCTGCATTGAGAGCATAGATAACCCCGTTTCCACCAGGGAAAATCACTTGAGCCTGGCCATTGATGACGCCGTACGCCGGATTGGTCCAGGCGCCGTGCAGCACGGTTTCACCTACCGGATTACTTTCCCATAAGAGTTCGCCAGTGTTCTTGTCGAGCGCGATGAAATCTGGTGAGAAGGGAGATGGAATGTTGACGTGGCCTTCGTCGACACCGTTGCTTGTGACCGTGTAGAGAACATCACCGACGATGAGTGGGGAACCCGTGGCAAGGTTGTGGGGAAAGACGTCGAGCTCCCCGATCATGTCATAAGACCAAATAATGTCACCTGAGTTTTCGTCGGTATATTCCTCGTCGACGAAAGGCCCATTATTTTCACCGTCTTCGAAACCTCTGGCATCAAGGCAGACAATGTGTGCCTCGTTGGACACGTAGTAGATGCGGTCCCCCTCCATAAATGCAGTTGAGCACACCCCCTGCAGGGGCCAATCATTCACGCGTCCTGACGAAAGTTTGGGGTGCACCATTTGCCAAAGAAAGTTACCGGATTCTGAATCAAAGGCCATGACGACCCCTTTGTCGCCCTCAATCGCCGGGTCCCGTCGACCTTCGTTATTGGTTCCAACGTAAACACGACCGTTGGCTACGGTTGGTCCACCATAGGCTTGTGAACCGACCGGCTGAGACCATAGGACGTTACTGCCAGTCGAAATGTCCCACTCACTCACGAGGCCAGTTTCACCGGACACCATATTGCGAGATGGCGTGTTGCCAAACATCGAGGCCTCCTGAGCGCTAACGGAACTGGTAAGAAAAAGGAGCGCGGCGGCTATAAGTAGAGGGTGTCGAGTCATTGGTTCTCCGTCACACGAACATTGTCAAAATAAATATCAATTGGCGAATAACCGATGAGTCCAGGACTACCTTGTCGAACAGGTTCTGGGTCCTCGACGGTTACAGTCCAGTCAGTTGGTTCGGGTTCATCACGCGGCCACACTTTACCGCGAATGAGTGCCCTACTATCGTCCACATCCACGCGAAGTTTGAGCGTATACCAGACATCAGGATCCCACGAGAAGTCAAACCGTTCCGCCATACGAAGTTCAGCAGCCCACGAGCGTACTTCAATGCGTTGATGGTTACCTTGAAGATCCATCGTGTAGCCACTGTTGATGACACCGATGTCTGGTCGTC
>Ga0310121_10001229_pt1 | contig 26706 bp, 24 predicted proteins | sample CB27_Tmax_986_MG_FD_203504 | JGI IMG/M metagenome (GOLD analysis project Ga0310121, IMG submission 203504) | Marine microbial communities from Western Arctic Ocean, Canada - CB27_Tmax_986 | ecosystem: Environmental > Aquatic > Marine > Oceanic | place: Canada: Western Arctic Ocean | collected... | reverse complement strand
ATGGCCAGCCCGATGGCCAGGAGGGGCGGCGCAAGCGAAAGCCAGCCGAACGTCTGAGGTGCCATTCGTGAGTTGATACTAGTCGCGTTTTCAATGAAGACGCGTCGGTCGTGGCGGGTGCCGGGCCTGTGGGTCGCCAGTACTGGATCCGTCACGCCGCGACGCGTTGATACTTGTGGTGGAGCCCGCCGACTTGTGGGATGGCGACGGGGCCATCAGCCGCGGACTGAACCGGTCGCCTCGCTGGGCTGTCTTTGCCGAGACTTAGATGCGTTCGAGCATGGCGCGGCGCCCGATCTCGTTGCCGGTGCGTGCTCGCTTGGTCGGTCTTGCCATGTGACGCTCCTTACTGTGCTCCGGATGTCCATTATTCCGGCTGCTCAGACGCCTCTTGTACACCAGGCTTGCCTGCCAACGTGAGCTAGAATGGCGGAGCAATACCAGCAAGTCGACAGCCAGTGCGCGCACGCGGTGTCCGGGCAGACGCGTCCCACGAAGCGGCCCGGGTACCGCGCCGATCCGCGGCGTGGCGGCGAGCGCGTCGACTTGGCGCAACGACGGTTGACTGATGCCACAACAGAGATCTCGCCGATCGCACATTGCACGCCCCGCCTGGGTTGCGGTGGTCTTCGTGATCTCGGGCGGGGCCGGTCTCGCGGGCGCCCAGAACGGCACCACCGGCGAGTGGCGTGTGCACGGCGGCGACAGCGGCTACACCCGGTACGCGCCGCTCGACCAGATCAACGCGAACACGACAAACGACCTCGCCATCGCCTGGCGCCGGCCCCCGGTGGACGCGTCGCTGCTTGCCCGGTGGCCGGAGCTTCGCTATTCGAACAACCTGCGGTCGACGCCGTCGATGATCGACGGTGTGTTGTATGCCTCGAATGGGATCGGGCTCGTCGAAGCGTTCGACCCGGCGACGGGCCAGACCATCTGGGTCCAAGACCTGCCGTACCTCGGCGATGAGACACCGCGAGGCACCGCCAATCGCGGGGTTGGCTACTGGGAAGACGACGGCGGCTCCGCGCGTCGCATTCTCTCCGTGCACACCCCATATCTCCTGGCCACCGACCTCGACACCGGCCGGCTGATTCCAGAGTTCGGCGATAGCGGCAAGGTGGATCTGCGTGTGTACGCCGACACGACCGAGCTGATCGACCATCGCCTGATCTCGCCGCCGCTGGTGGTGCGCGACGTGGTGATCGTCGGGTCGCTGATGGACGACCACCCACCGGTCAAGGAGCAGCGGCCGGGCTATGTGCGCGCGTATGACGTGCGGACCGGTGAGCTCAGATGGACCTGGAGTCCGATTCCGAAGCCTGGCGAGCCGGGTGTCGAGACCTGGCTGGACGACTCGTGGGAATACTCGGGGACGTCGAATGTGTGGACGATGATCAGCGCCGACGAGGAACTCGGGCTCGTGTATCTCCCGACGGGCGCACCCACGAATGACATGTATGGCGGACATCGCCCAGGAAACAATCTGTATGCCAACAGCCTGGTCTGTGTGCGCGCCGACACGGGGGAGCGGGTCTGGCACTTCCAGATGGTCCACCACGACCTGTGGGACTACGACAACAACGTGGCGCCGATCCTGATGGACATCACCGTGGACGGCCGCCCGATCAAAGCGGTCGTGCAGTTGACCAAGCAGGCGATGGCCTACGTGTTCGACCGCGTCACCGGCGAGCCGGTCTGGCCGATCGTGGAGCGCTCCGTCCCGGGGTCCCAGACGCCCGGGGAGTGGATCTCCCCGACGCAACCGTTTCCGACCAAACCGGCGCCATTCGACGTGCACGGTATCTCGGTCGACTCGTTGACCGACTTCACCCCCGAGCTGCGGGCCGAGGCCACCGAGATTGCGGCGGCGTACGCGATGGGAGAGATCTTCACGCCCCCCTCGATTCGAGGGGACGGCGACGGTGACCGCAAGGGCACCTTGCAGGTCCCCGGCGTCGTGGGCGGGGCCGAGTGGGGCGGCGCCGGGTTCGACCCGGAGACCGGCGTGCTGTATGTCCCGTCGGTCACCGGCACGTTCGGAGCGGACCTGAGGCCGGGGAACCCGGACACGATGAATGTCCGCTACACGCGGGGCCTCCGCGAGATGATCCCGGGGCCGCAGGGACTACCGTTGCTCAAGCCGCCCTACGGGCGGATCACCGCGATCGATATGAACACCGGCGAACACATCTGGATGGTGCCCAACGGCGACGGCCCGCGCGACCACCCGGCCATCGCGGACCTGGATCTGGCCAGGCTGGGCCAACCGGGACGCGCGATGACCGTGCTGACCAAGAGCCTCTTGTTCGTCAGCGAAGGGGACCCGAGCATGATCAGAACCCCGCCCGGCGGTGGTCCCGGCGCTGGCAAGGGCTTCCGCGCCTACGACAAGGTGTCGGGTGAGGTCGTCTGGGAAACCACACTCCCGGCCGGCAGCACCGGGTCGCCCATGACCTACCTGCACGACGGCAAGCAGTACATCGTGGTGCCGGTCGGCTCTCAGAGCGGTGGAGGTGAATGGGTCGCGCTGGCCCTGCCGTAGGCCGATGTGCGGGACACGGTGATTGGAGAGAGGGTTTCTATGTCCAGATACACGCCTTGCTTAGACGGTGGCCGAGTTGCGCGCGTCGCCCGACTCGTCATGCTCATGTCACTGCTCTCGATCGGTGTCCAGGCCCAGAATCGAATGCCGCCCATTCCAGACCAGGAGATGACTGAGGCGCAGAAGGCGGCGGTGGCGGAGTTCAGAGCCGAGCGTGGGGAGCCGACAGGTCCGTGGGCCGTGGTCCTTCGGAGCCCGGAGCTGCTCAACCGGTTGCGGGGCGTGAGCGACTACCTGCGGTTCAACAGCTCGCTGCCGCCTCGTTTGTCCGAGTTCGTCATCCTGATCACGGCACGCGAGTGGACACAGAATTACGAATGGTCCGCGCACTATCGCCTGGCGATGGAGGGCGGTCTGAGTGCCGATATCGCGGCGGCTGTCGCCGACGGGCGGCGCCCGGAAGGGATGGCCGATGACGAGGAAGCGCTGTACGACTTCTGCACCGCGCTGCATCGGGACGGGAGGGTGAGCGATGCCGCCTACGCCAGAGCCGTCGCCGAGTTCGGCGAGCAAGGGGTTGTCGACATGGTGGGGCTCAGCGGCTATTACACGCTGATTGCGATGGTGTTGAACACCGCACGGACGCCGCTGGCGCCGAATGCCACGCCGGCGCTCGAGGGGTTCCCCCAGTAACGGCTCTACGGACCCTGAGCAGAACAACGACTGTGCCAGGCTCGCCACTTCGAGCAATCGCCCGACGCCCTGGGCCCAGAGGAGTTCCGCGCGTACGAGCTCAGCGTCGACCGGGGCGCGCGATGCCAACCAGAGGAAGACTGGAATGACAACGCGAGCCCGCTCGGTGTGTCTGGCTGGAGTACTGCTGCTTGTCGCGACCCCGACGCAGGTTCACGGGGGCCCGATTTCGAACCCGGATGGTCTGCGGAACCAGCTCGAAGGCGGCGCGCTGCACGGCGTCAGCCGAACCCTGCTGGAAGAGGTCACCTGGGACGACGAGCGGATCACGTCCATCGACTGGCGGAGCTATCGGCCGCTCTACGTTGGCGCCCCCAGTCCCCGGATCGACACCGTGTTGCTCAACCGTACCGAGGGTGAGGCGATGGGGGCCGGCGAGACCGCCGTGACCGCGGCGCTCGCCAACGCCGTCTTCGACGCGACCGGTGCCCGCATCCGACAGATTCCGTTGACGCCGGAGCGCGTGAAGACCGCGCTCGCCGCTCGCGTGTAGCGCGCGCCGCCATCCCGCTCGTTCCCGCAGGACATCCTCGTGCGTCCACCCGGGTATCCTCGGGCTACGGCCGTAGCTCGCGCCCCTCTTTTTCGAGGTTGCGGGCGCCGGCGAGAATACCGTGGAGCCCGATGTTGCCCTCGTGGCACGCGTACTCGAAGAGGGAGCCGTCGGTGCGCCGGAACGGCATCATCACGGTGTAGGGCGCGGTGTACTCCGTCGGATCGGTGTACGTGTACTCGTAGGCGACCGTGTCGCGATCCAGGCGGGTGAGCCGCTCGACCAAGTGGACGCTGGCGTCGGTGAGCCCGCGCATTCCGCCCTGGAACTGGTCGGTCTCGATGACCAGCGTCTCACCGTCCCAATGCCCCCGGGACGTACCACTGAACTGCGGAAACGGCGGTTTGGAGGTGTCGCCGATCGGGATGATACGGGCGTTGTGCACCATCTCGTTGAGAATCGTCACATACCCGGGCGTCTGGAAGATCATCACGTTGTTGTTATACGAGGCCGACCGCATCGGGGGGCCGGCATTGAAGCCGATCAGGCATCGGTCGCCCGCGCTGCGGCTGTGGTGCGAGTCGTACATATGCTCGCGGCGATACGCGCCTTCCTCGCGGCTGCGCATGGCAGCGTCCTCGGTCCGCGGCGGATACCGGCCGTCGGGCGGGTCGACGATCAGCGACGTGCGCTTGTCGGACGTCAACTCGACGCCCCGCTCGTACCAGAACTCGTTGTAGGACAACACCCCGCCCTCGGCCCGTGGTCGATACTGATTCGCGCCCACCTCGGGGTCGAAGAGGTCGCGGTTCTGACGCGTTCTCTCCGATGCTTCGAATTCGGCGGCCTTCTCTGGCGACAGCGTCTCCAGGTCGGCGAACTGGTCGGGACGCTGAAACGGCGTCAGCGTGCGGAATGTGAAGGTGCCGGAGACATCCGGCTGGCCGTCCGGCGTCCGCATCGGCATCGTGGGGTCGCCCGACTGCGCCAGAGCTGACTGCGGCGCCAACGTGACCGCCATAACCAGGGCAACGAACGTTACGAGGCAGTGCTTGCGCATCGGCGAGTCTCCCAGCTTCATCAGGAATCACGGACCAGACCGCGGCGCCACAGGCCGCTGACACGGACAGGGTAGCATGGTCCCGGCACCTCACGGAGTCGAACGATCGCGCGCCGGAGGCCTGGCCGGGGCCGCTACCGTCGAGCCCCGCTCACTCGTGGCGCAGCGCCATCATCGGGTTGAGACGCGCGGCTTGGTGCGCCGGCCAGAGACACACCGCCACGGCCACGGTGAGCAGCAGCGCCACAATCGAGAGCAGCGTCGTCGGGTCCGTGGGTCACAAGGGATGACGGGCGAGACCGCAGGAAGATTCCGGTCTGTGAAGCGGAACACGCTGTTCAGCGGGGGCCCGGCGTGGTGAACAGCTCGTAAGCCGTTCTCTATGGCACTCGCGTGCCGTCCGGTCTCGTCACGCTAGCCTCCCTACCGAACACGTCGAGACCACGGGCCCCGGTCGCTTTCGCGGGATGGCCTTTGACGATCAGCGGCTCCCCGAAGCTAAACGTGTTCGGGGCGTACCCCCGATTCCGGAGCATGGACGCGGCCGACGGGCCGAAGTAGATGTCCCAGTCGGCCTTCTGGCCACGTTCATCGGTGACCTCGAGCACGAGAATGGGATGCGGATTGACGAAGCTCCATCGCTTGACCGAGCCTTGCAGCTCGACCGTCTGACTCAGATCGAAGAGGCCGGCCGCCCCGTGGTGGGCCGCGGCGGTGGGAGAGAGCGCCAACAGGATGCTTCCGACGGAAACAAGAGCATACGCTCGCATGGTCATGGGCGACTCCTTACTCCCTCCGATTGACGGGTGGATCCTGCGGATACTTTGACGGGACCAGTTGCAGGTTCCGTCGGGCCGCCTCCGCGTTGCAGGCCCAGGGCAGCGACAACGGCTGGCCGCTCGGTCGCCATTCCATGACGAAATTAATCGGGCCCAACAGGAAGATCGGATCTTCCACCGTTACCTCCATCCGCAGGTTGTCGCCCTCGAGCCAGTAGCGCTCGGTCATGCGCTTTTGGGTTGATGACGGAGCGCTCATGAAGTCGCCCGCGATGCCGGCCGGATCAAACGTGAATCGGGTGGTCTCGATGACCAGCCGGTTCTCCTCGTATCGCCCCGTCGAGTACCCATGGATGAAGAACGCCCCGGTCGCTGGATCCGGTTGCCCGTGGCCCGCGAGCCAGACCGTGCGAACGATGTCGTCCTTCTCGTAGGTGAACGTCACCCGATCCACGAGTTGTTCCACCTGAAATGCGTACGGATCGCCGAAGAGCCCCGGCAGGGTGGCAGGCCCGCAGTCGTATTTCGGGGCCGCCAGCTCGTCGAACGCCTCCGTGAACGCTCTCGCCCGAGCGGTCAGCAGTGTCGCTGCCCCGTCCTGGTTCATTTCCGGACACACGTTCGAACTCCCGGGCATGCACGTCCGGCCGGTGAAGATTCCCGCCAGCTCCGGAGCTCCGGCGGGCACGACCTGCGCGTTGGCAGGCAGGCCGGCCGCGAGGGACCCGGCGACGACGAGGCTGTACAACACGCGAGCTCCGCAACTCGTGTTCGCTATCATGCCCGTTGCTCCGTCGTGCGCGCGATGGCGGTGAGCTCCCGTACGTGGTCCTTGATCCGATACCCGTCGATGCGCGCATATTGTTGGTCTGACGCGGGCAGTCGCCACCACAGATAGTCCTCGTCCTGGGGCGGGCGGTTGAGGTTCTCGCGCGTCTGAGCCTGGACCACCATCGTTGGACTCAGCGTGAGCGCCAGCAACAGCAGCAGCCAGCCGACAGCGGCCTGGTCGGTTCGGTTTCGACGATTCATCTCAACCTCCTGCTGTCGTGATCGGTGTGGCGGGCGGGCATCGCTATCGTCTCGAGGAAGCGCGCCTCGTCGAGGTCACGCGTGGTGCTCGGGTCAGACCTCGGACAGCCCCTCGAGCCGGCCCGTGCTGTCGCCGAGCGCTTCGGTCGGCACCCCCGCGCGGGTGAGCAGGGACAGAAGCAGGTTCGCCATCGGCGGCTCCTCGGTGTAGACAACGTGACGCCCCGTCCGGAGGTAGGCGCCGCCTCCCGCCAGGAGCACCGGCAGGTCAACGTGCTCGTGCAGGTTGCCGTCTCCGATGCCTCCACCGTAGACCAGCATCGTGTGGTCGAGCAGCGAGCCGTCGCCGTCGGGCACCGACTGCAGTGTCTCGAGGAACCTGCTGAACAACTGGACGTGATACAGGTTTATTTTCGCCACCTGCGCGATCTTCTCGTCGTCGCCCCGGTGGTGGGATAGGGTGTGATGCGGACCCGGGACGCCGATCTCCGGGTAGGTCCGCTGGCTCAGCTCGCGACCCAGGAGGAACGTTGACACCCGGGTGATGTCGGCCTGATAGGCCAGCGCCAACAGGTCGAACATCAGCCGCGCGTGGTCGGCGAACTGCTCCGGAACGGACACCGGCCGCTCGGGCAGCTCCAGCCCAGCGTCGACGCTGTAGTCCTCCGCCCGCTGCACTCGCTGCTCGACCTCACGCACGGCGTCGAGATACTGCGTCATCCGTGTGCGGTCCCCGGCCCCCAGCGTCCGCTGCAGCCGCGCCGCCTCCTCGGTCACCGAGTCCAGGATGCTGCGGGTCGACCGCAACCTGGTCCGGCGCACCTCCGGGCTCGAGCCGTCGCCGAACAGCCGCTCGAAGACGATGCGCGGGTGGGTCTCCATCGGCACCGGCGTCGTCGATGTCCGCCACGAGATGGTGTTCTGATACACGCAGCTGTAGCCGACGTCGCAGTTGCCGATCAGCTCGTTGGCTTCAAGCGCCAGCTCCAGCGACGGGAGCGGCGTCTGCCGTCCAAGGACCCGGGCGGCGACCTGGTCGGCGCTGACCCCGGCCAGCACATCGGCGCCCTCGGTCTGCCGTGCGTGGACGCCGGTCAACCAGGCGGCGCTCGCCCGCGAATGGTCGCCATTGCCATCGCCGAACGCTTCGGCCTGCCGGTGCGCCAGCCCGGTCAGCACCATGAGCTGCTCCCGGAGCGGCGCGAGCGGCGCGAGCGTGGGCGACAGCGTGAACCCGGCGCCGGTCTCCTCCGGCCGCCACTCCGGCAGCACGACCCCGTTCGGGACATAGACGAACCCGAGCCGCGGGGTTGGCGCCGCGGCCGTCCGGGCGAGCGCCGTCAGCGCTGGCGCCATCGCGTCCAGAAACGGGAGGGCGAGCGTCGCCCCCACCCCACGCAGCAGGGTGCGTCGTGGCAGGTTCCTCTTGGTCACGATCATGACGCCGCCCTCCTCATCTGAAACGGCACGCTCCGCACCACGGCCAGGACGAGCGCGCGCAACCGGTAGTCGTCCGCGGCCGCCTCACGCACGACCGCGCGAACCGCCGGCGCGTCGGTCGACGTGACACCCCGCCCGAGCGCATAGGTCAGCAGCTTTTCGGTCACGGTCGTGACGAACGTCTCGGGACGGTCCAGCAGCAGCCGGCGCAACCCCGCGACGCCCTCGAACGCGGCGCCGCCCGGCACTGTGCCGGACGCGTCGATCAGCTCCCCCGCCGGGGTGGCCGTCCGCCATCGCCCGACCGCGTCGTAGTTCTCAAGCGCAAAGCCAATCGGGTCCATTGGAGCGTGGCACCCGGCGCACGCCGGGTTGGCCCGATGCCGGGCCATGGCCTCGCGCATCGACAACTCGGCGCCGTCGTCGGCCGTCTCGACGAGTGCCGGCACATCGGGCGGCGGGGGGGGCGGGGGCATCCCGAGCAGATTCTCGAGCACCCACTTGCCACGCAGCACCGGCGACGTCCGGTGGGCGTAGGACGTGACGGTCAGAATGCTGCCATGCCCGAGGAGCCCGCGACGGCGCTCGTCGGCGAGCCGCACCCGCCGGAAGTGACTGCCATACACGTTCGGGATGTCGTAGTGGCGCGCGAGCCGCTCGTTGACGAAGGTGTAGTCGGCCGTCAACAGGTCGAGCACGCTGCGCTGCTCGCGCAGCACGCTGTCGACCAGCAGCTCGGTCTCTCGCCGGAACGCCAGCCGCAGCCGCTCGTCGAAATCGGGGAAGCGGACGGCGTCCGGCACGGCCGCGTCGAGATTCCGCAGGTGGAGCCACTGGCCGGCGAAGTTCTGCACCAGCGCGCCAGCGCGCTCATCGGCCAGCATCCGTCGCACCTGCGCGTCCAGCACCTCCGGCTCGCCGAGACGCCCCGCCTCGGCCAGGGCCAGCAGTTCGTCATCCGGCACGCTGCTCCACAGGAAGAAGGACACGCGCGAGGCCAGCTCGCGGTCGCTGATCCGATACGGCGCGCCGGGCGCTGCGTCGGCCGGGTCGCGCTCGACCCGGAAGAGAAACTCCGGACTGACCAGCAGCCGTTCGAGGGCCGCCTGGATACCCCGTTCGAACCCGCCACGCGCGTGGCCGTCGTCATAGAACGCCAGCAGGAGGTCGAGATCCGCGTCGACGACCGGTCGTCGGAAGCCGCGTCGGGCCAGGCTCCCGAGGATCTGGCGGGCGCACGGGCGCTCGGCGGCAGCATCACCAGGCCGGCAATTGAAGATACGGCGCCGGCTCGACGTGTCCCCCGGACCGGTCGCCTCGTAGGGACCGGCGACCTCGACGCCGCTGAGATACGGCCGGCCGCCGAGGCCGTAGCGGCGCGGCCGCAGGAACGGCAACAGGAGCCCCTCGCTCTGCGCGGCGCTCTTCTGGACGAACGTCACCTGCAGATCGTGCGCACCCGCGCGCAGTGGCAGCCGGACGCTGACCTCCGACGGCGTTTCCTCGGCTGCCTCGCCGCCGAGGGTGACGACGTGCGCCGGCGCACCGTCGATCAGCACCTCGAGGGTGTGCGGGGTGTCGAGGCGACGCACACCAGTGAGCTGCGCCGTGACGACATACTCGGCATCGAGCGGGAAGTACCGCCGGATCGTGGTGCCGCCACGGGTGCCGAGCGGCATGGCGTCGAGCCGGACGTCCTGGGACAGATCGGAGGGTGGTCGGTAGCGGTCGCTGGTCACCGGGGTCGACGGGTCGCCGACCGCCAGGCGGCTGATCTTGCGGGCAGCGGCCAAATACCGCTCCATGAGCGTCGGCGATACCCCCAGCACGCCGGCAATGTTGTCGAACCCATAGCTCGTGTCGTCGGGGGGCAGCAGGAAGTCGACCGACACCGGCTCGAGCGCCAGAAGGTCGCGGATGACGTTGGCGTACTCCGTCCGGTTGAGGCGATGGAACGGCTCGGTGCGACCCGGGTCCGGCGCCGCCGCCGCGGCCCGGTCGAGGTCGGACTCGAGCCGCGAGACGAATGCCCTCACCATGGCCACATCGGGCCGTGGTCGGCCCGCCGGCGGCATCGCGCCGGCGCGGAGCTTCCGTGCGACCTGCTCCCACACCTTGGGCTCGCGCTCGACCCCACCGACGTCGGCACCGTCGAGCGACAGTCCCCCGGTCCTCAGGCGCGCGTTGTGGCAGGTGACGCAGTAGCGGTCGAGCAGCGCACGGTCTGTGGCCGCCGCGTCGGGCAGCGGCTGTCCAGCGACCCGAGAGGGCAGCGCCAGTCCGCACGCCAGGGCAAGCAGCAGGCCGGAGCCGGAGCGGAACGGGAGCGTCATCATGTCACCGTGGAGCGTATCCGTTAGTATACTGGCCGCATTCATGACCAGCTCCCCGTCGACGGGTGTATGGCTGCGATGCGCCTGCCTAGCAGCCCGTGGTAAAAGCCCCGCTGCCTTCGACCGGCGTTCTCGGTGCCGCGCGGGGTTTTACCACGGGCTGCTAGTGCTCCTGACCGTCGTGACGGCGGTCGCCGGCGCCGCGGGACAGCCTGCCGCCGTGTCTCGCCCGCTGCTCACCGCGGCCGTCCAGGCGGGCGACGTGCTCGAGGTCGAACGCCTTCTGTCCCAGGTGGTCGACGTGAACGCCGCCGATCCAGACGGCACGACGGCGCTGCACTGGGCGGTCCAGCGCGACGACGTGGAGCTGACCGCGCGTCTGGTCGCGGCCGGCGCCGACGTGAACGCCCCCAATCGCTACCAGGTCACGCCGCTCTCGCTGGCCGCGCTGAACGGGAGCGCCTCCATGGTTGGACGGCTGCTCGACGCGGGAGCCGATCCCCACCAGGCCGCACTCGACGGGGAGACGCCCCTGCTGACCGCCGCGCGCACCGGGATGCCGGAGGTGGTCGAACGTCTGATCGCGCATGGCGCCGACGCGAACGCGCGAGAGGGGTGGCGAGGCCAGACGGCGCTGATGTGGGCGGCCGCTGAAGGGCACCCCGCGGTGGCGCGGCTGCTCGTCGAGCACGGCGCCGACGTGCAGGCGGCGACGAACGACGGGTTCACGCCCCTGCTGTTCGCGGCGCGCCGCGGTGACATCGCGACGACCCGGTTGCTGCTCGACGCGGGCGCCGCGGTGACCGAGACCGCGCCGGACGGCACCAGTGTCCTGGTGCTCGCGATCCTCAACGCCCACTACCAGCTCGCCGGCCTGCTACTCGACGCTGGCGCCGACCCGAACGTCGAGGACGCTCGCGGCTCGGCGCTGCATGTGCTCGCCTGGGTGCGGCGACCGGGCACTCCGTCCACCACGAACGTCATGCCTCGAGTCCCGACAGGCACACTCGACAGCCTGACGTTGGCCGAACGACTGCTCCAGGCCGGCGCTGACGCCGACGCCCGCATCACCTGGGAAGAGCCGCCGTTCAACAAGGTGTCGGGGCGGGTCCGCGTCCCGCGTGACGTGTCCGTGGCGCCGACCTATCTGAGCTGGGTGGGCGCGACGTCGTTCTTCGTGGCCGCCAAGAACGCGGACGTGCCGCTCATGCGGCTGCTGGTCGAGCACGGCGCCGACCCGATGCTCGCCACCCCGCAGAACATCACACCGCTCATGGCGGCGGCCGGCCTCGGCTACTGGCTCGCCGAGTCGCCCGGCATCGAGGCGGAGGCGCTCGCCGCGGTCAAGCTGGCGGTGGAGTTCGGCGCGACGGTCAATGCGGCGACCGACTTCGAGGCGGCCCCGTTGGGCGACCTGCGCTGGGGCGGGAGTACGGCGTTACACGGCGCGGTCATCCGCGACGCCCCGTCGATCGTCCGTTACCTGGTTGAGCAGGGGGCGCGGCTGGACGTGCGGAACTCACAGGGCTGGACGCCGCTCGACATGACGCGCGGGGTCTTCGTCGCGAACACCCAGAAGACCTACGGCGAGGTCGGTCACCTGCTGGAGGCGCTTGGCGCCGCCGCCTCGGCCGCGGGACGGTGACGGGACACGTCACGTTGGGGACTGACTCGGATCGCCATCTGGTGCGGTGTCCAGCACCTTCGCCAGCCCGAAATCCAGCACCGTGACGGTTCCGTCCCCGCGTACCTGGAATTTGGCGGGCTTCAGAGACGGTAGAACGCAGTAGTAGGCTTCCCAAGCTAAGGACCCGCTCAGGAATAACTTGACCATTCTGACCACCGATGCATCCCGTCCGGCTACGTTGTTCGGCGCTTACATACTCCCGGCATGTGCACTCCTCACGCCTTGCCGGACGGGCGCCTCGACGTCCAGAATGATCAACTTGTTCCTGATCGGGTCCTAACGTAACTCTGGAGTATCCGATCCGGGCCAGACTCGGAGAGGACAGAAGGGATAGGGCGGCGCAAGCATGGAAGAGCGGAAGCTGGCGATGAATCGGCGACGTTTTCTCGCCGGTCTGTCGGCTGCCGGTGTCGGGTCGACTCTGCTGCCCGGGGCCCTCATGGCGGTGGCCCAGGACGCCGATGAGATCACGGTGGAGATGCTCGACGCCGCGCAGCGGGTGGCGGGGCTCCACTTCGGTCCCGATGAGCTGCAGCGGATCGTGGGTCGACTGAACCGACCCGGCGGGAGTGGTCCCGACGTGGAGACGCTGCGCGCGGCCGCGCTCGGGAACGGCGCCCCGTCGGCGCTGGTGTTCAACCCGGTGCCGCCGGCAATGACACTCCCCACCGAACGGCACCCGATGCGGCGGGAGACGGTGGCGGTCTCGCGCCCGGCCAGCGACGAGACATTGGCGTTTCTGCCGGTCACCCATCTCGCGAAGTTGGTCGAGAGCGGTCGGGTCACGTCGTCGGAGCTGACCGAGCTCTATCTGGGCCGGCTGAAACGTTATGACCCCACCCTTCATTGCGTCGTGAGCGTTACCGAGGCACTGGCTCGCGAGCAGGCGAAGCGAGCGGACGAGGAGATCGCGGCCGGGAGGTATCGGGGGCCGCTTCACGGAATTCCGTGGGGGGCCAAGGATCTGTTGTCTGTGCGCGGGACTCAGACCACGTGGGGCGCGTCGCCGTATCGCGACCAGACGTTCGACACCGACGCCACGGTCTATAGCCGGCTGACTGCCGCCGGCGCGGTGCTCGTGGCCAAGCTGTCGATGGGGGCCTTGGCATCCGGCGATCGATGGTTTGGCGGGCGCACGCGGAACCCGTGGAACCCGACCCAGGGGTCGAGCGGGTCGTCGGCCGGTCCCGGCGCGGCGACGGCGGCCGGACTGGTCGGGTTTGCCATTGGCACGGAGACCCGAGGGTCCATCGTGTCGCCCTCGTCGCGGACCGGCGTCACGGGGTTACGTCCCACGTTCGGTCGCGTGAGTCGATACGGCGCCATGACCTTGGCGTGGAGCATGGACAAGATCGGGCCGATGTGCCGCGCCGCCGAGGATTGTGCGCTCGTGCTCGATGCCATTCAGGGCCCGGATGGGCAGGACAACACCGTGCTCGACGTCCCGTTCAATTGGGATGCCAGCTCCGACTTGAAACAGTTGAAAGTCGGTTACCCCCGGTCCGCCTTCGAGGAGGCGATCGAGGACAACGAGCGGACCCCGGACCGGGTGGCCGGGCTGCGGCGGATTCAGTCGAACAATCGGGCCGCGCTCGACGTCGTCCGCGGGCTCGGCGTGCAGGTGGTGCCGTTCGACCTGCCGGACCTCCCGGCGTCGGCCATCGGGTTCATCCTCGGTACCGAGGCGGCCGCGGCCTTCGACGCGCCCACCCTGAGCGCGGCGCTCGACGGGATGCGCGAGCTGCCTGAGCAGAGCCGGTGGCCGGATAGCTTCCGGGCTTCCCGGTTTGTCCCGGCCGTCGAGTATCTCCAGGCCAACCGCTTGCGCATGCGGTTCATGGAGATGGTGCACGAAGCGCTGGGCGATCTGGACCTGTTCATCGGCAGCCATGTGTCGTTGACCAATCTCACGGGACATCCGGAGGTCAGTCTGCCCAATGGGTTTCATCGCGGGTCACCCACCAGCCTCCGGCTGACCGGCAAACTGTTTGGTGAGGCCGAGTTGCTCCGACTCGCTCACGCCTATCAGGGTGTCACCGCCCACCACCTGCAGCATCCCACGCTCTAAATTGGCACCAGATCCGTCTGGCAGTCTACGTAGTCGCTGATGCATGAGGCATGTAAGTGATTTTCATACAATAAGTTAGTAGATGCGTGGGGTCATCTGGACTGAATTACACAACTATTACACGGGTGACGGCGGATTGGCTGGTAGTCTGGACACCGTCGTCGGGGCGTGGTGCCGCCGGCGTGTTGCGAAGAGGAGTTGCCGTGGAAACGCCTGAGATTGACTTCAACGACCGGAGCCAGATCAGCAAGGTCACCGCCACGGCGTTCGGCATCTTTCACATCCTCACGGTTGTCGCGTTGTTCTATACCACCTGGCAGGCGGTGGTGGTGGCGCTGGTGCTGCACTGGGTGTGTATCAGCTGGGGCATTGGGATGGGCTATCACCGGCTCCATACTCACCGGGCCTACACGGTGCCGAAGGCGATCGACTATCTCTTCGCGGTATGCGGTGCGCTGACGCTCCAAGGCGGTCCGATCTTCTGGAGCGCAACCCATCGGATCCATCACCAGCGCTCTGACAAGCCGGGTGACCCGCATACGCCGCGTGACGGCCGGTGGTGGTCGCACATTCTCTGGACCATCTTCGGTGAAGAGATGCACTCGAATACGGAGGTCATGGGCAAGTATGCCCCTGACCTGATGAAGGACCGCTTCTACCGGGTGCTCAACAGCTGGCATTGGGTGCCGCTGGTGGTGCTCGGGCTGATATTGCTCGCCGTGGGCGGGTGGCCGTGGGTGCTCTGGGGCATCTTCCTCCGGGTGACCGTCGGGCTGCACTGCACTTGGCTGGTGAACTCTGCGACCCATCTCTGGGGGAGGCGTCGGTTCCAGACCAGTGACGATTCGAAGAATAACTGGTGGGTCGCGCTCCTCACGTTCGGCGAGGGGTGGCACAACAACCATCACGCCTATCCGAGGTCTGCCAAGCACGGCCTGGTGTGGCGAGAGCTGGATATCAGCTGGCTCCAGATCCGGTTCCTCGCGTGGCTCGGACTGGCTCGGGATCTCCAGGTGCCGACCGCCAGCCAGATCGCCAACAAGACGCTGCCGCTCGAAGAGGCCGCGTAGTACCACACGGGCTGCTGGCCCCGTCGTCCCCTTAACGCCTTCCGACAGGCTATCCTTGTCACATGGATCGCTCAGGCGGCACGCGCCGGCGCGCCGTGGTGTTCGTTTGGTTGTTGGGGGCGGGGCTCATTACCGTCACGGTCGGGCTGAATGTCAGCTTCATCGTCGTCAACTGGCGCAACGCCTTGCTGTTGCTCGTCGGGATCGTCAGCTTCGCGGTATTGATTGGCGGGCTCGTGTTGAACACCGTGTTTCTCATTCGCGAGATTCGCCGGAACGAGCAACACGACGCCTTTATTCATGCGGTCACGCATGAGCTCAAAACTCCGCTTGCGTCCATCAAGCTCTATCTCCAGACCCTGCGCAAGCGGGAATTTCCGCCCGAGAAGCAGCACGAGCTGATCGACACGATGCTCGAAGATTCGGAGCGGCTGCAGCAGACCATCGACCAGATTCTGCTGGCGGGGAAGACCGGCGCCGCCCGTCGTGTCGACAACCCAACCGATGTGGACGTATCCGACGTCGTCGGCGAGTGCGTCGCGCTGGCCGGACGGCGGCACCATCTGGTGGATGGCGAGGTGCAGCGCGTAGACGATGTGCCGCACGGGACCTTCGTCGTCAAGGGCGACCGGGAAGAGCTGGTGGCCGCCGTGACCAATCTCGTCGACAACGCCATCAAGTATTCCGGCGAAGGTGTGCGGGTGGGGGTGGAGGTGGCGCGCACGGGGGCGAGGCGGGTCGCCATCAGCGTGCGCGATCAGGGCATCGGCATCACCAGTCAGGAACTGAAGCGCGTGTTTCGTCGGTTCTACCGGCTCCCGGCGGCGCTGCAATCACGGATCCGGGGGACCGGCGTCGGGCTGTCCATCGTACGGGCGGTGGCGCGGCGGCACGGCGGGCGCGCGTACGCGGAGAGCAGCGGCGCCGGGAAGGGCAGCACCTTCACGCTCGAGCTGCCGTTGAAGTCGTCATGAACCGGGTACTCATCGTCGAAGACGAGGAACACCTCGCCGAAGGCCTGCGGCTGAACCTGGAAGCGGAGGGGTTTGTCGCTGAGGTCGAAGACAACGGTCAGGTCGCTTTGGATCGGTTGACCTCCGATTCGGACCGGTTCGACGTGGTCCTGCTGGACGTGATGTTGCCGGGGCTCGACGGGTTCGAGGTGGTTCGTCGGCTCCGTGAGGCCGGGCGGTTCGTGCCCGTGATGTTGTTGACGGCCCGTTCCCATACCGACGACGTGCTGGCCGGGTTCGAGGCGGGTGCGGACGACTACCTGCCCAAACCGTTCGACCTCTCGATTCTGTTGGCACGGTTGCAGGGATTGCTGCGGCGCAAGACGTGGTTCCTCGGTCACGCCGCCGGCGGGTCCGAGGAGTTGGAGGAGTTCGCGTTCGCCGGGAAGCGGATCGATTTCCGCGAACAGATGCTGTACTGGGATGGCACGACGCAACCGCTAACATTGATGGAGGCGACCCTGATGCGCTATTTCGTGCGCCATGCCGGACACACCGTCTCCCGGAAGGCGCTGCTTGAAGAGGTCTGGGGTGTTCGTGAAGACACCGATACCCGCACCATCGACAATTTCATCGCTCGCTTGCGCCGCTATCTCGAAGCGGAGCCGTCGCATCCGAAACATCTGCAGACGATCCGAGGAGTCGGTTATCGTTTCGTGGCCGAGCCCTAGGCATGCGCGCTCTGGTGAAGGTCGGGATCGGTGTTGCGGCGCTGTTGGTGTTGGCGTGGCTGTTCGTCTCGACGCTGCAGGACACGATTGCCGAACCATACGATGTCGACGACACCGTATTCTCGGGCTGGACGCTGGTGTCTCGGCCCCCCACGTCCGGGGCGCTGGTCGGCTTGGGTCTCCGGCCCCCCCAACGATTGTCTCCGGGGCTCTTCGACGAGCTGTTCGCCCGGACCATGGCCTCCCTGACGACGCCGGGCGATGCCCTTCTGCCAATCGTGCTCTCCGGTGAGCTGCAGGGCGAGCTCGGTATCGTGCTGCCGCCGGACGAGATGTTGGCGGCGGCGCTGGACGCTGGGCTCGAACGCGTATCGTTGCGGCCCGTCTGTATGGCCGTGAAGCGAGAGCCGTTCATGGGCCGCACGCGCGAGTTCTTCTTCCTCGTGGTCGACGCCCCGGAGCTCGTGGCGTTTCGGGTCCATCTCAGCGCCATGGCGGCCGAGCGTGGTGTCGCCGATGCGCTGACCGATCCGACATTCGAGTTCGTCCTCCCGGTGGCCGGGTCGGACGCCAGCTTCGACACCTGGTGGCCGCTGGTCGTTGATCGCGAGACCGACTGCCAGGCGCCCGTGGAATAGAAGGTGACAACATGCCCGAGACAACCGTTCTTCAGGTCTTTACCGACTTCGTGTGACCCTGGTGCTATCTCAGTACCGGGCGTATTGAGCGACTACAGCAGGCCTACCATCTCGATCTGCGATGGGTCTTCTTTCCGCTGCACCCGGAGATCCCCGCGGACGGACGTCCGCTCGCTGAACTGTTCGCCGGACGTGGCTATGACCTGGAGGCGATGCACGAGCGGATGCAGGGGTTGATGGATGCCGAGGGGCTTCCGTATGGTCGCCGCACGCATACCTACAGCAGCCGTCTCGCGCAGGAACTGGCCAGGTGGGCCGACTCCCGGCGCGAGGGGGACCGGTTGCACCACCTGATCTATCGCGCATACTTCGTTGACGGACGCAACATCGGCGATCCGAGTGTGCTCGCCGACCTGGCGGCCGCCGCCGGGCTCCCGCTCGACGAGGCCCGGGCGGTGCTCGACCAGCGAACATGGCGAGACGCCGTGGATGCCGATTGGGCGATGTCCTCGCGCTCCGGTATCACTGGCGTCCCGACGTTCGTGGCCGGTGGACAGCAGGCGGTTGGCGCCCAGCCCGAACCGGTCTTGCGCGGACTGCTGGACGTCGCCGGTGCCCAGCCGCGTCTCAGCAACACCAGCACCTGACCCCAGCTCGAACCGCCGCGGCGACACCCGATCGAAGACATCCCCGATCTAGGTCGCAGGCGGACGCTTCAGCCCGAGCTCAGCGCGAGCGTCGGCCGAGCCGCGCTTGAGTCGGTCGCCGAGCTCGATGCCGGTCGAGCCGGCGATACGGACCATCCGCTCGAAGTTCGAGGCGACGCCGGCCGCGTCGACCATGGCGGTCGGACCCATGGCATCGACGACGGCGGTCCGCGTTGCCTCAAGGGCCTCCGACCCTGTGACGATCGCCTCGGCGAACGCGACGAGCGTTGCGCCATGGGGCACACGACTGTCGTGGCCGGGGTCGGCGAGCGCGGTGATATCTGCGAGTTCGCCTTCGAGCGCACTGCTCTCACGGAGCAGCCAGGCATGGGCGCTGGTTCAATAGAAACAATCGTGGAGCACCGATACGCGACCCGCGATCAGCTCCATCTGCGGTCGGCTGAGGCTTCCCTGACAGGCGCCCGCGTCGCGCACGCGCTCGTTTGGCAGGTAGTGAACCGCGCTCAGGTCGGCCAGTGTCCGCACCTCGTCGGGCACGACGCTCATGGCACGAATGACGTTTCCGGTCTTCCCCGCGGGCCAGAGGTCGGCTTCCGGGGTGTCGGCGTTGTCCATCGGCACCATCGGCACCCAGGCTTCCTCGAGACGGAGGACGGCACTCGCCGGACGGTAGCGGGTGGGCGCCCCAGGGAGCGGTGCGGGCAGCGGATGCTCCGGCACAGCGACCGCGCGGCAAAATCGGTCGATACTCACCAACGCGACGACGGTGCCGACGATCTCGACGTACTGCCCGTCGCTCAGCCCCTCGTCAAGCTGCGCCTCGTACCAGCGCCGGGTGAGCCGGCCGGCATCGTGCATGACGGCGTGAGTGACTTCGACCGCGGCGTCGGGGAGGTCGCTGACCGCGGTGTGGCGGCCGGCCACGATGTGTGGCGACAGGGCCACGCGACGCGCACGGCATTGATCACACCTGACAGACGCGCGTGCTTCGTGCGCGATCGCGACGCGCTGCGCCCCCGTCCACCCGGTGCCCGGTCGGGCCAGCCGATCCCAGAAGCGTTGATGACTCTCGGCGAACCCCGGCCGGATGGGCACCGGGGCAGGGGCATACGACAGCATCGCGCAAGGGCCTCAGTCCACGATGGCGCCGTACACCAGTTCCTTGAATGCCTCCCGGAATCCGCCGCCCCGTGACGGCGAGACCGCGGCCATGATGACCGTGACAATGCCGTGCTCAGGGTCGATGGAGAACCGCGTGCCCGATGACCCGTCCCACCAGTATTCGCCCTGTCCCACGGGGAATGAGTAGGCGCTGGCATCCAACACGACGTTGAAGCCGAGGCCCCAGCCGGAGCCGGCCATGTAGCCGCCACCGATCGGCAGTACCGAGTCCGGGAGGTGATTGCGCGTCATCAGCGCCACCGTGTCGGCCCGCAGCACTCGGGTGCCGTCGAGCTGCCCGGCGTTCAGGAACATCTGGGACAATCGGACGTAGTCCATCACCGATGACAGCAGCCCGACCCCGCCCTCGATCAGCGCGGGTCGTTGGGTGAACGGCACCTCCTCGATCGCGTGCGGACGCAGGGCGCCGGTCTCGCGGTCCGGGCGGTACACGCTCGTGAGCCGGTCGACGCGTTCGCCGTCGGCCCAGAACACGGTGTCCGTCATGCCCAGCGGTGCCAGCACACGTTGCTGCAGGAACTCCTCGAACGGCTGGCCAGACCAGATTTCGACGAGCCGGCCGAGCATCGTCGTGGAGATGCCGTAACGAAAACGTGTGCCCGGGTCTTCAAACAGCGGCACGCGTGCGGCATTCGCGACCATCTGGGTCAGGGGAATGGAACGCAGCCGGACCCCCTCCGCGCGGTAGATCGCCGAGCTGCGGCTCCCGATGCCAGAGGAGTGGGTGAGCAGGTGCCGCACGGTGATGTCGCCGTCCCGCGCGCGGGTCTGCGACAGGTCCGGGTCGCTCGCGTCGAGAAACACCCGTTGGTCTTCGAATTCAGGCATGTATCGCGAGACTGGATCATCGAGCTGAAATTTCCCGTCCTCCCACAACATCATCACCGCGGTGCTGGTGATCGGTCGGGTCATCGAATAGAGCCGGAAGACGGCGTTCTCGGGCATGACGTCGCCCGCGGCGAGGTCCCGCTGACCGAGAGCCTCGAGATACACGAGCTTGCCGTGCCGGGCCACCGCGGCGACGACGCCGGCCACATCCCCGGCGTCGACGTGCGCCTGCAGGGCGGCCGTCGCGGTCGTCAAACCCGCTGACGACAGACCGACCGACTCGGGCGTGGCCCGTGCAAGATTCTGGGCGGCTGCCGGCGGACCCGCCGCGAGCCACGCGATAGCGAGTGCGATAGATGTGAGCCTCATGGCTACGGATCTTAGCAGCCCCGGAGTGGGGCGGGAGCGATACGCCAGACGGTATAATCGAACATTTGTCGTCTGGTCGAGATGGCGACCAGTGGGGACGAGGCAGAAGGCGGGATGATGTGGCGATTGTCGATGGCGGTGGGCGGCGCGGCGATGTGCACCTGTCTGGGGGGAGGGGTGCCGCGCGCCGAGGCGCAGTCCGCGACCCAGCCGGTGCCTACCGACGTATCGCTCGGGCTGAGCCCCGGCCGACCCCGGGTGCGACCCATGCGGGTCGACGTCCCTCCGGTGATCGACGGACAGCTCGACGACGAGGCCTGGCGGACGGCGACGGTCTTGACGCAGTTCACGCAGCAGTCGCCGCTTGATGGCGCGCCGGCCACGGAGTCCACCGAAGTCTACGTCGCCTACGACAGTGAGCATCTCTACTTCGGATTTGCCGTGCACTACTCGGACCCGTCCATCATGCGAGCCAACCGGGTCGACCGCGACCGGGCGCCGCAGGACGACCTGATGACCGTGTATCTCGATACGTTTCTCGACCAGCAGCGCTCGTACGATTTCGATGTCAATGGATATGGCGTGCAGGGCGACGGGATTATCGATGCGGGCGGCGGTCGGTCGCAGGCGATTCCGTTCGCGGACCGGTCGTGGGACGCGTTGTTCGAGACCGCCGGCCAGATCGTCGATGACGGCTATCGGGCCGAGATGGCCATTCCGTTCAAGAGTCTTCGATACCCCAGGCGGGCTCCGGGCGAGCCGCACCAGTGGGGTTTCCAGATCGTGCGTGAGATCAAGGGAAAGGACCAGGAGAACGATGTCTGGGCGCCGATGTCTCGCGATGAGCCGAGTTTTCTGGCCCAGATGGGCCTCATCGAGGGCATGACCGGGCTGTCGACCAGCCGCAATCTCGAATTTCTCCCGACCTTTACTGCGATCAAGTTTGGTGCGCTGGACGAGACGACCGGCGCGTTCGAAACCGGTGACACGGACCCCGACGCCGGGCTGAACGTGAAATACGGGGTCACGTCGAACCTGATCGCCGACTTCACCGTCAATCCGGATTTCTCGCAGATCGAGTCTGACCGCCCCCAGATCGAGGTCAACCGGCGGTTCCCGTTGTTTTTTCCCGAGCTGCGCCCCTTCTTTCTCGAAGGCGCCGAGATTTTCAGCGTGCGCGGACCGGTGACGTTCGTGCACACCAGAACCATCGTCGACCCGCGTGTGGGGGCAAAGCTGAGCGGTAAGGCGGGGAACACGGCGCTCGGGGTGCTTTTCGCCGACGACGAGGCACCGGGGAATCTCGACGACGCGGGCGCGCTCGGATTTGGCAAGACGGCGAAAACGTTCATCGGTCGCGTCAAACACGATCTCTATACGGAGTCGCACATTGGCGGCATGTTCACGAACCGGGAGTTCGCCGGCGCCTACAGCCGCCTCGGGATGTTCGACGGGGATTTCCGCCTCGGCAGCACCCACACACTGGGCTACCGCGTGGCCGGCACCCAACGTCGCGACGCCGACGACGCGGAGGGGGCGGAGACTACCGGGTATTTGTGGGACGTCGACTTTCGGAAGCAGGGTCGCAACCTGAGCTACTTCGTCGCCAGCTTTGCCCTCTCGCCGGACTTCGAGACCGACTCGGGGTTCGTGCGCCGGCAGGACCAGAAGCGCACGTTCGGCAACGTCGGGTATCGATGGTGGCCGGAGTCCTGGCTGATGAGCTGGGGGCCCGAGTTCGGGTACGGGCGTCTGTTCGACTTTGACGGCGTGCTCCAGGACGAGAACACCTCGGGCGGCGTGGACCTCGAGTTCGCGAAGAACATCAGCGTGGGGGTCAGCGCAAGCCGGGACCTCGAACGGTTCGAAGGCACCGATTTCGTGCAGAATCGACTCAAGGTCAACGGGCGCATCAACACGAGCCGCGCCTTTCAACTGGGGGCAGGGTTCGACATGGGCGACCAGTTGTTTTTCGACGTCGACAACCCATTTCTCGGGCGTGGGAGCGGCGGGAATCTCAATGTGACGCTTCGGCCGGTGTCGAGATTTCAGTCACGTCTCAGCTTCGACCTGAGCCGCTTGACAGACCCTCGCAATGGGGACGTGGAGGTGTTCAACGTCAAGATTGTCCGGGCGCAAAGCACCTATCAGTTCACGGACCGACTGCTGTTGCGCAACATCACCGAGTTCAATACATTCGATGACACGCTTGACCTGAACCTGCTCTTTACGTATCGCGTCAACGCCGGTACCGTGTTCTATGGAGGCTATGATGACCACTATCGGCAGGCCGACCGTTTGGGCAATGATCTCGACGGCGACGGAATAGACGACCCGTTCTTGCTGACACAGGACTATCGACGCACGAATCGGGCCGTGTTCATGAAGGTCCAATATTTGTTTCGATACTAGCCCGCATTATTCATGAACGCGCGAAGCGAAACGGCGAAGATTGGTCGTTGCAGCCGCGGTTCATGAATAATGCGGGCTAGGACACTCGACTACCGGGCCCAGCGACCCGGTCGCGACGGGCGGAGAACCCCAGATGACCATGAAATTGCGCATCGGCGTCGGTATGTCCATGGTGGCAGCGGTTGCCATGTTCGCGCCCCAGGCGGCGGCCCAGGACTGGCCGCAGTGGCGTGGACCGAACAGAGACGGGTCGGTCACGGGGTTCAACGCCCCGGCCGCCTGGCCGGCCAGCCTGAACGAGCAATGGAAGGTCGATGTCGGGTTCGGCTACGCCTCGCCCATTCTCATCGGTGACGTCGTCTACATGTTTACGCGTCAGGGTGACGACGAGGTGATGACGGCGCTTGACGCAGGGTCTGGCGAGACCCGTTGGAGCACGAAGTATCCGGCGCCGTTCAACATGGTGGCGGCGACCCGGAATCACGGCCCCGGACCGAAGTCGACGCCGGCCTACGCTGATGGACGACTCTTCACGCTTGGCATCAGCGGCATCGTGACCGCTTTCGATGCTGCCACTGGACGTCAGTTGTGGCAACGGCCCCACGACGCGGTCGAACCGCTGTATCACACCGGCCAGTCCCCGTACGTCGACGGTGACCAGGTGATTCTGCATGTCGGCGGGCAGGACGCCGGGGCCCTGACTGCCTTTGACGCGGCCACCGGCCAGGAGCGGTGGCGCTGGGACGGCGACGGGCCGGCCTACGGGTCGCCGATCGTTGTCGAGGTGGAGGGCGTGCGACAGGTCATCACCTTCACCCAGGAGAACTTCGTTGGCGTGACGGCGGATGGCGGCCAGTTGCTGTGGCGTCGTCCCTACACCACGGCGTCGAGCACCACGTCGCAAACGCCGCGTCTCTATGATGGGGACGTCATCGAGTCGGGGCGTGGCAACGGGATCACCCGGTTCCGGGTCGTGCGGGAGGGCAACGCCTGGACCACCGAGGATGTCTGGCACGCCGACGAGGTGTCGCTGCACATGACCAACGGGGTCGTCGTGGACGACGTCCTTTTCGGGTTGTCGCATCTCAACAGCGGGCAGTACTTCGGGCTCGACCTCGACAACGGTGAAGTGTTGTGGACGAGCGAACCCCGTCAAGCCGACAACGCCGCCATTCTCAACGTGGGGACGACGATCCTGTCCTTGGAGGACGACGCGGAGCTGGTGGTCGTGCCCCACAGCCGGACCGGCTTTGAGCCAGTGCGGCGTTACGAGGTGGCCGACAGTTCAACCTGGGCGTTGCCCACGCTGTCGGGCAACCGGTTGTTCGTCAAAGACGTGGAGTCGCTGACCTTGTGGACAGTCGACTAGCAGCCCGTGGTAGAAGTCGCGCGTCGCACCGAGAGTGGCGCCGGACCGGCCGGGCAAGGCGATAAGAGGGAAAATACCGGCAGTATTTGACCGATGAACAACGCAGATCGGCCGGATTCAGCGTCGGTCGAATGCAGCGGGACTTCTACCACGGGCTGCTAGACGGTTGCGCAGATTCTGGCTGGACAGGGCTTCGTCGCGGGGTGCGCACTGTCGTGCGCCCGCCGATTTCATGAGTCAACGGTTGCAGCACGCCAACAACGCAGAGGAGAGCACGATGTCACTGAGAATCAACCACACCGCGCCGGACTTCACGGCGGAGACGACGCAGGGCACCATCAACTTCCACGAGTGGATCGGGGATGGTTGGGCTGTCATGTGCTCGCATCCGAAGGACTTCACGCCCGTCTGCACGACCGAGCTGGGCACGCTGGCCGGACTGCAGGGTGAGTTCGCAAAGCGGAACTGCAAGATTCTGGGGATCAGCGTCGACCCGGTTACGAACCATGAGAAGTGGTCCAAGGACATCGAGGCGTCGCAAGGGCACGCGGTTGGATATCCGCTGATCGGCGACCCCACTCTCGAGATCGTCAAGGCCTACGACATGCTCCCGGGCGATGCCGGCGACACCAGCGAAGGACGCACACCGGCAAACAACGCCACCGCGCGGTCGGTGTTCGTCATCGGGCCCGACAAGAAGATCAAGGCCACGATCACGTATCCGATGAGCACCGGCCGCAACTTCGACGAGATCCTGCGACTGCTCGATTCGTGCCAGCTCACCGCACAGAAGAAGGTCGCGACGCCCGCCAACTGGAATCAGGGCGACGACGTCATCATTCTGCCGTCGGTCTCAGATGAAGATGCCAGGGCGACGTATCCGGACGGCTGGCAGCAGCCGCTCCCCTACATCCGCGTCGTGCCGCAGCCGAAGTAGTCCGGTTCCTCGCTCCGCCACGGCGCAGCGGCGTTTCTCACCGCCCTGAGGGTCGCACTGAAGACGGCCCGTCCGGGCGTTTCGCCGGTCGACACACGTAGCCAAGGACATAGATGCCATCCTTCGACGTCGTCTCTCAAGTCAATATGCAGGAAGTCATGAACGCCGTGAACCAGGCGACCCGCGAGGTCGACACCCGGTTCGACTTCAAAGGGAAGAACGTGAAATTCGAGCTGGAGGGATCGGCCATCACCATGAAGGCCCCCGACAAGTTCCAGCTGAGCCAGATGTACGACATCCTCACCGCGAAGCTGGCGGCCAGGAAGGTCAACGTCAAGTGTCTCGAGCGGGAGGAACCGCAAGAGAATGTCGCCGACGCCAATCAGGTGGTGAAGGTGCGTCAGGGTATCGAGAGCGATCTGGCCCGGCGCCTCGTCAAGACCGTCAAGGACGCCAAAGCGAAGGTCCAGGTCGCGGTCCAGGGAGACCAGCTTCGAGTGACCGGCAAGAAGCGCGACATTCTTCAGGATGTCATCAGCCTGCTCAAGGAAGAGAAAGTCGACATGCCGCTCCAATTCATCAATTTTCGCGACTGATGACACCACGCACCGATCTGCAGGCGGAGGGCGACCGCGATCTTCGCACGCGGCTGCTAGCGGACCACACGGTGACGTCGGCGATCGAGCGCCTGGCCAAGAAGGGCCTGGGCGAGGGCGCCGGACGTCCACGCCATCATTGACGGCTGTCGGACCACGCTGGGGGTGGACGGGCCACTCGAGATCTTCGTCTACCCAGAGCCACGGTTCAACGCGGCCGCGGTCAAACCTGAGAAGGGACGCCTGCTGCTGATGGTGTCCTCGGCGTTGCTCGAGGGGTTTGAGCCGGACGAACTGCGCTTCGTGGCCGGACACGAAGTGGGGCACTACCTGTTCGACCACCACGCCATCCCAACCGGGCATTGTTGAGCGGACAGGTCAAGATGCCTGCACAGCTGGCGCTCCAGCTGTTCACCTGGCAGCGTTACGCCGAAATCTCGGCCGATCGCGCCGGGCTGATCTGCGCTGGTGGCCTCGAGCCGGCCGCCCGTGGTCTCTTCAAGCTGGCGTCCGGGCTGAAGGGCGACCGCGTGCGGGTCAGCATCGCCGAGTTCTTGGCCCAGGTCGGTGACCTGCGCCGGGAGGCCGAGATGCAGGATGTCGATGTGCAGGCACGGCGCGGTGACTGGTTCGCGACGCACCCCTTCAGCCCCCTGCGTTTGAAGGCAGCCGAGCTGTGCGCCGCCTCGGAGGTCATGACCGACGGGGGGACGTCACGCGCGACGCTCGAGTCCGAGGTCCAGGAACTGATGACCCTCATGGA
>Ga0310121_10001228_pt1 | contig 26727 bp, 24 predicted proteins | sample CB27_Tmax_986_MG_FD_203504 | JGI IMG/M metagenome (GOLD analysis project Ga0310121, IMG submission 203504) | Marine microbial communities from Western Arctic Ocean, Canada - CB27_Tmax_986 | ecosystem: Environmental > Aquatic > Marine > Oceanic | place: Canada: Western Arctic Ocean | collected... | reverse complement strand
CTCGTGCGGGTTGAACTTGATTGTCGGCTCCGCGGCTGCCGCAAACGGCAGCAGCAGCGCGACCGCCAGTGCAGCGAGCAGGGCGGTCGCGCCCCGGCTACGGCTGCCGCCACTTGTTCCATACCCAGCCATATGGTCGACTGCGGCGACCGATATTTAAGCCATTTTCGAAAAAATATTTTGAAGGTTCAGCGGTCGCCGCCCCACAGCCGCCACGCGCCGAAGAGCGCCGGCAGCGCCACCGGCAGTGAATACGGCAGCGTCGGGAGCGAGAGCAGCGCCATCAGCAGGCACCACGCGCGCGCCCCGATCGCGTCGCCCCCCTGCAACCGCCACGCCAGCCGCAGTCCCGCTAGGCCACAGACCAGGATTACGACCGCCCAACTCGACGGCAGTCCGGTCGTGACCGGCGACTCCCCAGCGGGCGCCAGCAGCAGCCCCAGCCCGATGAATAGCAGCGCCACCGCCGCGCTGGCGACGGCGACCACGGCGGGGAAATCGCCGCTGGCGGATGGGGAAGCGTCGTCGGGGCCCACGGTAGCCGAGTTGCGCCAACGTTAATACCCTGCTGCGGGTGCCGCAGCTCCCGCGCAGAAATGTCCGAAGCCGTCGATATTGCACCCGCCACAGGCCGGCTGGGAGTGCTGCTGCCGGGGCTGGGCGCGGTCTCGACCACCTTCATCGCTGGCGTGCTGGCGCTGCGAAAGGGGCTGGCGCAGCCGATTGGCTCGCTGACGCAGCTGGGGGTGGTGCGGCTCGGCAAGCGCACCGACCACCGCGAAGTCCCGGTCCGCGACCTCGTGCCGCTCGCGCAGCCCGACCGGCTGGTGTTCGGCGGCTGGGACATCTTTCCCGACGACGTCTACGCCGCCGCATGCAAGGCGGGCGTGCTCGAGTGCGAGCTGCTCGACCAGCTGCGGCCGGAGCTCGAGGCGATTACGCCGATGCAAGCGGTCTTCGAGAAACGCTTCGTCAGGAATCTGGACGGCGCGCACGTCAAAGCCGAAACGGGCCACCGCGCATGCATCGAGGCGCTGCGTGCCGACATCCGCGAATTCCGCAGGGCGCACAAGCTGGAGCGGGCGGTGATGGTCTGGTGCGGCTCGACCGAGGTCTACCAGCCGGCGGAGGGCGACATATTCGAGTCGCCCGACGCATTCGAGGCGGCGCTGGACAGCGACCATCCCGCGATTGCGCCGTCGGTGCTCTACGCGTATGCCGCGATTCGCGAAGGCGTGCCCTACGCCAACGGCGCGCCAAACCTGTCGGTCGACTTCCCGGCGATGTATGCGCTGGCGCGCGAGGCGGGGGTGCCGATTGCGGGCAAGGACTTCAAGACCGGGCAGACGCTGATGAAGACCATCTTGGCGCCGGGGCTGAAGGCGCGGCTGCTCGGCATCGACGGCTGGTTCTCGACCAACATTCTGGGCAACCGCGACGGCAAGGTGCTCGACGACCCGGAGAGCTTCCGCTCGAAGGAGGTCTCCAAGCTGGGGGTGCTGGAGCAGATGCTCGAGCCTGAGAAATTCCCCGAGCTGTACGGCAACCTGTACCACAAGGTGCGCATCAACTACTACCCGCCGCGCGGCGACAACAAGGAGGGCTGGGACAACATCGACATCCGTGGATGGCTCGGCTACCCGATGCAGATAAAAGTCGATTTCCTCTGCCGCGACTCAATCCTTGCCGCCCCCATCGTGCTTGACCTAGCGCTGTTCCTCGACCTCGCCCAGCGCGCGAAAATGGGCGGCATCCAGGAGTGGCTCTCGTTCTACTTCAAGTCGCCCATGACCAAGCCGGGGCTGCCGCCGATGCATGACCTGTTCGCGCAGAAGGTGAAGCTGGAGAATACGCTGCGGCACCTGATGGGCGAGACACTGATAACGCACCTCGGGCTGGACTATTACGAGGACGAATGACCACTCCCGCCTACTTCACTCGCTGGCGTACCATCTACCAGACCGCCAATCCGCTGCCTGGCGCCCCGCTCGACCCTGTCAGCCGCTGGATGCTAATCACGCGGGCGTGCGTGTTCAACATGACGCTCTTCTCGGGGCTCGTCGGGGTGATGCTGGCGGCGCAATTGGGGCCGGGGGTGGTCGCGCCGTTCGATGCGGTGCTGGTCGTCGTTGGGTTGCTGCTGGCGCACGCCGGCAACAACATGGTCAACGACTACTTCGACACGCTGCACGGCGTCGATACCGCTGACTACCCGCGCGCCAACTACGCGCCGCACCCGCTGATGCACGGGCTCGTGAGCAAGCCGGGGCTGATTGCCGCCATTTTCACCTACTACCTTGCGGATTTGATGATAGCGGGCTGGTTTGCGCAGAAAATCGGCGTCATCATCTGGTATTTCGTGCTGGTCGGCTTCGCGATTTCGGTGCTCTACGTCGCCAAACCGCTGCGGCTCAAGTCGCTCGGGCTCGGGGAGTTCGCCATCTTCCTAGTGTGGGGGCCACTGATGGTTGGCGGCGCTTTCTGGGCGCTCGCCGGCAACGTCGCGACCGAAGCGCAATTGCAGCAGGCGATGCTGGTCTCAGTGCCGTATGGCCTGACGGTGATGGCGGTCGTGATGGGCAAGCACATGGACAAGCACGACGACGATACGCGCAAGCGCATCCACACGCTGCCGGTGCTGCTCGGCCTCGCCGGTGCAGCGCGGCTGACGCAGCTGCTCATCTGGGCCTTCTTCCCGATTTGTTTCTGGCTGGCGCTGCCGGCCGACGGCCCGCTAGTCGGCGGCGGCGGCCATCCCTTCATGGCGTTACCACTGCTGGCGCTGCCGCGCGCGATGCTCTGCGTCCGCCGGCTGGGCGAACCTGTTCCGGCGACTCCGCAGGAAGCGTTCCGGATTGCGTTCGACGCGATGCCACCCGAGATGACGAAAGGGCGCACGCCCGACGACCCGCCTGACGAATACCCGCTCTGGCCGCTCTGGTATGTGGCGTGGGCGTTCCACTTCGTCAAGCTAGGCGGGCTGCTCTTCACGCTGGGGCTGGTGGTCGACACGCTCTGGCTGCGCGGCGCGCTGCCGTTCTAATACCGCCGGCGCTCAGGCCGCGTGGAGGCGATAATCCTTGTCGGCGGCTTCGGGACGCGGCTGCGGCCGCTGACGCTCGCGACGCCCAAGGCACTGCTGCCGCTCACCAACGTGCCGATGCTCGAGCGGCTGGTGCACAGCCTGCCGGAGCGCGTCACGAAGGTGGCGCTGGCGGTGCATCATCAGGCCGACGCGATTGCGGCGCATTTCGCCGCAATCGATTGCGGACGCAAGGTCATTACCGTGCCCGAGACGGAGCCGCTCGGGACCGGCGGTGCGATGCGCAACTGCCGCGAGCACATCACAGGAACGGCGCTGGTCTTCAACGGCGACATCGTCTCGTCGCTCGACATCGAGGCGATGCTGAAACAGCATCGCGCGACCGGCGCGCTCGGGACGCTGGCGCTGTGGGAGGTCGACGACCCGAGCCGCTACGGCGTGGCGGAGCTGGACGGCAACGCGATTGTCGGCTTCCAGGAGAAGCCGGCGGCGGGCGAGGAGAAATCGCGGCTGATTAACGCCGGGACATACCTGCTCGAGCCGCAGGTGCTCGAAATGATTCCCGCCGGCCACAAAGTCTCGGTCGAGCGCGAAATCTTCACGCAGCTGGCTGGCGCGGGGCTGCACGGCTTCCCCTTCGCAGGCAGCTGGATTGACGCCGGGACACCCGAGAGCTATCTCGCGGCGAACGCGATGTTGCTGGAGCGCGAGGCGACCGCGGCGCATCCCGGCGCGAGCGTGCGTGGCAACGCGCTCATCGCAGAGGACGCCGAAATCGCGAGCAGCATCGTCGGTCCCGACACGGTCATCGGCCCCGGAGTGTCGCTTGACAGGTGCGTCGTGCGCCGTTCGGTGCTCCTCGCCGGAGCCAGCGCAACCGGTGCGATCATCGAGGACTGCATTCTCGGCCCCGGCGTCGCTGTCGGGGACGACTGCAGCCGGATGATGCTGGCGGCGGAAGGCGAGCTGCGGTTCTAGCGCGGCTCCATTTCTATAAAGGGGCCGCAAGTGGAGCGGTATGAAGCTTGAGTTCGACGATGGGGAGCTAGCAGGGATTGCGACCGACGCGCTGGCGGTGCCGGTTTTCAGCGAATCGGAGCCAGACGCGGTCGGCATGCTGGTCACGCCGCTGCGCGACGCGAGCGAGCTGAAGGGCAAGGTGGGTGAGCTGACGCTGCTGCATTCCCCGGATGGCTTTGCAGCACGGCGGCTGCTGCTGGTTGGCTGCGGTGACGACTGGACGACCGAGGCGGCGTTTGCCTTTGGCGGGCAGGCGGTGCGCGCTGCCGAATCACGTGGCTACCGCCGGCTGGCGCTGGCGCTGGAGGGCGACGCGCGCAGCGCGGTCGCCGGCGCGGTGGCGGGCGGCTTCGGGCTGCGGCGATACCGGCTCGAGCCGGGCGACAGCGCGCTGGAAGCGCTGGTCGTCTGCGGCCCGCGTGACGGCGCCGAAGCGGGCTTCGTCGTTGGGGAGTGCGCCAACCTGGCGCGCGAACTGGCGTGCCTGCCAGCCAACGAGCTCGGCCCCGAGGAGTTCGCCGCGCGCGCGGCGGCCGACGGACCGGTGCATGGCCTTACGGTAACGGTGATGGGCGAAGCGGAGCTGCGCGCGATGGGCGCCGGCGCGCTCTGCTCGGTCGCCGACGGGTCGGCGCGGCCGCCACAGCTGGTGCGGCTCGACTGGTCACCTGATGGGGTTCCGAAGAAGCCGCACCTGTGGCTGGTCGGCAAGGGGATTACGTTCGACACCGGCGGGATTTCAATCAAGCCGTCGAAGAACATGCAGAAGATGAAGTATGACATGTCGGGCGCCGCCTGCATGTATGGCGCAATCACCGCTATCGCGCGGCTCGGGGTCCCGCTGCGCGTTACCGGATTGCTGACGCTGGCGGAGAACATGCCGTCGGGGACCGCGACGCGGCCGGGCGACATCGTCCGCGCGATGAATGGCAAGCACATCGAGGTCGACAACACCGACGCCGAGGGGCGCCTGGTGCTGGCTGACGCGCTCTGCTACGCCGTCGCCGAAGGGGCGACACACATCATCGACTCGGCGACGCTCACCGGCGCGGTCACCTACGCGCTCGGCTCGACCCGCGCGGCGGTGATGACAAACGACGACGCACTCGCAGGGCGCGTGATGGCGGCGGGCGACGTGGCGGGCGAGCGCTACTGGCAGCTGCCAATGGACGCTGAATACGGCAAGCTGATGAAGGGCGAGCTGGCCGACCTGAAGAACGTCTCCGGCACCCCCGAGGCGGGGACCGTCACGGCGGCCAAGTTTCTGGAGGAGTTTGTCGACGGCACTCCCTGGGTGCATCTCGACATTGCCGGCACCGCCTGGGATAACAAGGGCAAGCCGCACCTGCGCAAGGGCCCCACAGGAATCACCGTCCGCACGCTGGTGCAGCTGGCCGAAACGTGGGCCGCCGAGGCGCGCTGAACCGCGATGGCGCTGTGCATTCTCCAGCGCGCGGTCGGCCCGCTGCAGATGAACACGACGCTCGCCGTCGCGGACGGCGAAGCCATCCTATTCGACCCCGGAGCAGAATGGTCGCGCATCCGGGCGATGCTCGACGAAACCGACGTCCCCGTCAGGCGACTCGTTGCCACACATGGCCATCTCGACCACGTCGGCGTCGCGGCGCAGGCGGTCGCTGAACTGGGGCTGTCGCTGGAGTGCCACCCGCTCTGCGCCGACTGGCTCGCTAACCTTGACGGGCAGGCGCGGATGTTCGGGATGCCCGTCCCCGAGCCGGTCGAGCCGGGCGGCTTCCTGAACGAGGGTGACACACTCGCGGTCGGCGACATGGAATTCGAGGTGCTGCACTGCCCCGGCCACAGCCCCGATTCGCTCTGCTTCTTCGCGCCCGCCAGCGGTGCGCCCGCTGCCGCCGACTACACGCCGCCGATGCTGGTGGGCGGCGACGTGCTCTTCCGCGACTCGGTCGGGCGCACTGATTTCATCGGCGGTGACAGCGTGCAGCTGATGGCGTCCATCCACGACAAGCTGATGGCGCTGCCCGACGAGACGCTCGTCTTCCCGGGCCACGGTCCGCAGACGACCATTGGCCGCGAGCGCGAGAAAAACCCGTTCGTGACGGGAAGGCTGCGGCTCGCCTGAGGGGGACGCCGGGCTACACCGGCCGCCGTATCCAGAGCGCGAAGCCACCCAGCCCGCCGAGCAGCGACGCGGCACCGATGGCGAGCAGCACGCGGCCACCGCTCCAGAGGCTGGCGTCGCCGCCGGCAGGCGCCGGCGCGCGCTCATCGAGCAGCACGACGCTGGCGGAGTCAATCGGCGACATCCGGTCAGGCGCCGCGACGAGGCGCGCCGCGAGCGTCTGGTTGCCCTTCGCCACTTCGGGCGGGACGCGGATTTTCCAGAACGTCCAGTCGCCTTGCGGGGACGTGTCGGTAGCGGGATACCAGCCCGAGGCGCCGAAGCGCACTTCGACGCCACCGGCAACGGGGGAGCCGCCGGAATCGGCGCCCCCGTAGAGCCAGGAACCGTTGTGGATTTCGGGCTTGACTTCGACGTCAGTGCCGTTCACCGTCTCATAGCGCGGCGGGATGTTCCAGGCGACCTGCAGGAACGGGTCAACCTGCCCCGCCACTTCGACGAAGGTGCGGGGGTCCGCCTGCCCGTAGCCGTATTCGTTGTCGGGCCGCGTCTCGAGCAGCGAGCAGTCGTTGGTGTAGAGGTCGCTGTCGTCGAGGATTTCGCGCTCGATGGAGTAGCCGGCGATGATGGTCTCCTTGACTTCGACCGGGCTCAGGTCGGGGTTCGCTTCGAGCGTCAGCGCGACGATGCCCGCCATCAGCGGCGTCGCCATGCTAGTGCCGGATTTCGAGGTGTAGCCCGTTCCCGTCCCCTTGTTGGGCGCCATGATGTTCGAGCCGATCGTCGCGACGTCCGGCTTGACGCGGCCGTCGGATGTGTAGCCGCGGCTGCTGTAGACCGCCAACGAGAGGTCCTTGTCAAGCGCGGCGACGGTTATCGGCAGCCGCGCATCGCCCGGCGAGTCTATCGTGTTGCAGCCCGCGACGGTCGCGGCGCCGAACTCGTTGCCCGCCGAGAGCGTCACGACGAGGCCGGACTCGACCGCCGCATCGACCGCCTGGCTCCAGGCCGAGCGGCCGTCGTTGTCGATGTGGAACTCCACCTGCTGTTCGCCGAGACTGGAGGTCATGACGCGGATGCCGAAACGGTCCTGGTTGGCCATCGTCCACTCGATGCCGCGGATGATATCTTCGATGTCGCCCGAGCAGCAGACGAGCACGTTCGCCAGATTCGCCTGCGGCGCGACGCCGACGTAGCGGCTGCCGTCAGGTGCGGTGTCGCCGTCGCCGGTGCCGGCAGTGATACCTGCGACGTGGGTGCCATGGGTGCCACTGTCTTCCGACAGGCGACCATCATATTCCTGATCGTCATAGGCGTTGTAGTAGACCAGGATTTTCGGGTCGTCGGTGAGAGGATTATCGTCCTGGTCGTCGAGCCCGGCGTGCAGGCCGTCGACGCCGGTGTCGACAATCGCGACGGTGATACCGGCACCGTCGAAGCCCAGCTCCCACGCCAGGTTGACCCCCATCGCCGGCACTGCTTCGTTCATCTGCGGCTCCCCCTTGCCAATATCGTCGAGCATCACGACGCCGGACCACTCCACCACGACGGGGACCAGCGACCGCGGCATGGTTGTCCCGAGCAGGTCCAGATATTGCGCGCGGAAGGTCACGGTCGCGCCCGCCGCTTCAAGTCGCGCAACGTCGCCGTCATCGGGACGGTGGTCGTAGCGCACGAAAACGCGCGCTTCGTCCGGCGCGAAAAAGCGGTCACCCTGCACCAGCTTCCACTCCAGCAGGTCGCTGATGCCATCGCGGTCCGCGTCGCGCGAATAGATCTCCCACCAGGGCCGCTCCGCCGCGTCAGCGGGCGGAACCGCGAGCGTCGGCAACGCCGAGAAAAGCAGTAGCGCCGCCAGTAGGGGCACGCGGGTATCCATGGGCCGGCAGGGTCGCAGAATAATAATAGTTGCTCCCCACCGCTTTAATATTGGCGGAAGCTGGCGCGCTCGATGGACTGGGACGTAATCGTAGTGGGCGCGGGGCCGGGCGGGTCGACCGCCGCGCGGTTCGCCGCCGAGGGAGGCGCGCGGACGCTGCTGCTCGAGAAGCGCAGCGAAATCGGCGTCCCCGTGCGGTGCGGCGAGGGCATCGCCCCGCGCTGGCTCGAGATGGTCGGCGTCGTGGTTGAGGGCGACTGGGTCCTCAACCGCGTCCGCGGCGCGCGCATCTATTCGCCGAACGGCACCTGCCTTACCATCGACGATGATAATCTCGGCACCGAAGTCGGCGCAGTCATCTCGCGCACCGGGCTCGACCAGCATCTCGCCCAGCTGGCGGCCGACGCTGGCGCCGAGGTGCGCACCGGCGTGACCGTCACCGGGCTGCTGCGCGACGGCAAGGCTGTCACGGGCGTGCGGCTGCGCCATTCCGACGGCTCCAGCGAGGAATTGCCTTGCGGGGTGGTGATTGGCGCCGACGGGTTCGAGTCGCAGGTGGGGCGCTGGGCGGGGCTGCCGACCCACCGCAAGCCGGCCGACATGTGCGGCGCGCTGCAATACACGATGGTCGACCTGGATATCGACCACACCTACTGCGAATTCTACCTTGCCAAAGGGTCGAAGGGGGCCTACATCTGGTCATTCCCCAAGACGGCCAGCGAGTCCAACGTCGGCATCGGCTGCATGCTCTCACGGGTGAAGCAGCCGGGCGAAATCAAGGCGCTGCTCGACTCGTTCATCGCCGAGCATCCCGACTTCTCCCAGGGCAGGATTATCGACACCATCGCCGGCGGCGTCTCGCTCTCAGAGCCACTCGAGCAGACTGCCGCGGCGGGGGTAATGCTGGTCGGCGACGCGGCGCGGCACATCGACGCCATCACCGGCGGCGGCGTCGCGAACGCCTGCCTTTCGGGCCGGCAAGCAGGGCGCGTCGCTGTCGCCGCGACGGAGGCGGACGACTTCAGCGACGAGTTCCTGCAAGCGTATGACCGGGGCTGGCGCGAGGAGATGGAGGACCGGCTCTACCACTCCTACATTGCGAAGACGAAGCTGACTGAAGTCGAGCCGGAAATGATTGATGCCGTCGTCACCACGATGGTCAAGGTGGGCGTTGACGAGCCGACGGTGCAGGGCATCCTAGAAGTGCTGGAAGAGCACCACCCCGAAATCCTGGAAAAGGTCGGCGCGATGCTGTGAAGGCGCTCGTCGCGGGCGACCGGCCGCTGCCCGCTGATATCGCGAAACTGGCGCGCGACGCGCTGGTCGTCGGCGCTGACGGCGGCGGCGAGCGACTGCTCGCCGCCGCCATTCAACCAGATGCGGTCGTTGGCGATATGGATTCGCTCTCCGCTGCCGCTCAGGAAAAACTGGCCAACCGACTGGTGCGCGACGACGACCCCGGCCGCTCCGACCTGGAGAAGGCGGTCGCATGGGTCCGGGCGCAGGGTGCCGACGAAATCATGGTCGTCAGCTGGAGCGGCGGGAGGCTCGACCACACACTGGCGGCGCTGGCGCTCGCCTTCGAGGACGTTGCGCTCCATGACGACCGCTTCCGCGTCACCGCCGTCACCGGCAACGCCGAATTCGCCGCGGAGCCGGGGACGCTCTTCTCGCTGCTGGCACTGCCCCGGGCAACGGTCTCGGTGAGCGGCGCGCGCTGGGAGCTGGCGCGCAAAACGCTCGCGATGGGCGCGCGCGGGCTGCACAACGAGGTTGGCGCAGGCGGCCGCGTGCGGGTCGAATGCCACGCGGGGAAGCTGCTACTGCTCGAGGGCAATTTCCGGGCGCTTCACGACTGACTCGCTTTATTTACTGGTCATTGGAGCCGAGCGCCAGCGAACCGCCCACCGTGACGACGCCTGAACCGACCAGCGCCGAGAGGAAAACGCCAAGGTTGGCGAGCCCCCACTCGTTGGTCGGCGACGTCAGGTAGCCGATACCGGTCGCCACGTCGGCGGTCGCGGCACCGTAAGCGACGACCGATAGCAGCCCGGCAACGGCGCCCGCCAGCGCCGCCTGCGGGACGACGCGGTCCCAGAGCGAGAGCAGCACCGGCAGCACCGTCGCGGTCGCAAGCAGGTCGGCGAAGAGGAATATGGCAAACACCGACGCGGCCTGCATCTCGAGCGCCAGCCAGATGGCGGGCAGGATGAGCAGCAGCGACACCTGCCGCGCCTGCGCCAGTGTCAGTCGCTGGTCGGAGAGGTCCTGCGAAATCGATGCGACAATCGCGTTCTGCAAGGTGTCGACGCTGGAGCAGACCAGCGCCACTCCCAGCACGACGAAGAATGCCAGCAGCAGCGCCGGATAGCCAGCGAGCAGGTAGAAGAACGCCGCCGACGGGTCTTCGACGGCGCCATCGCCCGCGACGACGGTGCCGAGAAATCCCATCACCAGCACCGCCACGAAGCAGAGGCCCGCCGCGAGGAAGGCGCCGTGCCGCAGCGCGTCGTCGTCGCGCGAAGCCCATGTGCGCTGCCAGTTCCCCTGCGAGAACATCTCGGCAGCGGTAATCGCGATGAGCAGCGCCAGCCCGCTCTTGAGCGTCTCGGTGCTGGTGAAAGTGATGCTGCCGATGCTCCAGTCGTCTTCGGGGTTGAACGCCGCCGCGCGGTCCCACAGGTCGCGCGGACCTTCGCCCAGCATCAGCAGCACCATCACCAACAACAGCCAGATGATGAACCAGGCCTGAATGCGGTCGGTCCCCAGCGAGGCCGGCAGCCCCCCGTAGGCGGTGTAGGCTGCTGTCACCGCCGCAACGGCGAGTATCGGGATAATCGGTTCGACGCCGGCGAGGACGTGCAGTGCCTTGCCGATGGCGGTAAATTCCGCGAAAAGGAAGGTGAACATATAGAGCACGGCGATGCAGCCGACATAGAACTGCATCTGCCGCCCCAGTCGCATGCGGACGTAATCCGCGAGCGTGATGCCGTCGGGCAGCCGCTCGCGCACCATTGGGCCCAGCCGCGCCAGCAGCAGGAACGGCGTCGCCGCCGAGAGCGCGTAGGCGAAGACGTCGTAGAAGCCGGCATAGTAGCCCACTTCCGACGGGCTGAATAGCAGCCAGATGCCCATCCCCGATGCGAAGAGCGAGAGGCCGATGACCTGCCACGGCTGGGTTCCGCGCGCAGAGAGAAAGTAGTCGCGGTCGAATTGCCGCTCGCGGCCCGCCTGCCACCCGATGTAGCCGAAGAAACCGAGCGTCGCCAGCATCAGCAGCAGCGCGAAGCCGCTGCTCATGCTGCCAGCTCCGCCGCGACGGCCAGCGCTTCAACCTGCGTCGCCACTTCGTCGAGCGTGTCGCCGTGCAGGTAGAGCGCCGGCTCCCAACCGATGGCGCCTTCATCGACCAGCGCTGGCGCGAGTCCCCCGCCCGGCAGCTCGAGGCGCTCGCCCTTGCGCACCAGCCGCGCCAGCCGGATTCCGGCGCGCGGCAGCGCGTCTTCGACGACCGCGTCCCAGCGCAGGTTGACTATCGCCTTGCGGGCGGGCATCCGCTGGCGCAGCAGCAGTAGCAGCTCGGCGAGATGGTGCGACGCGCCGAACTCGGCCGGCGCGAGTGGACGCGCTTTGCCAGCGACCGGCGTCAGCCGGCCCGGGAAGGCGGCGATGCCGTCCGCCGCTTTCGCTTCGGGCAGCGCGCACGCCAGATTGCAGCGCACTTCGGGCGAGAGGTGCGCCAGCAGCGGCGAGAGCCGCTTGCGCACCCGCACCAGGTCGGCCAGCACCGCTTCGCGCGCGCCCCCCGAAGGGAGCCGGATTGTCAGCGGCTCGCCGTCGAGCAGTAGCGCCAGCGCCCACTCGCGCACCGCACCGTCGCGCAACGCCCCCGCCAGGCGACGCGCAGCCTGCTGCAGGTCGCTCTCGGTGGGGTCCGGCAGCGGTGTCGGCATCCCGGCGAGGTAGTTGCCCGCCATGACTTGCGAGACGCCGAGGGCGCGGCCGAGTTGCGCCTGCGTCCACTTCTCGCGCGCGAGCAGCCGGCAGGTGCGGCCGCGCAATTCCTTGAGCAGGTTTCCGTTCAGTTCGGTCGGTATCATATTAACCGCTTATCAAATTCCAGAAGCAGTTTATAGGTATATCGGCGGTGCAACGGTTATTAGCCGAGGCGGGCTGCCAGCGCGAGGCATGGACGACATCCCGATTCCCCGACAGACGCTGGAAGCGATGCTCGCGCAGACCGGCTTCGACAGCGGGCGGCTCGCCATCCGCGAGGTGAACCGACTGGCGAGCCTGCTCGAGGCGGAGACCGGCATCAAGTTCGTGCGCATGGAGTTCGGCGTCCCCAACATCCCCCCACCCCCGCAGGCGGCTGCCGCGGAGCGCGAGGCGCTCGAGGCGGGGGCGCACGGCGCATACCCCCCCTTCGATGGTATCCCACGGCTGAAGCGCGCCGGCGCGCGCTTCCTGAAGGCGTTCCTTGACCTGGAGGTCAGCGAGGAGTGCGTCGTCGCCACCTGCGGCTCAATGCAGGGCGGCTTCGTCGCGCAGGCGCTCGCGGCGCGGATGTATCCCGGGCGCGAAACCATCCTGTTTCTCGACCCCACCTTCCCGGTCAGCCAGCTGCAGGCGCGCTTCCTGGGACTGCCGCGCGACGGGCTCGAGCTGGGCGACCTGCGCGGCGACGCTTTGCTCGCTGCGCTCGAGGCGCGACTCGAGCGCGGCGACATCAGCGGCGTCTTCTGGTCGTCACCCAACAACCCCAGCTGGGCCTGCCTGACCCAGGCGGAGCTGGAGGGCCTCGCCCGCCTGTGCGACGCGCACGGCGCGCTCGCCATCGAGGACCAGGCGTATCTCGGGATGGACTTCCGCGAGGATTATTCGCAGCCGGGCGAGCCGCCCTTCGTCCCTACCGTCGGGCGTTACGGGAAGAACTGGGTGCTGCTGCTTTCGTCGTCCAAGGCGTTCTCGTATCCCGGCCAGCGCTGTGCGCTGGCCGTCATCTCGCCGGGGTTGCGCGAACGCGAATTCCCCGCGCTCGAGGAGAGCTGCGGCACCGCCCAGTTCGGCCACGCCTTCGCGCACGGCGGGCTCTACGTCACGACGTCCGGTGCGTCGCACACCGCGCAGCACGGGCTGGCGGCGATGCTCGAGGCGGCCAGCGACGGCGAGCTGGACTTCGTCGCGCGGACGCGGGAGTATGGCGAACGCGCCCGCCACCTGCGGAAGATGTTCCTGGGCACCGGCTTCGAGCTGGTCTATGCTGACGACAACGGCCAGCCGATTGGCGACGGCTTCTACCTGACGCTCGACTATCCCGGGCTCGAGTCGGGGGAGCTGCTGCTCGAGCTGCTGCGCTACGGGATTTCGACCATCACGCTAAAATCGGCTGGCTCTTCACGGGACGGATTGCGGGTATGCGTGTCATTCGTCAACGAGAAAGAGTATCCAGTGCTGGAAGGGCGGCTGGCGATGTTCAGCGAGGCGAGAACGTGAGTATAGACTTCGGCGAGCTGACTTTCTCCTTCACCCCCACCCGCACGATGTTCATCGCCCGCTGCGAACTGGGCGACGAATGGCAACCGGGCGAGCTGCAGCCGTTCCAGAACCTTGAGCTCTCACCGGCGGCGTGCGTCCTGAACTATGGGCAAGGGCTCTTCGAAGGCATGAAGGCGTATCGCGCCGACGACGACCGCATCCTGCTCTTCCGGCCGGCGATGAACGCGGCGCGGCTGCGCGCCGGCTGCCGCCGGCTCTCGATGCCACCCGTTCCCGAGGAGCTGTTTCTCTCCGCGGTGCGTGATGTCGTCAGCAAAAACAGCGACTACATCCCGCCGAACGACGCTGGCGCACTCTACATCCGCCCGCTGGTGTTCGGCAGCGGCGCCATCCTGGGAGTCGCGCCGGCGCCCGAGTTCGCATTCCTGGTCTACGCGTCGCCAGTCGGCCCCTACTTCAAGGGCGGGCTGACACCCATCCGGCTGCTGGTGACGCGCGACTTCCACCGTGCCGCCCCGAAGGGGACTGGCGGCGTCAAGGCCATCGGCAACTACGCTCCCGGAATGCTGCCGAGCAGCCACGCCAAGCGCAAGGGCTACGCCGAGGTGGTCTATCTGGACGCCGTCGAGGAGCGCTACATCGAGGAGGTCGGTGCCGCCAATTTCTTCGCAATCTTCGGCGACACGCTCGTGACGCCCGCCCTGAGCGGCTCCATCCTGTCCGGCGTGACGCGTGACTCGGTGCTGCAACTGGCCGCCAAGCGTTTCGGGCTCAAGGTCGAGGAACGGGACGTCTCCATCGACGAGGCGCTCGGCGCCGACGAACTCTTCTGCTCCGGCACCGCCGCAGTCATCTCGCCCATCGGCTGCATCAACTACGAAGGCAAGAACCACCAGTTCAGCGACGGCAAAGTCGGGCCACGCACGCGCGCGCTCTACGAGGCGCTGACCGCCATCCAGCATGGCGACGCCCCCGACGAGTTCGGCTGGGTCGTCGAAGTTTAAAATCCCCGCCGGCTGGCGAGCGCCATGACCACTCCCGCGAAGCAGCTGCACCGGCGCATCAAATCCCACAAGGCCACCGTCGGCATCGTCGGACTGGGCTACGTCGGACTGCCGCTCTCACTCAGCTTCGCTCGCGCCGGCTTTCCCGTACTCGGCTTCGACACCGATTCGCAGCGCGTCGCGCAGGTCAACGACGGCGAGCAGGTGATGCGACACATTCCCCGCAAGGCGATGCGTGAACTGGCGCAGGGCGGCGAAGCAACCGCTGACTTCGCGCGGCTGGGCGAGGCGGACGCCGTGCTCATCTGCGTCCCGACCCCGCTCGACCAGCACCACCAGCCCGACATGAGCTACGTCGAGGCGGCCGCGGATGCCATTGCAGCGACGCTGCGCAAAGGGCAGCTGGTCGTGCTGGAATCGACAACCTGGCCCGGCACAACGCGCGAGCTGCTGCTGCCGCGGCTCGAAGCGAGCGGGCTCCGCGCCGGTGAAGATTTCTTCCTGGCGTACTCGCCCGAGCGCGAGGACCCCGGCAACGCGAACTACGGGATGGGCGACATCCCAAAAGTTGTTGGCGGCCACACCGATCCCTGCCGCGATATGGCAGTCGCACTCTACTCGACCGTGGTGCCGCGCACCATCCCCGTCTCTTCCCCGGAGACGGCGGAGGCGACCAAGCTGATGGAGAATATTTTCCGTGCCGTAAATATCGCCATGGTCAACGAACTGAAACTGGTGTTCGACCGCATGGGCATTAACATCTGGGAGGTGGTCGACGCCGCCGCGACCAAGCCCTTTGGCTTCATGCCCTTCTACCCCGGCCCCGGCATGGGCGGCCACTGCATCCCGGTCGACCCGTTCTATCTGGTGTGGCGCGCCAAGGAATTCAACACCACCGCGCGCTTTATCGAGCTCGCCGGTGAGCTGAACCTGGTAATGACCGAGCATGTCGGTCATCGCCTGCTCCGCGCGCTCAATGACGACGGCAGGGCGATTCGTGGCAGCCGCATCCTGCTGCTTGGAGTGGCTTACAAACGCAACATTGACGACACCCGTGAGTCGCCTGCCGGGCGGCTGCTCAAGCTGCTCGAAGTCAAGGGCGCCCGCGTCAGCTATCACGACCCCTTCGTCGCCGAATACCGCGGGCGCAAATCCACCCCACTGACTGTGGAGGCGCTGCGCGAGTGCGACGCGGCGCTCGTCGTCACCGACCACGACTCCATCGACTACGCACTGGTCGGTGAACACGCACCGCTAGTAGTCGATACGCGTAACGTCATGGCTGCGCTGGGCGACGTGAAGGCGCGCGTCGTGCGCGCCTGAACTGCTATCGCGCGCCAGCAGGCAGCCGCGCCGTAACTTCAATCTCGACACAGATACGCGGGTCAACCAGCTTCGCGACAATGGCAGTCGCCGCCGGCCGCGCGACGGTGAAGCGGCGGCCGATTACCGGCACGGTACGCTCGAAATCTTTCTCATCGACCAGCATATAAATTACACGAAGCACGTCGTCCAGGCTACAGCCTGCTTCGGCCAGCGCCGCGGCGATGTTGTCGAGCGCCTGCCCTGCCTGTTCCACGACATCATCGGAAATCTCCATCGTCGCGTAGTCGAAGCCGGTCGTTCCCGAGACGAACACCCGCGACCACGGCGCGCGAGTAACTCGCGCGCCGCTCCCAGTCGGAGCCGGAGGAAATACGGCGCGTCCTGAAGCCCTGGATTGTCTCCCGGTAGGCCAGATACAGCCAAACAGATTTTAGTGACGACAGATATTTAAACAAACACTCCACCGCCAACGGCATATTCTTAATACCATCCGGCGTTCCCCCGGCGTGGACTACGGCCGCCTGACCGCAGCATACGCTGATATGGAGCAGACGCGCAGCCGACTCGAGATTGCGTCGCTGCTGGCGGAGCTGTTCCGCGACACGCCGCCGGATGAGCTGGCGGCGGTGGCGCACCTTTGTCTGGGGCAACTAGGCCCCGCCTACGATTCACGCGAGGTCGGGCTCTCCGACAAGAGCGTGCTGCGGACGCTGGCGCTTGCCAGTGGCACGCCTCTGGCGGAGCTGCAGACCACCTATGCCGAAGTGGGAGACATCGGGCTTGTCGCCGAAGAGGCGCTGGCGGCCAAGGCGCAGCAGCCGCTTTTCGGCGCGCCGCTGACCGTGGGGCGCGTGTGGGAGCGGCTGCACGCGCTCTCGCGCGAAACCGGCAGCGGCTCGCAGGAGCGCAAGTTTCGCGCGCTGGCGGAGTTGCTGCACGACGGCACCCCACAGGACGCGCGTTACATCTGCCGCACCGCGGTCGGCAAGTTGCGGCTCGGCTTCAGCCAGATGCTGTTGGTCGATGGCCTGGCGGAGGCGTTCGGCTGCCGCGAGGAACGCAGGATGGTCGAGGCGGCCTACAATCGCCACCCCGATATCGGCTGGCTGGCGCAGCGCGCCGCGGCCGATTTCGGCTCGCTGGACGCGGTGCAGGTCGAGCCGGGAATCCCGCTGCGGCCGATGCTGGGCGAGCGGCTCTCGTCGGCGGAAGCGGTGCTGGAGAAACAGGGCGGCGAGGCCTGTTTCGAGTGGAAATACGACGGCTTGCGCGTGCAGGCACACCTGCTTCCCGGCGGCACTCGGCTATTCTCGCGCAGTCTGGAAGATTTAACGCCGCAGTTCCCCGACGTGGCCGAAGCGCTCGAGCAGGCGCTGCCGGCCGGCGTGATTATCGAGGGCGAGGCACTCGCGATTGACGAGGCGGGCAACCTGTTGCCGTTCCAGGTAATCGCGCGCCGGCGCGGGCGCAAGCATGGGCTGGCGGAGAAGCTGGAGGAAATCCCGGTCGGCGTGCGCCTTTTCGATGTGCTCTACGCCGACGGGCAGGAGACACTCGACACGCCCTTCGTCACGCGGCGTGAACAACTCGAAGCGCTGTTCACGCCGTCCGACCGCGTCGCCTGCACGACGCTGCTGCGCACCGCTGACGAGGCGGAGGCGGAGCAGTTCCTGCTCGACGCGCTCGAGGGCGGTTGCGAAGGGCTGATGGCCAAGGCGCTAGACGGAGGCTACCGCGCCGGCGCGCGCGGCTGGCAGTGGATAAAATACAAGCCTGATTACCGCAGCGATCTGGCCGACACTATCGACGCCGTGGTTGTCGGTGGCTTCCATGGTCGCGGCCGGCGCGGCGGCTTTTGGGGCGCGCTGCTGATGGCGACGCGCACGCCGACCGGCTTCGAGACGGTCTGCAAGCTTGGCTCCGGCTTCAGCGACAAGGATCTGGCCGCGCTCAAGGCCCGGCTTGACCCGCTCAGGCGCTCCGAGCCGCCTGTCGGGCTGGAGTGGAATCTCAAGCCCGATGCGTGGTTTGAGCCGGAACTGGTGCTCGAGCTGCTCGGCGCCGAGATTTCGCGGTCACCCATCCACACCTGTAGTGGCGGCTACGCCGTGCGCTTCCCGCGCTACAAGCGCCAGCGCGACGATAAAACACCGGAAACCGCGACGGGGAGCGACGAAGTCGTCGCGATGTTCAAGCAGTAATGGGGCGGGGCCCGGGAGTTGAACCCGGGACGAGGGATCCACAGTCCCCCAGTTTTACCACAACTAGCCTAACCCCGCCACGCTCGCGGCGGACGGCAGGGGGCAGATAAAGCTGGCGACTACGTTGTGGGCCGGTATTCGCCCCACACCGCGCGGAGCGTATCGCAAATCTCTCCCAGCGTCGCCTCCGCCTCGACACACGTCAGGATGTGGGGCAGTAAATTGTCATCGCCATCGGCTGCCGCGCCGAGTTTCTCGAGCGGGGCGGTGACGTCGCCGCGGCTGGCGCGCAGCTGCTCCAGCGCTTGCACCTGGGCTTCGGCGACCGACGCGTCGATGGTGAGCGGCTCCGCCTCGGGGGCGTCGCCTTCAGTGTGGGCGTTGACACCGACGATGGTGCGCTCGCCGCTCTCGACCTGCTGCTGGTAGGCGAACGCCGCCTCGGCAATCTGTGCCTGCACCCATCCCTGCTCGATGGCGGGCAGCATACCGCCCTTGCCATCGATGCGCGCGATGAGCGCCTCCGCTTCCGCCGCCAGCTCATCGGTGCGTGCCTCGACAGTCCATGATCCGGCTAACGGGTCGACCATGTTGGCTACGCCGGTTTCGTGTGCGATAATCTGCTGTGTGCGCAGCGCCAGCTGCGCCGCTTTCTCCGACGGCAGGCCGAGCGCCTCGTCGAGCGCGTTGGTGTGCAGCGACTGCGTGCCGCCGAGCACGGCAGCCAGCGCCTGCACGGCAGTGCGCGTAACGTTGTTCCACGGCTGCTGCGCGCTCAGGCTCGAACCGGCGGTCTGCGTGTGGAACCGCAGGCGCAGGCTCCGCTCGTCGCGGGCGCCGAAGCGGGCGCGCATGATGTGCGCCCACAACCGTCGCGCGGCGCGGAACTTGGCGACCTCGGTAAGCAGGTCGTTGTGGCAGTTGAAGAAGAACGCCAGCCGCGGCGCAAAGTCGTCGACCGCCATTCCGCGCGCCAGCGCCGCCTCGACGTAGGCGATGCCGTCGGCGAGTGTGAACGCCAGCTCCTGCACTGCGGTCGAGCCCGCTTCGCGGATATGGTAGCCCGAGACGGAAATCGTGTTCCACTGCGGCGTCTCGTCATGGCACCACGCCATCAGGTCGGTCGTCAGCCGCAGCGACTCGCGTGGCGGCCAGATGTAGGTGCCGCGCGCGATATATTCCTTCAGGATGTCGTTCTGCACAGTCCCCCGCAGCTTGGCCGGCGCGACCCCCTGCTGCTTCGCCACGGCGACATAGAGTGCCAGCAGCACCGCCGCTGGCGCATTGATGGTCATGCTGGTGCTGACGCGATCGAGCGGCACACCATCGAAGAGCGCCGCCATGTCGCGCAGCGAATCGATGGCGACGCCCACCTTGCCCACTTCGCCCGCCGCCATGGGGTGGTCGCTGTCGTAGCCAATCTGCGTCGGCAGGTCGAAAGCCACCGAAAGGCCGCTGGTGCCTTGATCGAGCAAGTAGCGGTAGCGCGCGTTGCTCTCGGCAGCGGTCCCGAAGCCGGCGTACTGCCGCATTGTCCAGAGTCGCCCGCGGTACCCGGTTGGATGTATCCCACGTGTGTAGGGGAATTCGCCAGGCCACTCCGCTTCGCCTGCCAGAATATCCTCCGGTACATTCAGCCTCTCCGGGCCCAGAGCCCGCACCTCCTCCCTTTCAGGGTTCTTGGAAAGGGAAGGCTTGAGCGTCTCTTTTTCCCACCTATCACGTGCCATGTTCGTCCCTCTCAAAACGACGGATGTAGACTCCCATCTTCCTGTGCAGTTTCTCGGCCGCACTGTATGCCTCACCGGGACCGACCACAACGGGTTCAAGCCAGAAACAGCGTACGGAGGTCCTCACCTTCTCGGAGAAAAAATGGACGATGCTGATGAATATTTCCTTGTTGTCCCTTCCCCAGTCGATCATTGGATTGTTGTAGCAGATTACCACAGGCTGAATAGGGTATCCCGAATGCTCTGCTGCCTTGAAGACCCCCATCTTGAACTCGCCAATTTCGCCGAAGGGAGTGGTGGTCCCCTCAGGAAAAATCCATATGGGGTCCCTGACAGGATTCCAGGCGTTCAGTTTCTGCATAGTCTCGACCCTCGAATCCCGGTCATCTCTCCTGACCCAGAGCGTGCCCACCTTCTCTACAATTGGTCCTATCAGGAAGTAGTTATTCACCTCCATTTTGGACACCGAACCTGCCCCCTTCAGGGCCTCGATAACCACGGCATCTGTGTAGCTCGTGTGATTGGCAGCCAGGAATCCGGGCTGGGGCTCTCCGTGCACGTAGATTTCCAGCTTGTATCGCTTGGCCAGTCCAACCGCTTCGTTCTGGACTGCTCTGCGGAAATTCTCTCGTGAGAGCCACAGGGCTCTGAAACGCAGCCTGACAAGAACAACCAGGAAATGCAGTGCGTCCAGCTGCCACAGCACGGCGGCACAATCCTGCCCGCTATAAAATCAATCGCGCACTTTCAGAGTGCGCGCCGCGACGCCGATCGCCAGCAGCGCGAAGAGCAGGTTGAACACGAACGCCGTCGCTACTTCGGCGTGCTCCAGCCCCCAGCCGCGAATCATGATTGAGCGGAATGCCTCGGCAGTCCAGGTCGATGGCAGCGCCCACGAAATTGGCTGGACCCAGCCTGGCAGCGCCTGCACTGGCCAGAGGATTCCCGAGAGCAGCATCACCGGGAACATGACCGGCATCCCCAGCTGCATTGCTTGGAACTCACTGCGGGCCTTGGTCGAGACGAACAGTCCAAGGCACATCGCCGCCCACCCCAGCAACAGCGCCAGCAAGAAAAGCAGCGCCAACGAGCCGTGAATCGGGATGTCGAAGCCGAGTGTGGCAATGAGTATCACTACCGTCACCTGCCCTATAAGGACGGTCGAGAACGCCGCCAAGTGGCCAAGCAGTACCTCCGTCGGCGTCGTGCCCGCCGCGAAAACCCGGTCGAGCGTCCCGTCGTAGCGCTCACCGACGAACGCCATGGTGGTCAGGATGAAAGAGAACATGAAGCAGACCAAGGCCATGATTCCCGGCGCCAGGAAGTCAATGAAGGCGGGGTCGCGCTCGCCGTAGACCGGTTGCGCCACCGCCAGCGGCAGCGAGCTGCCCTGCTCCTCCAGCGCCGCAGTCATCGCATTGCGCACCTCGACCAGAATGGTGTTCGTAACCTGCTGGTTGGAGTTGTCGAGATGCAGCTCGAGCGTGCCGTTGGGCGTAATAAAGAGCGCCGCCCAGATTTCGCCTGCCTCGATTCCGCCCCGCGCCTCCTTGACTGAGCCGTAGTCGGCATGGACTATCAGCGACTCAGAATCTGCGAGATAGTCCGTGATAGTCGCGCCCATCCCGGTCGGGCCGTCATCGATAATCGCGATGTCAAGCCCGGTCGGCACCTGCCCGATGGCGATGCCCATCAGCACAATCTGGATGGCAGGCATGATGACGATGAAGCCGAAGGTGCGCTTGTCGCGCCGCAGCGATGCGAACTTGCGCGCGGCGATGGCGCGGATGCGGGCGAAATTCATGCTTCGCCCCCGGCGGTCGCGCGCCCGCCCCCTTCGCGCCGGCAGAGCAGCAGGAAGGTCTGCTCGAGCGAGACGTGGCCGTGCGGCTCCATCAGCGCCTGCGGGGCGTCCTCCGCCAGCAGCCGCCCGTTGCGCATCAGCCCCACGGAGTCGGCCTGTGCCGCCTCGTCAATGTAATGGGTCGTCAGGACCACCGTCGTCCCCCCGTCGGCAATCGTCCGCAGGTGGTCCCAGATGCGCGCGCGCAGCTCGGGGTCAACACCCACGGTCGGCTCGTCGAGCAGCAGCAGCTGCGGCTCGTGCAGCAGCGCCACCGCCAGCGAGACGCGTCGTTTCTGCCCGCCGCTCAGCTTGCCGACGACGCGCTCGGCGTCCGGCAGGTCGAGGAAGTCGAGCAGCCACGCTTCGCGCTGCGCGACTTGCGTGCGGTCCAGAAGCTGCAGCCGCCCGTGGAAGCGCAGCGTCTCGCCGATGCTCAAGTCCTCGTAGAGTGCCAGTTCCTGCGGCGCGTACCCGACGGCCGGCCCGGGGACCGGTGCGCCGGGTTCGCCCGGCGCGCCCCCCAGCGCCACTGTACTCCCGCTCCACGGCACCAGCCGCCCCAGTAGCACTTTCAGTAGCGTAGTCTTGCCGCAGCCCGAAGGCCCCAGCAGGCCATAGATGCTGCCGGCCGCCACATGCATGTCGAGCCCGCGCAGCACTTCCAGCGAGCCATAGCCGCGCTCCAGCGCGTGGCACTCCACGGCGGCAGTCAACAGCGCGGCAACTGCGCGGGGTTAAGTAAGCTGCCCGGCAGCGCCAGAAGCAGCCGGGGCCTCTCGACGACCAGTATAAAAATCAGACCAGCGGAGCTTCGAAGTCGTCCACGGTCGGCTCGAACTCCTCGTCCGCGCCTAGGTCGCCGCGCAGCCGCAGCATCTCGCGGGCGAGCAGCCAGTATATCAGCGCCAGTGCACTGCGCCCCTTGTTGTTGCCCGGGATGATGAGGTCGACACCAGTCGTGAGGTTGTTGGCGTCGCACAGCGCCACCACCGGAATCGCGATGTTCAGTGCCTCGCGGAACGGCTGCACGTCGGCAGCGGGGTCGGTGAGCAGGATTGCGCGGGGCTCGATGAAGTTCTGCATTTCGGGGTTGGTCAGCCGTCCCGGCGTGAAGCGGCCCGGGATGCAAGTGACGCCGGTCGCCTCGGCGAATTGCCGTGCGGGTTTCCAGCCATACTGCCGCGCCGAGACCACCAGGATTTCGGCCGGCTCGAAGCCGTTCAGGAACTCCGCGGCGACACGAATCTGCTGCGAAGTGCAGCTGACATCGAGGATGCGCAGGCCGTCATCGCGGACGCGATGGATGTAGGGCTGCATGTCCTTGCTCTTCTGCTTGGTGCCAATGTGCACTCCGCAGTTGAGGAAGGTATCCTCATCGATTAGCAGCGGCTGTTCGGCTACGGCTTCAGTCATGTCAGTTCGCCGGCGATGCGGACCAGTTCATTAAGTTTTGCAATTCGCTCGCCACCCACCGCGCCGGTCTTGATGGCATGGCACCCGAAAGCGACCCCGAGGTGCGCGATGGCGGTGTCGGTGGTCTCGCCGCTGCGGTGCGAGATGACGGTCGCCAGCCCCGCCTCGCGTGCCAGCGTAACGGTCTCGATAGTGTCAGTCAGCGTCCCAATCTGGTTGGGCTTGATGAGTATCGCGTTCGTCGCCTCCAGCTCAATCCCCTTCGCGAGCCGCGCGACGTTGGTGACGTAGAGGTCGTCGCCGATGACCAGCGCGTCGGTGCGCGCCGTCAGCGCCGCCCACGACTCGAAATCCTCCTGATCGAGCGGGTCCTCGACCGAGTGGAGGCCATAATCCTCAATCAGCGAAACGACGAAATCGACCTGCTCCTCGGGAGTCAGGCTGCGGTCCCTGTAGACGTACTTCCCGTCGCGGTAGAACTCGCTGGCGGCGAGGTCGAGCCCCGGCCGGATATCGACTCCGGTCTCAACGGCGACGCACTGCACCGCTTTGACCACCAGCTCGAGCGCCGCGACGTTTTCGAGCGGCGCGACCCACGCCCCCTCGTCGCCCTTGCCGAGCGCCGTGTCGGGGAACCGCTCACGCAGCGCCGCACCGACCTCGCGGTGGACCGCGGCGTTGGCCTCGATTGCGCGCGAAACGTCGTTGTCGAAGCTGGTCACGAGGAATTCCTGGATGTCGGTGCCGCCGACCGCGTGAGCGCCGCCACCGAGCACGTTCCCCATCACTGCCGGTAGGACGCAGTCGCCCATCCCGGCGACGTAGCGGAAGAGCGGCACGCCTTGGCTGGCGGCCGCCGCGCGGGCGGTCGCGAGCGAAATCGCGACCGCCAGGTTGCCACCGATGCGACTGAAATTGGCGGTGGTGTCCACTTCGTGCAGCAGCGCGTCGACCTGCGCCTGTTCGTCGGCGCTGACCCCGATGAGCTCCGGCACGACTTCCTGCCGCGCCAGTTCGATGGCGGCAGCGACGCCGCCTTCCGGCCACGCCTGCGCTTCATGCGTGCCGGTGGACGCGCCCGTGGGGGCGGCAGCGCGGCCGAAGCCGGAGGCTGTCGTGATGTCAGCCTCGACGGTCGGGTTGCCCCGCGAGTCGAGGATGCGCCGCAGGGTGATATCCTCGATAATCACTTCTTCTCGCGGTCGACCACGGTGATGGGGATAACCTGCTGGTCATACTCCATCTGGGCGATAATTACCGGGTCGATAATCTCTTCCGGGACTTCAATATCCACGGGGGCACCCATCGAAATCTGGAGGGCGCGTGAGCCAATAATACGGGCTTTTTCGAACCTGCTGTGCTTCTCCATTTGTGACCTCTCCCGGCGACGGGACCGCGGCGGTACTCGCCCCCATAAAAAAGGTTTCCCTGAATTGCCGTGTCGCCAATGTGCGTTACAGCAGGGTGCCCCGCACGGCCACCTGCACGTTTTGTCAAAACCGATTACCAGCCAAACAGGGGGGAAAATCGAAACCTTTTATAGCGCACCCATAATCGACGGCGTTACCGTGGTCTCCTACGGAGACTTGATAAAGGACGTAAAAAAGGTGAATAAAATGGAAAACAGCAAGAATGTTCGGGGTGTACTGGCTATCGCGATGCTGATGCTCGCGGCTGCCTTTGTAGTGCCCAACGCAAGTGCCGGCGCAATGATGTACGCTGGTGGTGAGGGCGACAACGACATGACGTCGTTCGGCCCGGCCGGCGGCAAGGCCCACTTTATGGCCTACGTGTACAACTATGGCGATGCCGACTACAGCGGCGTCAACATTTCGGCCTCGTTTGACGACGCGTCGTGGACCGCCGATATAGTATACTTCGAGAGCTATTACACCGGCGCTCACGGCAACGGTACCGCCGACCTCGGCGGACTGGCATTCGAGGACGTCGATATGGTCATGGGCATCATCTCGATTCCCGAATCGGCCGAGAACGGCGACAGCGTGACCTTCACGGCGACGTTTGAAGCCGATGACGATTCCGCCATGGTGGAATTCACCGTGGCCGTGACCGACTGGGTAGCCTTCTCCGAGGACGAAACACAGTCCTACGTGGAGGGTGACAACGAGGTGGACTGCGCTGCCTCGGCCTCGTGCAACATCTACTCAATTACCGTGCTGAACTTGAACGAGGATGATATTTCCAGCAATATTACCATCGGCTACAGCGGCGCCGACATAGGCTGGACCGTCGCCGGTGATGACTGGGACCAGACGGACACCGCTACACTTTACGGTATGGAGGGCGACGAGGAATACATCATCTCGCTCGAAATCTCGCTCTCGGGCGTCAACTTCCCAGCGGGTGTCGCAACCCTCGCGTTTCAGGCGTGGGACGACAGCGGCTACAATCAGCCCTTCTTCATCGTGATGAACGCCACTATCGCAGACTACTTTGACGTGGGGGTGTCCGGCAGCGGCAGCAAAACGGTGCCCGCCAGCGGCGGCGAGGTGAGCTGGGAAGTGACCATCAAGAACATGGGCAACACCGATGACAGCTTCGACTTCAGCTTCGACACCGCCGATGCCGACGGAGCCAACTGGGCCACTACCGGCACCGACAGCGGTAGTACCTCCAGCCTAGGCTGGAAAGGGAGCGGCGAGGCGGCCGTGCACAACTTCACCGTCACCATGACTGTCCCAGGCGGCCTCGGTGCCGGCAGTAGCCACGGCTTTACGATGAGCCTCGTCAGCTCATCCAGCGGCGCCACGACAGCTGACCAGTCGTTCAGCGCCACGGTTGCGCAGGCGTATGGTCTTACCCTCAGTTCCCCGGATGATGCTACCAAGGCACCGGGTGAGACTGCCGAATTCGCATATACCATCACTAATACCGGCAACGGCGATGACAGCTACGCAGTCGTCGTCAGCGGCCCCTCTGCCTACGGCCCCGCGTCCGACCAAGTCGAGGTAACAGTTGCGGCGGGTGAGACCGGGCAGTTCGTCGTCTCCGCCACGGTACCCGCTGACAAGCAGGCACACACGCAGAGCGGTGACTTTACTGTGACAGTGACCTCTGAGGATCCTGGAACACCGATATTCACCGAGGATGCAGTGAAAGTGACCACTGCACAGGTGTACGACCTGGCGTTCGAGAGTGGTGCCAAATCAATATCAGTGGTACAGGACTCATCGGGAGGCATTACCGTCAACCTGACCAACAGTGGCAACGGCCCTGAGACGGTTACCTTCGCGCTGGACGGCGCTCCCGCATTCGCCTCATTGAGCGCGACTGACGGTGTTGTCGCCCCGGGTAGCACCATCAGTGTCACGGTGACCCTAGCTCCTACCACGGATGACGCGACTGACAGCACCATCTTCACCATAACTGCGACCGGCGGCAGTGGAACGGCCGTCTCGAGCGGTACCCTGACCGTTGACGTCACCAAGAAATCGACTGGCGGCAGCGACCCGGGCACGGACGACATCGGCGACGATGACGATGGCGGAATCCCGGGCTTTGGCCTACTGGCAGTGCTCTCCGCTCTCGGCATGGCACTGCTGCTCAGGCGGCGCTGAACTGGAGGCAGACCCTTGACAACCACTAGGGGCCTGCTGGCCGCCTTCGCCTTGCTCGCGCTAGTCGCAGCGCTCCCCTCGGCT
>Ga0310121_10001227_pt1 | contig 26727 bp, 27 predicted proteins | sample CB27_Tmax_986_MG_FD_203504 | JGI IMG/M metagenome (GOLD analysis project Ga0310121, IMG submission 203504) | Marine microbial communities from Western Arctic Ocean, Canada - CB27_Tmax_986 | ecosystem: Environmental > Aquatic > Marine > Oceanic | place: Canada: Western Arctic Ocean | collected... | reverse complement strand
CCCCACTGCCCGTCGTAGCTGATCTCCATCCCTTCCTTGCATTCGCCGCTAGTGGGGGCAATGCTCCCATCCACATCAATCTCCGCCCGTTGGAAGAAACTCGCTGGTTGTTGGGCCCAGACCTTGCCCGCTCCACTTCACGACCTGCTGCAACAGCCCCACAGCCCGCCGTAACTGACGGCGTGAATCTTCTCCGAGACTTCGTAGCTGATCCCGTCGGACGAAAGGACCGTTTTTCGAGCTTGACCGTTCCAGCTGGGGCTCAACCGAGTGGCCACCTCTGCTTCCTGTTTTCGGAGGATTGCGCTATGCTTTTTCTTCACCTAAAATGCCTCCTTTCGGGCCTCTCTGAAGATTCTTTGTCGAACTTCAGAATACCCGTCAGGTCGGGAACTTCAGGTGTTTACACGTGGTTTAATCCACTTCCATCTACTTGTTTTTGGACTAGTTGTGCTGGAACAAATCACTTCCTACTCCCTGGCCCATCAGCGCTTTGCAGTCACCTCCCATGCCAGGCCCGACGGTGACTCGATAGGGTCCCAGCTGGGGCTGGCGCTGGCCCTCGAAAGTCTGGGGAAGGCTGTCGACATAGTGAACGCCGATCCTCCCCCGCATGCCTATAGCGCACTTCCCGGTGTCGAGCGAATTCGAGTATCCGAGTCCCTCGAAGGAGTCTTTGACGCGGTGTTCGTCCTGGAGTGCAATAATCTGGAGCGTCCTGGCGTAGGGAACCTGAGCCGCTACTACGTGATCAATATCGATCACCATGCCAAGACCGAGTCTTTTGGACAGCTCAATTGGGTAGACCCCAGCGCCGCTGCGGTTGCGGAGATGGTGTACACGCTGTTGGGCGCTCTGAAAGCGCCGGTCACGGCGGCGATCGCGACCAACCTCTACGCCGCCATCCTGACCGACACAGGCTCTTTCCAGTTCGCGAATACCAGAGCAGAGACCTTCGCGATCGTCGGGGACCTGGTGGCCCGCGGAGCCGACCCGGCCTGGGTTGCCCGTCAGGTCTACATGAATCAGCCGCGTTCGAAATTGGACCTCCTGGTAAAGGTGCTAGAGACACTAGAGATCCACCCCTCGGGGGGCATCGCTTCCATCTTTCTGACCCCCCGGGTGCTAGAGCAGGTCCAGGCCTCTCCTGGGGAGACCGAGGGCCTGATCAACTATGCACTGGGTATTGAGGGGGTCGAGCTGGCGGCTTTCTTCCGCGAGGAGCATCAGGATCTTTATCGTATCAGCCTCAGATCCAAGAGTGATCTCGATGTCGGCGAGATAGCGAGATACTTCGGGGGCGGAGGGCACAAAAATGCCGCCGGGTTTTCTTTGGAAGGTAGCCTGAACCAGGTTCGGGAGAAGGTGCTGAGCCAGCTGGAAGACCTGTTTGCCCCAGACAAGTCCTAAGCTGAAACTTCAAGAATACGTCGCACGTCTCCTGTCCTCCGAAGGTGCCGCCAACAGGTGAACTATCAGCGTGACGAAGCCAAGTCCGACAGAGCTGCGAACGACTTGAGCCGTTGGCAAAATGAGCCCAGGTTCCGAGGAGAGAGCCGGACAACTCTTCCCCACGCAGTGACGCACAAATCCCCAGTAGCCGGAAGTTTCTTTCTCGAATGGGGCCAGGGCTTCCTGGGGGTGGGACTGACCTGAGACTTGGACAATGGAGGATGCTCAGCCCTGCTGACCCGACCCATGATAGATAAACCGTCTCGTAATGGTGTAATTGTCATTGACAAGCCTCAGGGGCCCACTTCCCACCGGATCGTGCAGACGGTGCGGAGACACCTCGAGTTGAAGGTTGGACACACCGGTACCCTCGATCCGTTGGCCAGCGGAGTTTTACCCCTGGTGCTCGGCCGCGCCACAAGACTGGTCCGCTTCTTCCAGTCTCACGACAAAGAGTATATCGCCGAAGTTCGGCTGGGGAAGACTACCGATACTTACGATCGAGAGGGAAAGGTTCTTCAGGAGAGGCCAGTTCCGCCCCTCACTCGCGAGGAAGTGAGAGGATTTCTAGATCAATTCGAAGGTACCTCGAAGCAGCTGCCTCCAATGTATTCGGCCATCAAGGTTGGGGGACGAAGGCTGTACGAACTGGCCCGCAAGAATGAGGAACAGCAACGCCCCTTGCGAACCGTCATCATCTACCGAATCGATCTGCTGGACCACCAGGCTGATATCTGGAAATTGCACGTCCATTGCTCCTCTGGTACCTACATACGCAGTCTGGCCTACGATCTAGGAGAGGCCGTCGGTTGTGGAGCCCATCTAGAAAATCTGAGGCGCACACGATCAGGCATCTTTCAGCTGGAGCGTTCCACCTCAATTGATCGCCTGGAGCAAGATTGGGAGCGGGCTTTCCATCCGATGGAGCAACTGTTTCCGGAGATGCCCCAGATCGAACTGGACCCAATTCGATCGGATAGGGTGCGCCACGGTGGAGAGATTCCGGCTGGGTGCGGGGTCGCCGAGGGCTGGTGTCTCCTGCTGCATGAGGAGAGGCTCATCGCCGTAGGAAAGGCCGAGCGCGCCCGGATCAATCCCATTGTCGTGCTAGAGGCACTCTGAGTCTAACCTGAAACTTCAAGAATTCGTCTGAACGTCGCACGTCTCCTGTCGTCCGAAGGTGCCGCCAACGGGTGAACTACCAGCGTCACGAAGCCAAGTCCGACAGAGCCGCGAACGACTTGAGCCGTTAGCAAAATGAGCCCAGGTTCGAGGAGAGAGCTGGACAACTCTTCCCCACGCAGTGACGCACAATCTCCCCCATCCTCAACCTAAAGTTTTCTTCTGAATGATCCAGCGTGACTGAGGGCGTTACTAAGCTGAAACTTCAACCACGAGGAAGCGAAGCAGCCTTCGCCAGGTGACAGAGCCGTGACTGTCAGGGAGCGGGCACGACAAGGGCCATATTCCCCAGGCGCTTCTAGGTTGAAGGGGTGCACACAGATGTCAATCAGGATGTGACCCTTGAGTTGGAGCACCGATACCACTCCCTCACGGTCATGGCTCTGTCAGGGTTGCTAGCGATGGTCATGGCAGAGGCAATCGAAGTTTCTTTCTCGAATGGGCAGCACCGCGGGGGGGGAACTGACCAGTAACTTTAGCAATCAGGCTAGAGGTTGGGCGGGCTCCACTTGATCCCCGCGTGATCCGCCAGCCATCCGAGCACGGTATTCCACCAGAGGCGGGCGTTTTGAGGCTTCTGCACGAAATGGTTCTCGTCGGGGTAGAACAGCAACTTCGACTCGACACCCTGACGCTGCAGGGCGGTAAACAGCTGCATCCCCTGGGTGTAAGGCACCCGGTAGTCGTGCTCCCCGTGGATGACCAGGGTGGGGGTTTTGAAATTCTTGGCGTGGGCAGCCGGGTTATATTTTTCGTACAGGGCCGGTGCGTCCCAGGGCGTGCCCTTGAACTCCCACTCGGGGAACCAGAGTTCTTCGGTTGAACCGTACATGCTCACCAGTTCGTAGACCCCGTCGTGGGACACCAGGCTCCTGAACCGGTCTGTGTGCCCGAGGATCCAGTTGATCATGAATCCGCCATAAGAGGCGCCCGCTGCCGAGACATTGTCGCCATCCACGAAGGAGTACTTGCCGCTGACGCGGTCTACGCCCTTCATTATGTCCTCGTAGGGCTTGCCTCCCCAGTCACCGCTGATGGAGTCACAGAAATCCTGACCGTATCCCTTGGAGCCGTGAAAGTTGACCGCCGCCACCACGAAGCCTGGGGTGGCGAACATCTGCATGTTCCAGCGGGGGTGAAACCCGTCGCCGAAGGCACCCTGGGGGCCGCCGTGGATGAGCATGAGCAGAGGGTATTTCTTCTTGGGGTCGAAGCCCGGGGGCTTGAGCAGAAAGCCGTGCACCTGGTCTCCGTTCGCGCCCTTGTACTCGATGTCCTCGCTCGCTCCCATCTCGATGTCGGTCAACAGGGCGTCGTTGATGTCGCTTAGCTGGGTGGCGTTATCTCCCTTGATGGTGGCGGTGAACACCTCGGTTGGCGTGGACATGGTCTCCTTCAGGAACACCAGTCCATTGTTGTCCCTCGTGACCCTCGGGCTCTTGTTTGTGCCATCCGCGAGCAGCTTCGTGACGATCCCCGATGGGACCGAGACCTTCCAGATGGCAACTCTTCCCCTGTCCGCGCCGTAGAAGACAATGAGCTTGGAGTTTGGGGCCCACGAGTACGAGTAGATGGAGCGGTCGAGGGAGTCGGTGAGCGGGATCCGCTTTTTCGATTCGCGATCGTAGAGCACCAGCATCTTTCGATCGGCCTCGAACCCGGGCCGCTTCATGGTGAGATATGCGATGTAGTTGCCGTCGGGCGAGTAGATGGGCTCTGCGTCGGTGCCTTCATATGTGGAGGTCAGGTTGCGGGGCGCACCGCCGCTCACGGAGACCACGAAGATGTCGTTGTTGGTGTTCCAGGCCGGGTTCTCAGTCATGTTGGCGGTGAAGGCCACCTCCGTGCCGTCGGGAGAGATGGTCAGATCCATATTCCCCCCGAGATCCAGGGGGGGCGTCTGGAACTTGCCGCGTGTGAGATCCCTCGGTTCGCCTCCGTCGAGGGGAACCCAGAAAACATGGCCCAGGGTCTCGTCTCGCCAGCGATCCCAGATCCGGTAGAGCAGCTTGTCGTAAATACGTGCCTTGACCTTGTCGTCGGCCACGGCCTTCGCCCTCTCGGCGTTGCAGCTCATCGAGTCGCACTCAGGATAGACGGACATGACCGCCGCCACATGCTTCCTATCAGGGCCGACGGCGAAGTTCTCTATCCCCAGAGGCAGGTCTGTGAGTTGCAGGGCCTCGCCACCGTTCACGTAGATGGCCCATATCTGGGGGCTGCCCGAACGCGCGGAGAGAAAAGCCAGGCGTCCGTCTGGCATCCATCGGGGCGCCCAGTCCGACTCGTTCGAGCGGGTCAGTTGCCGGGTCGTCCCAGGCTTGAGATCGGCGATCCAGAGGTGGGAGAGACCTTTATTGGTCTTCATGTCAAACGTCTTGACCACGAAGGCTGCCAGATCGCTGCTAGCAGAGACCTCCAGCTGGCTCACGCGACCTACCTTGTAGAGGTCCTCTACGGTGAACGCGCGTTTTTTCTCTGCCGATGCGAAAGAGGCGTGGACCAAGACTGTTGTCATTGCCACCGACGATATCAGGAGCGCTGCTCTGTTGCTGAATAACATGGAGATTCCTCCTGGACAGTGGGGCCAGAGTGATTCGCTTTATGCAAAATGACGGCCCTTTCGGCCTGATCCTATATCAACAGCCTGTCGCCGCTTTCGTTTAGCCCGCACGCGTGCTCAAGCGGGGTGATAACTTGCCGCGCGCCCGGCGGCCAAGTCGACCAGCCCACCTGAGAGCCGACTATGGCGATCAATGTATCTGTTCAGGTTGCGATTTTTTCAGAATGGACGAATAATCTTGCGAAGTCCTCACCAGGTTTTCGAACGGGTGGGTGTCTCGATCCCGATGCGGTGCTGGAGGGGATTGACAGATTTCATTCTCACTCGGCCTGATTCGCTATCATCGAGAGTTTTGATGTTGATCGCACTCCTAACACGACTTGCAGTCCTTCCTTTTTGAGCACGTGTCGGAACATCTGCGAGATCTTGATGAACTGCCTGACAAAGGAACTGGGGGATCCGGTTGGGAAGTGGGCCTTTCCCGAGCTAGAGCCTTGGTCTCAAAAACTCTACTCTACATCTACGCGGGGAAGCGCGAAGAAGGATGGGAAATATTCGATCGCCACTATCCGCTCGAAGACAAAGAGTTGCTACGGAAAACACTGAGAGAGACCCTCGAGAAGGAACCGATCTATCAGGAGATATGCGGCAAGGAGCATACGGCGCCGCTCAACACGGTGCTTTGCTCGTCCCAGCGAAACGGAACAAGGATAGGATCAAAGAAATAGGGCTGTACCGGACTTCGGGGTCCTTGGTTCCGCACCTTCGGGGAGAACGCTCCACGCGTTGTCTGCCTCAAAGACAAGCAAGTTCACCTCTTGGTGAACCTGGCGGCTTGGACAATAACCGATGCGGACACGAGTCGAGATATCGAGGACGCATTCCCAGATGTATTCCCTCCATAGTCGAGATCCTGAACCATCAGACCCATTTGAATCTCGCACTCGGCGTTGGGCCACCATCATCTCCAAGACCCGGTGCTGTAACAGGCGGCTGAGTAGAGCGGAGTCGAACCCGCCGATCGAGTGCACGCTGCCGCCCTGGTTCCAGGCCGTGTCGCTGACCATCCACGTCTCGCAAGGAGACCACGGTGTGGATAAGAGCGGCAAACGGGTTCTCTTAAGCCGCCTCCGACGATCCCAGCACATCGGTTGGTTTCGGTAGGAGTCCGGGAGAGAGTTCATCCGACGAGAAGAAGATAGGCGCGAGGAGGCGTCCCCGTTCTCGGGTCTTTTTCCGAGGTTCTCTGAGTTGTTAGTAAAATGTTAGAAAATAGCTGTTTCCGAGCGTTTTCTGGACGGTTGTTCTAGATGTAACCTATTGATTAGAAAAGGATTTAGAACATTCAGGACTCAATTTACTCTTTGGTGCTTGGAACCAAGGCGACTCGCTCGTCGAGCCCCACTCGAAATTCCAGCGACTTCGTTTGCCAATATAGGGTCTTGGCCGACTCGTTTGTGCGGACTAGGTTACAAATCTGGATTCGATAATCAGCGAAGAATTCTTGGCCTCGCTGCTGCGCAAGGGCGTGCTCTGGGTGAGCCTTCCAAGCATCTACGGCATCAAGGGAATCGAACTCGGCGAGCACTAGCATCTCACCGTCTTGTGTCGAATAGTCTTTGACGCTAATACATTCTGTGCATCTCGCCAAAAAGCGCTACCACCCTATGTAACACGGTACCCAGCTCCTCAGGATTTGACTCGGGATTCACGTGAATGCGGAAAACGACTACGACCATCGATGTACCTCCTACTTGAATTGCAGATCATTACATCACCTCCTCAGGACGAGTGGCGGCTTCCGCCTCTAGAAGCGGACATTTAAATTCGCATTGATCGAGTGATTTCTGACGATATCCTATATCTTTAGGACTCGGCGCATACTTTGAAGGCATGCCTCAGTTGAGCGGAGGCACCGGCCGCGTGGTGAAGGCTCCCGGGCCCAGTTCAATGGCGGTCCCCGAGGGATCTCGTAGCGCCAGGTCGACGGTGACAGCTGTTCCGGTGCCGGCGATTGCGACCCCAGTGTTCAGGCCGGTCGCCGTACTTCTCCGAACCGGCGAAAGGAACCCTTCCACCATGCCGCTTGAACCCACTCCGGTGATACCCACCGATGGGGTGGAAAAGCGCAGCATCCGCCGGCAACACTCTGGGACAACACGGCGCGGGCCGAGCTGACCATAAAATGCCCGGAGCCGTCGGTGGTGAAGATAGCCCCGCCCCCGGGAGCGATTTCGAAGGGGATGCTGGGCGCCGGAGCCTCCCCGCTGCGAGAGGGATTGAGCAGGAAGAGCGACGACACGAACCCGTCGCCGTTGGCGAACTGCGCGAAGTAGAGGTCGGCACTGGGTGGCAGCGGTCTGGTGGGTATGATCGGCAGAGTTGTGAACTGGCCGGCTCCGGATCCCAACTGCATGGCAGTGGCCGCGAGCGGGCTTCCCTGGACCATCAGGGTTCCCTCGAAGTCCCCTAAAGATCCGGGAAGAGCTCGTGAATGAAGCGGCCCAGATGGCCGTTGCCGGCGATGTCGACCTAGGTCTGGCCTGTAGCGTCCCATCGAGTCGATTCAAGGTCAGGCTCATGGTGTTGGCCGGTCCCACGTTCAAGGCCGCCACACCGGTACTCAAGCCTGCCTCGGTATCTCTTACGATCGGAATCATGAATGCGTCGACCAGTTGATGTCGAAGAAAGTGTTGATTCCGTCGTTGATTGCGACGGTCAACCTCAAAGGTATCCGGAACAAGAAAGGGTTATCCCCGAAGATCAAGGGGTTGGTCAGGCTCAGGAAGTCGGGGAACTGGTTGCTTCGTTCAACGATGATCCTGCCGCCTGGGAAGTGGAGAGAGCGGTCCGGCGCGTTGATATTCTCGAAGTTGCCGTGCAATTTGCTGTAGTCGATGAAGGACCGGCCGGCTCCAGGTAGCTCTTCTATCGTATCCACCGCGATCCTGTTGGACCCGGCAGGGGTCCCCTGGATAGTAGGGATCGATCGTGGATTGGGCGACGCCGTCCATGGGGACGTTGAATTCCTGTATGACTCGCTTAGCCTCGCCCTCGAGCTGGATCCAGTTGAAGTTGCCCCCGGCACCGTCGTAGCGCAGTCCGGCGGAATCTGGTGTGTCATTCGTGCGGAGTCCGTCCGCCGAGGACAATGGACCGGGTGGGATTGGATTCCCACCTGTAAAATCGACGATCAGCGAATCGTTGTCGTTGGAGCCATTGATGATGGTCTGCGTCAGGTCGGAGAAGGGAATCGACTGGGAAGGATTGCCGTCGATCGAGAGTTGTACGTTGTCTCCAATCCGCTCCGGTTTGAACTGATCGGCCTGCCCGTTGTTGATTCCGTTGCAGCCGGTGCTGGAGGCGTCGATGACCAGGACTCCATCCGAGCCTGTGGGGGAAGAGGGTTGCGAGAGGCCTACTCCCGCCACCAGGCAGGATAACAGGAGAAGTCCCCTGATAGTCGGACATGCTGTTTGAAGTGTTTCGCCACAATCTCCATCCTTTGGATGCGAGCCCGTAACGGCAAGCTAGCACATTGGCAGGAAGCCGGCAATCGTCCCCAGACTCAACACACGGCTCACGATAATCCGATGAAAAGAAAGTACCCGGGGTGGGACTCTCGAACCCATCGAGACTCCGAAGCCTGGAGCCTCAGCCGGTGAGCCCCTTCAACGTGGACAGCAAGGCCCAGTTGTTCGTGGACCGGGTCCTGTGAGGCAAACCCGAGATGTCGGCTTCACGCTCCACCCTGCTGAAAAGCATCCATCCAATCCCATCGTCCGTGCAGACCGTCCCTGGGAAGGCTGGCGCCTGGAGATCTACGGCAACGTCATCTACGACCCGGACGAGAAATTTTTCAAGATGTGGTATCTGGGAGAAGGCAGAGACCACTTCGCCCTGGAGTATCCCAGTCCGTATGCGGTCAGCGCGGACGGCGTCCAGTGGGAGAAGCCAGAAGTGGGGACCCTGTCCGTCGTCGAGGGTGATCCGCTCAAGCACAACGTGGTGACCCTCAGGGACTTGTTCTGTATCCTGTGCCTTGGGTCTCTAAGTTTCAGTATCAGGAACTCAACCCATGCCAATTCACACCCTGGTCCAACGTCTTAAGGAATCTCGCTATGTCCTGGTGTTTACCGGGGCCGGGATTTCGACCGGTTCGGGAATCCCCGATTTTCGGGGGCCTGAGGGTCTCTGGAAGCGATGGCAGCCTGTGTACTACGATGACTTTATGACGTCCCACTCAGCTCGTTCGAAGTACTGGGAGTTCAAATTGGAAGGCTGGCGGCAGTTCCGCGATGCCAAGCCCAATGTGGCTCATCGGGCGCTTGCGGAGCTCGACCGACGGGGGCAGCTCCAATCCCTTGTCACCCAGAACATCGACGGTCTTCACCAGTTGGCCGGCCATCCGCCGGGGCGGGTGGTCGAGCTTCACGGAACCAACCGTCTTGTTGAGTGTCAGTCTTGTCGGCAGACCTTCGAGCCAGATCCTGTTTTCGATGCCTTCGAACGGTCTCACCAACCCCCGGTCTGCAGCTGCGGCGGCTATCTAAAGCCCGCAACCGTCTCGTTCGGCCAACCCATGCCAGAAGAGAAGATGCGGCTGGCCTTGGAATCGGCAGCGCAGGCTGATCTGGTATGTTCCATCGGATCGACCCTGGAAGTCGAGCCGGCGGCCTCGGTACCTCGGGTGGCCAAGTCTTCGGGAGCCTTCTACATTGTCATGAATCAGGGAGCAACCGCTCACGACAGCCTCGCAGATTTGAGAATCGAGGGGGATGTAACCTCTATCCTTCCGGAGGTTCTCTCATTTCGCGGTTCGGATCCATTGTAAGAGTGTCGAGTGTCCGGTATTCTGGCAAGTTCCTGGTCCAGCGAATTCTCCCTCCGTGCTAAGCTGAAACTTCAAGAATACGTCGCACGTCTCCTGTCCTCCGAAGGTGCCGCCAACGGGGGAACTACCAGCGGTAGGAAGCCAAGTCCGACAGAGCCGCGAACGACTTGAGCCGTTAGAAAAATGAGGCCAGGTTCCGAGGAGAGAGCCGGACAACTCTTCCCCACGCAGTGACGCACGAATCCCCAGTAGCCGGAAGTTTCTTTCTCGAGTGGGGCAGCACCGCTGGGGGGGCACTGATCTGCGCCTGAGGCGTAGGTCCCCTCCGGAGGAGCCTCTTGCAGCTGAAGAGCGCAACCTCCGGCAGGACCGGACAAATTGTCATCATAGGGCAAGGAAGCCGCCTCCAAGCACCGTGTGGTATATTCGGATGTCCTCAAGAGAAGTCATGAAACTAGATGAACGGCGCCGGAAGCTGCTCAAGCGAACCTTCCTCGATTACCAACAGACATCGGCGTTCTTCGAGCATCCGCTGGTAATCAATCGGGGCAAAGGGCTTTCCTACTGGGATGTGGAAGGCAAAGAATACTTCGACGGCATTGGAGGGATTTTCGTGGCCTCCCTGGGGCATGGACACCCCAAGCTGATGGAGGCGCTGCGGAAGCAGGTTGAAACGCTCAGCTTTGCGCCGCCGATGCACGGAGTCTCTGATGTGACGCTCGATTTCGTGGAGCGTTTAGCCCAGATAACTCCAGAGGGTCTAAACTTCGTCAAGCCTTACAGTGGTGGGTCTGAGGCGGTCGAATCGGCCATCAAGTTCACACGGCAGTATTTCAAGCAGACAGGACACCCCGCCAAGTTCAAGTTTATCAGCCGATATTTCGGCTATCACGGCGCGACCTTTGGTGCCATGGCCGCCAGCGGGACCGGACAACGCAAGACCCCCTTTGAGCCCCAGATGCCCGGTTTTCTGAAGGTATTCCCACCGAACTACTACCGAGATCAGTTTTCCTCCTGGGAGGAGTGCAACCGATTCTGTGCCCGGACGTTCGAAGATGTCATCCTTCATGAAGATCCTGAAACGGTGGCGGGGATCATCGTCGAACCCATTGGGCTCACTGGTGGAATCATCACCCCGACGGTGGAGTACTTCCAGATCCTGCGTGAGATATGCGACCGCTATCAGGTAATGCTGATCTTTGATGAGATCATCACGGGTATGGGGCGGACCGGATCCATGTTCGCCGCCCAGACCTTTGGAGTGACTCCCGATATCATCTGCTGCGGCAAGGGAATTTCGAGCGGAGTGGTCCCCCTTGGAGCGATGGTCGCGAGGGAGGACATGGGAGAGGCCTTCTTTGGCCCGGTGGAAGACGAAATCAACTTTGCCCACGGACACACCTTTGCCGGAAATCCTGTGGCCTGTGCCGTGGGGATTGCTGTGATTGATGAGATTGTCGGCCTGGGATTGGATAAGAAGGCCGCCCAATTGGGCGACTATCTGTCCCAGCGGTTGGAGGAGCTGAAGGAGCTCGGAGTGGTCCGTGAGATCCGAGGAAGGGGACTGCTGAAGGGTGTGGAGCTGGTGCGAGACACCCGGACGATGGCACCCTTTCCGGAGCTGGGCCAGACCCTGAAGCGGACGGCGCTCGAGAACGGTCTCGTGATTCGCATCGATCCTACCTGGTTTGCTGTGGCTCCCGCCCTGGTTGCGGACAAGTCGGATATCGACGAGTTGTACCTGCGGATTCGAAAGAGCCTGGTGGACGCACTGGACAGGCTCAGCTGAAAGAAGCTCAATCTTCATCATTCCCTGCGGCTTCCTAGGAAATCGCCTGATTGGCGCCCGCTAAGCCAGTTTTTCTCGAGCCCGAAGACCCTTGTCAGAGCACCCCCGAAGGTCAGTCAGATCTGATATCTTGTAGTCATGGACTCAAGAGAAAGGAAGTGGCTTATGTCTCTTCGAACAGTCATTTTAAGGGGTCTGCTAGCGGTTCCGTTGTTGGTCTCTCTGGCTCCCCTGGAGGCTCAGAAGAAGGAAAAGCGGGATGTACAGGGGTTGATCTACGACCTTAAGCATCCCGAGGTAAAGAGAAGGACAACGGCGGCCAACGCACTCGGCGACCACCGCGTGAGGCGGGCAGTCCCGGCTCTTATCGAGCTGACGAAAGATACTGACGACATGGCTCGCTATGAGGCAACACGGGCTCTGGTGCGGATCAATGACACAAGGGCCCTGCCTGCTTACGTACGCCTTACCCATGATGAAAAGCGAGTGGTGCAGAAGAAGGCGATCGAGGGAATCATCACGATCTACGTCGTGGAAGAAGGCGGATTGGTCGAAGGGATCAAGAGCCTTGCTGATTTCGTCAATCCTTTAAGTGACGACTACAACCCCTTGATGGTCGAGCCGTATGTCCCCGTGAGCCAGAAGGCTATCGATGCCCTCTCGGACCTTCTCACCTTTTCCGACAGTGGGACCCGAAAGGACGCCGCCACCGTACTTGGGATTTTGCGCGCACACTCCGCACTGTCGGCAATCCAGGAGACTCTGGAGCAGGAAACCGATGATGGCGTCAAGGTTGAGCTTGTCCGGGCGATCTACAAGATCGGCGATCCAGAGGCTGGGTCCGCACTGATTCGCTTGATCCGGGACCCCGATAAGAAGGTACACGATGAAGCCATCTTCACTTTGGGGCGCCTGCGCGTTGCTCAAGCCGTGCCCCAGCTGAAGGAGCTCTACAGCTTCGGAGTCGAAGAGAGGCGGAAGATCTTTGGTGTTTTTCCCGTCAGTAAGAGCGATCACCTGCAGAAGAAGGTGTTGGAGGCGTTGGCCTATATCGGAGATTCGGGCTGTCGCGACATCTTCCTGGGGGCGTTGGAGGACCAACGTGAAGCCTTTCGGCGATATGGAGCCGAGGGATTGGGACGGATGGCGGACTCCAGCGTGACAATGGACGTGGCAAAAAAGTACCTGCGGGAAGACTCTGGCAGCGTCCGGCTTGCGATGGGATTCGCCCTCTTTCGAATGGGTCGAGAGGAACATCTGGTAGAACTGATAGATAGGGTAGGAGACGACCAGGCCTACTTCTATCTGCTCGAGCTCGAACCCGCGGAGGTCGCCAAATTGTATCCCTACCTGAGCAGTAAAAAATCCTCTGTCCAGACCCGTCTCCTTGACGTGATCGGAATGCGGGGAGACATGTCAGCCTTATCCATCGTCCAGCCGATGGTTGAGAGCAAAGATGAGGATGTCGTCTCCGCTGCCAACCTTGCCATACGCAGGTTGCGGGGAAGGCATCAGGGCTAAGGCGAGTTTTCGATCCTGTAAATCCCAAATATACGGTGGCGTATCCCGAGCTTGACCGAATCTGCAGGTCGCTAATCACGCAATATAGGGACCTAGGGGAGCTGGCAGCAGGCCGCCTTCGGCGCTGGATTTCCGGCAATATGCCCTGCGCCCATCCGGAAGTGCTCGAAAGGCACCTCCAGGAAGAGCACCTCGACCTGCTGATGGACGCCTTCTGGCAGGTGCTGCCTTTCGGCACCGGAGGTCGGCGGGGACGCGTCGGCTATGGGGCCAATCGGCTCAACCCTACAACGGTTACCATGACCGTTCAGGGACACTGCGAATACCTCCAGAAGGCCTTTCCCAAACGCCCGGAGCTGGTCGTGGTAGTGGCCAACGATGTGCGTGTCTTCAACGACATCGCTGGCACCTACCGCTTCCTTGGCAGCGATCATCCGCTATTGGGTACCTCCTCTAGATCGCTTGCAATCCTGGCCTGTGAGATCTATGCCGCCAATGGCATCATCGCCTACCTGGCAGAACCAGGGAATGACTCAGCGGTACTGACGACGCCTGAACTCTCCTTCTTGATCAGCCAGCTCGAGGCAGTCGGAGGGATCAACGTCTCTGCCTCGCACAACCCCCCTGACGACAATGGTGTCAAGGTCTACGATCCCCATGGGAGCCAGCCCGTACCGCCTCAGGATCAGCACTTAATCGACGCCATGGAGGGCGCTGAAGCGGTGGCGTCCATGCCCTTCGAGACGGCGCTGGATCAAGGGAGAATCCGAGCGATCCCCGAGGACATGCACGAACGGTACATCGAACTCTACGTGGAAAAGTACGCGGGTGTACACGTCCCCACCAAGTATCCCGAGGTTCTGTACACGCCGCTCTGCGGCTCAGGTTTGACCACGACCGGCGAAGTATTGGAACGCTTGGGATTTTCTGTGATCACTCCCGCCGACCAGGGTCCTGACGGAAGCTTTTCTGTGATCCCGTTCAAAGCCCCCAATCCCGAAGTACCGCAGTCCAGCGAGCCCGCTATGGCGTTGGCTTCTGTCAAGGGCGTAGGGCTTGTCTTGTCCAGCGACCCGGATGCCGACCGCATTGGGTTGGAGGTAAAGCTGGGCGACGGCTCCTGGTATCACTTCGATGGAAACCAGATCGCTACTGTGCTCTGCTACTTTCTCATGCTGGACCAGGATGGACCACATCGGAAGGGTCTGGTAATCGAGACCCTGGTCACCACCAAGATTCTGGGTAGGATCGCGCAACGAGCGGGGCAATCGTGGTGCGTCGATGATCTGCCGGTAGGTTTCAAGTATGTTGCCGATGTATTGAAGAGCCTCGAGTCCAGCGGCCGCTATCGTGACGTCTCCTGCTCTGCCGACCAGTTGGTGCTGGCGGCGGAGGAGAGCCACGGCATCATGATGGTGCCGACGATCAAAGAGAAGGACGCGACTCCAGCAGGGATGTACCTGGCTGCACTCTACCAGCGTCTGCACGGAGAGGGGCGTACCCTCTTAGACTACTACATCCGGATTCTGGAGGAGTTAGGAGGATACGACAACGTCAACCGATCCATCATGATGGCCGGTCCGGAAGGAGAGTCGAAAAAGAACCGGTTGATGGAGTCGCTACGGAGCTCCCCGCCCACGGCCCTCGCCGGCAGCGAGGTAATAAAGGTCGCCGATTACTGGAACGAGGAAGCCTTTGGTCCATTTTTGAGCGAAACCGACCGGCTGCCCAGGAATCTGATCCAACTCTTCACGGAATACTCGATCATCACGGTGCGCCCGTCCGGCACCGAACCCAAGCTGAAGTTCTACTGCCAGTTGCTCCCGCGGCAGGATAGACCGCCAGCCTCGGGAGAGGAGCTACTTCGGCAGCTGAGGGCCGAGAGTCAAAGCCTGGCCCTGGAGGTCTACCGCGAGCTGTTGGGACGCATCGACCTTGCTCTGGAGGAGCCGGGCCTGCTCTTGCCCGACATCATCGAACTCGATCAGAAGCTGCATTTTGACCAGCAGACTGTTCCCCAGTTGCGCCGATCCCTGACTAGCGGTGGGTTCGCCGATCTTGAGACTCTGCTGTCCTGGTTGGCTGAAGAGTCGGCGGACATGACGCCCGGAGCCGACCCCCTCCCGGCACTGAGAGCACCTCTTGGCTATCTTTGCCGATCCTGGGCCCAAGACCCGGCGATGCCCCCTCTGCTGCGCGATCTGGAAGGATGGGCCAAGGGTTAGCCCTTGCGACGCCTCGCTATGACAAGCGATGAGAAATGCGGGCTAGCCCAGTCCCAGACTGGGCCAGAGTTCGTCTACCCGCTGTCGGACCTCCGGAGTCATCATTAATTCTTCGGGCCACTCCCGATGAAAGCCTTCCTCCGGCCATTTCTGGGTGGCGTCAATGCCCATCTTGGATCCGAAGTTGGGTAGCCGAGAAGAGTGATCGAGTGAATCCACCGGTCCCAGGGTGAACTGGATGTCCCGTTCCGGATCGATATGGTTTAGCGTTCTCCAGACTACCTCGCCATAGTCCTGGACGTTTACTCCCTCGTCCAGCACGACGATGCATTTCGAGAACATGGCTTGGCCCATTCCCCAGATGGCATTCATGATCTTGCGTGCGTGCCCAGGGTAGCGTTTGCGGATGCTGATGATGACCAGGTTGTGGAAGATCCCCTCAAAGGGCATGTGCATATCGATGATCTCGGGCAGCTGCTTCTGGATCACAGGCAGGAAGATCTGCTCCACCGCATGACCCATATAGCAGTCCTCTTGAGGAGGTTTTCCCACAATAATGGTCTGATAGATGGGATCTTTCCGGTGGGTCATGCAGGTGACGTGGAAGACCGGGTACTGGTCCGCCAGAGAATAGAAGCCGGTGTGATCTCCGAAAGGACCCTCCAGCCGGGTCTCATCCAGATTGACGTACCCTTCAAGGATGATTTCGGCGTTGGCGGGTACGGTGATGTCAACCGTTTTGCAGCTGACCATCTCGACCGGCTGGCGGCGGACGAATCCAGCGAACATCATTTCATTGAGGTCGTCCGGAAGAGGGACGATGGCCGAGAAGACGGTGGCAGGATCGGCGCCGATAGCTACGGCGACCTCCATCCGTCTATCGCCGCCAGGATCAGACTGGCGCCTGGCCTCACGAAAATGATGGGCACCGTGTTTGTGCACCTGCCAGTGCATGGCCGTGGTGGTTTCGTCATAGACCTGCATCCGGTACATTCCGCAATTCTGCTTTCCTGTCTTTGGATTTAGGCTGAATACCAGGGGCATGGTGATGAATCGACCGGCGTCTCCGGGCCAGCATTTGATGATGGGAAGATCCAACAGTGAGAAGCCTTCAGTCTTCACAACTTCCTGACAGGGGCCCGTTTTTACAGTTTTGGGCACCAGGGAGGAGAGCTCCGTCAAACGGGGGAGCATCTTGAGCTTATCCCAGGTCCCTGTCGGGGCTTTCAGGTCTAGAAGGTCTTCGATTCTTTGGGATACATCTGCCAGCGCCTCGACACCCAGGGCAAGGTTCATGCGCTGGTAGGAGCCGAAGGTGTTGATCAGAAGAGGAAGTTCCGATCCCTTTAGATTCTCGAACAGCAGCGCGGGACCCATCGCCTTTGAGACCCGGTCCGTAATCTCTGCGACTTCCAGAATGGGGTCCACCTCCACCGGAATCCGAGTGATTTGGTCTGATTCTTCCAGTTGTTCGATGAAGCCTCTTAGGTCTTTATATTCGTAACTCATATCATTCCAATCTTTTCGAACAGCTCCAATTGTCAGTGTGATCCCTGTGGGGCTATTCTCCACGGTACCAGTCTTGCCGTCAACGGCTCCGGCGTTCAGTCCCGTCAGCACATTTCAGCCCTCTAAGCTGGAACTTCAAGAAAACGTCACACGTCTCCTGTCCTCCGAAGGTGCCGCCAACGGGTGAACTACCAGCGTTAGGAAGCCAAGTCCGACAGAGCCGCGAACGACTTGAGCCGTTAGCAAAATGAGTCCAGGTTCCGAGGAGAAAGCCGGACAACAGCACAAATCCCCACCAGTAGCCGGAAGTTTCTTTCTCGAATGGGGTCAGGGATTCTGGGGGCGGAACTAAGCTGAAACTTCAATTGGCTCAGGCTGTTGGCGGATGTGGATTCGGTCTCCAGGCCGAAGTCTTCTACTTTCGAGCCTTTGGCTCGGACGGCGGCCTGGAGACCGCCGCCACGTCCCTCGATTGGTATCAACTGTGGTAGGGTACTTGCGCCATCCTCTGCGGCAACGCCCCATCCGTAGCGATGTTGGTTAGGATAACGAGGGAGTGCGCATGCCCCAGGACGAAGATCGACGGGAGTCGGATGGCCCCCCCACCCCCACTCAAGTCCCCTACGTTTCCCCTCTCGAGAATCTCGCCGAGTTCACTCCGAAGGCCGCGGTTGCGGGCATCTTCTTTGGAATTCTTTTCGGAGCTGCCAACGCCTATCTCGGCCTCAGAGTAGGGCTTACCATTTCCACCTCCATCCCCGTCGCGGTTCTGACGGCAGCAGCCTTCAAGGTCTTGTCGTCAGCCGGTCATCGAAGCACCATTTTGGAGGCCAACCTTTCCCAAACGATTGGCTCTGCCTCGAGTTCCATCGCCAGCGGCGTGATCTTTACGCTGCCTGCCCTTTTCCTTTGGGATCTAGCTCCAGGCTTGCTTCAAATGGTGATCCTGGCAATGTGTGGAGGACTCCTGGGCGTTCTGTTCATGATCCCGCTCAGACGATTTCTCATCCAAAGGGAACACGGAAAGCTCCCTTACCCGGAGGGTACCGCCTGTGCCGAGGTACTTCGTGCCAGCCAGGAGGGAGGTCGTCGCGGTCATAACGTGTTCTGGGGTCTTGGTATCGGAGCGCTCTTCAAGGGTCTTGCGGGTTGGGTCCAGCTTTTTCCTCGTGAGCTCCATTTTTCCCTCCCCTTTCTCAAAAAGAGCCAACTGGGGCTGGATTTCTCGGCTGCCCTGCTGGGAGTTGGATACATCCTGGGTCCTCGTATCGCCATCATTATGGTGAGTGGAGGGCTGCTCTCCTGGGTTGTCCTGATTCCGGCGATCTCGTTCTGGGGGGAGGGAAGATCCCAGCCCCTGTATCCCGAGGCGTTATTGCCGATCGCCGAGATGCCTCCCGACGATATCTGGAGCCGTTACGTTCGCTATATCGGTGCGGGTGCTGTCGCAACTGGAGGCTTGATCACCCTGATTCGGAGTATCCCCACCATGATCGAAAGCTTTCGTCTTGGCCTGGGAGAGCTGAGGGGTCGTGCCCGAGACTCCGTTTTGGAGGCTCTCAGAACAGATCAGGACCTGCCCCTTCGAGGCGTGCTCTTGGCATTGTTGGGTGTAGGCGTCGTCATGTCGGTTCTTCCCTTTGTATTCGGCGGAACGACTCCCTTCGGGCTTCGGGTCGTGGCGGCTCTCATGGTCGTCGTCTCGGCATTCTTTTTTGTCACGGTGTCTTCACGAATTGTGGGTCTGGTGGGTGTCACCTCGAATCCCACCAGCGGTATGACGATTGTTACTCTGCTTGCAGTTTCCTCAATCTTTCTCTTGATGGACTGGACCGGGGACGCGGCCAAGATGACCGTCCTCACGGTGGGCTGCGTCGTAGCTGTGGCGGCCTCGATTGCAGGGGATACGTCGCAAGACCTGAAAACCGGATTTCTACTTGGAGCGACCCCCAGGAGACAGCAGCTGGGTGAGCTAGTCGGAGTCCTCAGTTCGGCGACCTTCGTGTGCCTTGCGGTTCTGGTTCTAGATCGCACCTACGGTTTCGGCTCACAGGAATTGCCCGCACCACAAGCTACTCTGATGAAGCTCGTGGTGGAGGGTGTGCTCGAAAATTCGCTACCCTGGGTCCTGGTGGGCATCGGCGTTGCTATCGCGTTGACGGCTGAGATGCTGCGTATCCCCAGTCTTCCCTTTGCAGTTGGAGTCTATTTGCCAGTCACCACGATGGCATCGGTCTGCGTGGGAGGGTTGATTCGGTTCTTCTTGGAACGCGGAGCTCCCTCATCGGGTGAGGGCCAGCAGCGTGCTGATAGGGGAATCCTCCTTGGATCGGGCATGGTTGGAGGCGAGGGCCTGATAGGTGTGGGGATCGCCGCGGCAGCATTTGTCCAGGGAGCGGCGCCCTCAGGTCTGGGATATTCATGGGCAGGTTCCGCTGCCCCTCTGATCGGCCTTTTGGTTTTTTCCCTGCTGACTGGGGCACTGGTTTTTGGCAGCCTCGGAAAGTTGGGAGCTAGAGGGACTGGACGATAAAGCGTGAGTTCGGGTCGTGGCCCCACGGACGATTGGGAGGGAGGTCTCCAGGCCGCCATGTCTCGAGCCAGAGGCTCGAAAGAAGAAGAATACTTCGGTCTGGAGACCAAAGCTACGTCCGAGCTTCAGGCCAAATAAGGAAAAGGGAATTACCATCAACCATCTGGATGATTTGAAGATGTCAAAGTATTCTGAGGAAGAAAGGGAGCAGATCGTTGTCGAGTACTTCGGTCCTGGTAGCCCCAAAGAAAACCCGCGTTGTCCCTCTTGCGGCGAGGTTCTCCAACTCCAATCCGAGTATCCCTCGGGGGCTTCCGTTTTTCGGCTCTCAATCCGCTGTCCGGACTGCCAGGCCGAAGACGTCTGGCAGCAGGGAAGTCCCCAAACGGCTTGGACCAAGCTACAGCTAGCCTACTGCCGCGAACGTTATAGCAAGGGCGAGGCTCCCCGCTGTCCAGTCGATGACTGCTACGTCATCTGTGCCGAGTACAACAACGGCATCGTCGACTATCGCTGTCCCTATTGCAATCGTTCTGGGAGAGCCAAAAGGTAGAAGAAACAAAAACAGACGCCTGACGTAAAGTCCAGAGTGGGAGTTGTCAGAGTAGACTCTAACTCATTGTTGCATCCCAGGCTCAATTCGTAACTGAGTCCTCTGACAACTTCCCACTAAGACACCCTCCTAAGAGGGTTAACCGTATCACCCATTTCCTTGCAAGCCCCGTGTCTAGAAGCTGGTCTCGTCTCGGTGTCCTTGTGTTATCAATAGTTTGCAAGAGTAACGGGGCGGTTTTCCTGCAGATCAGTCCTTTCCAGAAGATTCAAAAAATTGGGTGCCAGGTCGGTATTCTGGGTAACTCACTCCTTTTCTTGGAGATACGTGAATACAAATATCTGGATCATGCAGACAGAGCTGGAGCCTACCCGTACAAGGAAACTGCAAACGCTATAGCTACCCTTCAGGGTCTGTGGGAAAAGAGATTGAACTGGTAGGTTCGCGACCTCACGGGGGAGCTAGTGTGATCTTGAGCTCGAGTTTTGGGTAGTCTCCGTTTCCGATTCCGTTCTTGTCCCAGAACCGGGTCTAGACGTTGGTGAAGGTGCTGAACTCGGATGGACTGCGACGCAGTTGGAAGCCGATGCTGACCGGCGGACCCGTAGCCTGCAGCGCTCCATGTACCAGGCTGATTACGTCGATTCTAAATGGGACTATGAAGTTCAGGACGAAACTGAGCGCTGTTTGGGTGGGGTCCACGCCGGGTCGGGTGTTCCAGGTGACGGTCTGTTCACTCCATTCGGCGTCGGGGTCCAGCAGTTCAACGAAGTGGGTCTCACCAAAACCCATACCGACGCCTTCGAACGTGAGGATCAGGGTCGCCGATTCGAGACGGTCGGGATCCGATACCAGCGTATTGAAATCATGGGCTGGGATAGCGTCGGTGGAAAACTTGAGCAGTGTGTTGATGAGGTGTTGGACCCCCTCGTCATCTGTGGCGTTCCAGATGGCCAGTACGTCAGATACGACGAGGTTCATGTCAGGAGCACTGGAAGTAATCCGGACATCGTCGACAGCTTGGATGAGTATCAGAGGAGTGTCGGTGGTCCTCCCACGGTGGGAACCGGTGGTATCGGACCTTGAACCGTCGCGGTTGAGGTTGTTGTTGACGTCGCGGTTGACGTCGCAGTCGGTGTTGCTGTTTCTCTGGGGGTGCTGGTCGAAGTTGGTGTTGGTGTGGTAGTCGAAGCGATCCCCTCGGTGGCGCAACTGGGTCGTGTACATTTCAAGGCCAGCCTTCGTGCATCGAGCACCGTAATGGTTCCATCACCGTCTTGCTCCCGGGCATCGCCGGCTCCATTGGACGAATCCCCTAAAGCATTGATGATGCGCTGGACGTCGTGCCGGTCGATGTCTCCGTCCCCATCCAGGTCGTCAATTCCGGCAGCTGTGGAAAAGGGCAGTGACAGCAGCAGCGCCGCTGCGAGAGGCCCGATCAAGGCAACCAGTTTGCTGATCTTCACCGTATCTCCCTTGGAATGAGGCTCCTCAGGCCCACCTTAACTGATAGGCTCCAGCACCAACAAGCGCAGCACACAGGATCAGGATTCCCCACTCACTACCCTGACGGTGATGGGGTCGGCAAAGCCTAGGATCGTCTGCAACCAGGACAAGGCGACTGAAGGGCTCAGTAGGGAAAGTAGCCTTCTCATCCCTCTCTTTTTACTATACTGATGTGTTTCTACACAGCATCAACTCGGTTTTCTCCTCATTCTGTTCCTATCCTCCCCTACACGACTCCCGACAATATCGAGGGCGCTACCTGCGAGCTACAATTGACAGAGCCACAAGAAGCAGAGAGAGTAGTCCAACGAAGCGTCGCCCTGGGAGATCGAAGATGTACCTTGGAATCGACTGTGGCACCCAGAGTCTCAAGGTTTTGGCGTGGGACCCGATCAACGGGACTTCCGACTCTGCCTCAGAATCCTATGACCTCATCGGAAACTTGCCGCCGGGTTATAAGGAACAGCACCCATACAACTGGATTGATGCCCTGGAAGGCTGCATGGGGGCGTTGAGGCAGCAGGGAGTCGATTTGAGTGCCGTTCGAGGTATCGGAGTCTCAGGCCAGCAGCATGGACTGGTGGTGTTAGACTCGTCTCACCGCGTTATCCGTCCTGCCAAGCTTTGGAATGACACCAGTACGGAAGCCCACTGCCGCTCTATCCTGGAGGCAGCTGGAGGGATATCCTCATATATGGACGAGATTGGCAACGCGTTGCCTCCTGGCTTTACCGCCTCCAAGATAGCGTGGATCAAGGAGCACGAGCCCGATAGCTATCTTCGAATCCGCTCCTTGATGCTGCCTCACGATTATCTCAACTTTTATTTAACCGGCGAGATGACCGCCGAGTCCGGCGACGCCTCGGGAACCGGATACTTTCGGGTTCGCCAGCGAGCGTGGTCGACCCAGGCGCTATCCTGGATCGATCCCGACCGGGACCTCCAGGCTTGTCTGCCCCGTTTGATCCAGTCAGACGAACCCGCTGGAGTGCTGCGAGTGCCTCTGGCTCAGAAGTGGGGAATGAGATCAGTCGTAGCGATAAGCTCGGGTGGTGGGGACAACATGATGGGAGCCATCGGCTCTGGCAACGTCAGTCCGGGGACGCTCACTGTGAGCTTGGGTACTTCCGGGACCCTCTACAGTTGCAGCAGTTCTCCCGTGATCGATCCGCGGGGTGAAGTGGCTGCCTTCTGCAGCAGCTCCGGCGAATGGTTGCCCTTGGTTTGCACCATGAACGTCACCGTAGCCACCGAGATGATCCGGACTGGCTTCTTCGGAGCCGGTCTCGCGGATTTCGATCGGCAGATCGTGCAGGTGCCAGCTGGCTCGGAAGGGCTGCTGCTATTGCCCTATCTTGAAGGGGAGAGGGTGCCGAATTCGCCCAAAGGGACTGGAGTCCTTCTCGGGATCCGCCCCGCTACCGCCTCACCACCCTACCTGGCCCGAGCCGCCATGGAGGGGGTGACGCTGGGACTGAAGTACGGCTTGGAACGGCTGAAGGAACTGGGGTTGGCACCCAACGAGATCAGACTGATTGGTGGCGGTTCCAGGAGCCGCGTGTGGAGAGGGATCGCCGCGGATGTACTCGGAGTCACCTGCGTATCTCCCAGGAACGAAGAGGGGCCGGCGTTTGGTGCGGCGCTGCAGGCAGCCTGGTGCGACCAGGGAGGCGAGATCACTACCTTGGTGAAGGAATGCGTAGAGCTGGACGAAGCCACCCGCCAGGTCCCCGATCAAAGGCTGCGATCCCTCTACGAGGAATTGTACGAAGTCTATGCGAAGTTGAGCGAGACTCTGGTGGAAAGTGATGTCTTTCCCAGTCATCGACGCTTCATCGAATGAAAGGATGAGCCATGAACGGAGACCTTAAGCCGAAACCTGAAGATAGATTTACCTTCGGCCTGTGGACCGTGGGAAACCCGGGGAGGGATCCCTTTGGGCAACCTACACGAAAACCTCTTCCACCGTCCCAGATCGTTCGGCTTCTCGGGGAGGAGGGGGCCTATGGGGTGAACTTCCACGACAATGACTTGATTCCCATCGACGCCACTCCCGCCCAGCGAGCGTCCATACTCCGCGATTTCAGGCAGGCCTTGAGGGACTACAACGTCTGCGTCCCCATGGCAACCACCAACCTGTTCAGCGATCCCGTTTTCAAGGATGGGGCCTATACCTCCCACGATCCCAATATTCGAGCCTATGCCCTTCAGAAGACCATGCGAGGTATCGATCTGGGAGTGGAGCTTGGTGCCACCATCTACGTTTTCTGGGGAGGACGCGAAGGTGCGGAAGTGGATGCCGCCAAGGACGCGGCCGAGGCCATCAAGCGCTACCGCGAGTGCATGAACTTCCTGATCGGCTACGTGAAGGACAATGGCTATAACCTGGGATTTGCCATGGAAGCAAAGCCCAACGAGCCTCGGGGCGACAGCTACCTGCCCACCACCGGTGCCATCCTAGCCTTTGTCCATAGCTTGGACGATCCCTCCATGGTTGGGGTGAACCCCGAGCTGGCCCATGAGCATATGGCGGGGCTAAATTTCTACCATGCCGTTGCCCAGGCCTGGGAGGCGGGGAAGCTCTTTCACATCGATTTGAACGACCAGAAGCTCGGTCGCTTCGATCAGGACCTGCGTTTTGGGTCAGAGAGCCTGAAGGCCGCCTTCTTCCTGGTGAAGTTTCTGGAGGACGTCGGGTACGAAGGATCCCGCCACTTCGATGCACACGCCTATCGAAGCGAGGGAGAAGAAGGCGTCCGGGACTTTTCCGCCGGCTGCATGCGCACCTATTTGATCCTCAAGGAGAAGGCGCGGCGGTTCAATGAGGACGCCGAAATCCAGGGTCTTCTGAGTGAGATTCGTGGAGCAGAGTCGGAACTCGGGCTCTCAACCATTGAAAGCTATAGTTCTGAAAACGCCCGACAAATTCTGGCAGCTGACTTGGATAGGAAGAAGCTTGCGTCTCGAAAACTACCCTACGAGAAGCTGGATCAGTTGACGATTGAAGTGATCCTGGGCGTGCGCTGAACTATCGGAATTCAAACGTGAATCTCCACCACGTCCTCGTCCTCCAGGACGTAGCTTCTCTCGACCATCTGTCCCTCAAAGCGGGAATGGCCCCACACTCGAGCAAACTTGAAACTCTGGGAGAACTCCTTGTGGACGGTGGCCGCCGCGTCCAGGATGGTGCTCCCGCGTGGGAAAACGAAGGGGTCGGCGTTCCGCTCTGGCTTCTTGCCGGGCGGTTTGGTGTAGACCCTGACGATGTCCAAGAGTTTGAAGAGACGGAGCCTGATTTCTTCCAGACAGGTGGGAGAAACGGCGCTGAAGGGCTTTGCCTGGAACCGGTCCTGATAGAGTTCTTTCCAGGCTGAGAAATTGGCAACGCCCTCGGGCTGATCGCATTTGTTTCCCAGGAAGAGCAGTCCAGGGCGCTGATCAGGCACGATCGCAATACCCCGCTCCTCCAGCTTGGCCAGGATGAACTCCGTTTGCTCCAACAGGTCGGGATCATTGACGTCAAAAATGACCAGTGCCAGGTCTGCCTGGTGGATCATCGCCAACTGCCAAGGCTCCAGTGACTCTGGAGACAGAGGAGGCGTGTCTACAAGCTGAACAAGAATATCCTCGAAGGGCATCATGCCCGGCTGCGGCATTCGTGTTGTGTAAGGGTAGTCCGCCACTTCCACCTGGGCGTGGGTAAGGTTGGTCAGAAGCTGTGACTTGCCAGCGTTGGGGGGACCACAGAGGACCACCTGACCGGCTCCCTCACGCTTGACGTGGTGGTCGGGTCGCTGCGAGGCACTCGACTTTTTCTTCTGCGATTCCTTTCGCTGTTGGGACAGGCGTTTCTTGATGTCCGCCTGCATCTTTTCGGTCCCCTTGTGTTTGGGGATGGCCCGCAGCATTTCCTCCAATGCCAGGACCTTCTCGGCAGATGTGGAAGCCTGTTTGAACTTTGACTCAGCCTCTAGGTATTGGGCGGTCAGATTAGCCGGCACGGGTTGATTATAAGCTATACTGCGGCTAGACCATTACGCGCAGCTGAGGCAGCCTATCGACGCTGTCAATCAGTTGTGACTCTGGCCCGGGTCCGAGTCCGGCCCCTGATCTCAGCCCAGCGAGCAGCTTTCCGCGTTAGCTCGCGGGCTGGTTCGAAGCCAGCACTGGCAGCTCGATGGATCAGATCCCAGACCTCCCTCAAGCGGTGGTTATGGAGCTTGGCCAGTCCCAGGTGATAGAGCAATTCAGGACTGCCCTTCCCCAGTTCACGGGCCTGCCGGAGCGCCTTCTCCAACTCGGGGAAGCGCTGCAGGTGGGAGTAGGACAAGACGAGCTGCAGAAATGCCTCGGGCGTTCTCGATCCACGAACTATTTCCTGCCACTGCTGAGCCGCCTCCTGGTATCGTCCGAGGTGACTCAAACAGTCCGCCAGATTGATCCTGGCCCAGGCTGCGGATGGATCGCTTTCCAAGCCAACTCGATACAGCTCCACCGCCCTGCGTAGTTGGTTCAGCTGCTGGTGACAGTAGGCAGATCGGAGATAGGTGTCCGAGTCAGCGGACCATTTCCCGATTGGCGGCTCGAAGATCTCCAGCGCGGCCTTCCACTGCCTGGTTTCCATACGATGGATCCCGGTCTCGAGCTTGACCTCCAGGATCTGCTCCCGAATGGTATGTTCCGGGCACATAGGCAACAGTTTCTCCCAGGCACATAGGTTACAAGAGGAGTCATGTCATGGAAAGAGACGTATGTAATGAGCGAAGGAGTGAAACTGATGACCGAACATCTGGAGGGGGACTAAGGAATTACGGAGTTATCGCAGGCCTATGGGGTGAGTCGGAAGACGGTGTACAAGTGGATTGGGCGTTACGAAAAAGAAGGGTGGTTGGGGCTGGAGGATCGCTCGCGTGCGCCCCACCGCCACGCTAACGCGGTGGGAGCGGATCGGTGCCCGGCAGAGAGCACGGTGAGCGAGATCCTCAGATGCCACGGTTTGAGTCGTGTGGCCAAACGGGGAGGGCGAGCGGTCCCAACGGAGCAGCCCTTTAAGGATTGTC
>Ga0310121_10001226_pt1 | contig 26734 bp, 16 predicted proteins | sample CB27_Tmax_986_MG_FD_203504 | JGI IMG/M metagenome (GOLD analysis project Ga0310121, IMG submission 203504) | Marine microbial communities from Western Arctic Ocean, Canada - CB27_Tmax_986 | ecosystem: Environmental > Aquatic > Marine > Oceanic | place: Canada: Western Arctic Ocean | collected... | reverse complement strand
CGTAGTGGCCGCCACTCCAGACTTCAACATCGTCCTTCTGGTTACTCTGGTATCACTCATTACGTGTGTTTCTCCCGTATGAAATTAAATGCATATACTATGCGATGGTCAAATAATTCTGCTTTCGATCCCAATTGAGATTCTTGCCGTTGAGTCGCACGGCCTGCAAACCTTCCGCCGGGGGCACGTGAAGAACGACTTTCTCTGGCGGCGTCCGGAAATGCGGCGTGAACGAAACATCGAGTTCTTTTCCCGCGCTGGCAAGTTTGACCTGCAGATCGACTGGACCGTAATAGGTCGGCATGTTCTCGAATATCGCTTCCCGATCTGCGGCAAGCCATGCCAGCGGCATCATGCGTAACAGGTGCAACTCCCCCTCTGCAATCTGGTCGTCGACCGCGGCAAGTCGGACCATGTATGGACCAGGCTGAAGCGTCGGTCGTCCTCGCGTCGTTTGCCTCGACTCGCAGGTCGAGTAGGTCTGTTGGGAAGCCGCGGCGGTGATCAGGGAATACATCCCTTCGAAATATTTCATTCGATCGGCCAACTGCCACGAGTGGTAAACGTTCCAGCTCCAAATGTTCTCACAGCTCGACACCTCATGGTCCAGGCAGACAATTTGCAGCCAGTTGGAATCGCGGTGATAAAAACGTTGGGGCGGTCCTTCACGGAACCAGAGCAGATTGGATTGCATCAGTTCATGCCCCGCGTCCATCAAACCTCCCCAGACAAGGACGAGAGGTCCTCGGTCCAGATAAAACGCATGTCGCGTTTCAAACGGATTCGCATCCGCCAGATTCGTCGGTACCAGGTGATGCTCCCCGCCCTGACGATCCGTCCAGACGGGCATCGTCTTTGTCTTCTGCTGAATGGCTTTAAGAAACGCCTTCCTATAGTCTTCCGCTTCGACTGCAAATTCCTCCGCCCGTGGATGCTGAATCCGTTTCAACAGACGGACGGCCGTTCGCAACCCTTTATACATGCAGGCGTCATTCCAGACCGCCTGCATTCTTGTCTCGGTATCCGTCGCCGATCCGGCGGGCATAATCCCCGGCTGACCGCCATGGCCCTCGACTTTTCTGGCTCGCTGGATCCACTCACAGCCTTCTATAATGGCCGGTAAAAAGTCTTCGATGAAATCCTGATCCCCCGTCAGCAATCCATGTTCCGCCATCGCCCAGAGAATCGCGCCATGGTCGTTCAGCCAGGCCGGTCCTCCCAGGTATCCTTTGCTTGGAAGGTAGGCGGAAGGCGGCTGCCACTTCCCCTGAGTGTCCTTGAAGTATTTCAGAAATCGGGCGCCGGCCTCATGATAGCCATAGACTTCCAGCATCTGGACCAGCGGAAACATCATATTGCTGTTTTGCGTCCGTGGGTGCCAGGCAGTTGTGGATGCAGTAAGAAGATGAAAATATCCGTCGTCTGTTTTTTGGGTAACGACCTCGTTGAACTGCGCATTACGCCGGATGAACTGAGTGACATGCTCTTCCGGAACATCGACACGGGCAGCCGTTGCCGGCTCATTGGACCAGAATGCGTTGGCCTCTTTCAGAGCGCCGTCAAATCCCAAGGCCAGCTCCCGCTCACAAACATCGGGTTCGACCGGAAAAAAAGGAAGCAGGAAGTCGACGGAAGCGCCAATTTCCATATCAATCGAAAGGGTCAAGCGATTACGTTCACTTTTAATATAGGAGTCCGGCTTTTCTTCGAACTTGGCCTCACATTCCTGATCCAAGGCCACCGCCAGACGCACCCTTCCATCCGGTTCCAGGATACGAAAACCTGACGTCGGGTCATATTGATCGGTCGAAGTAGTCAAAGCCCTGGAATAAGACGTATCAATGTTGATCTTTACGGGCAGTTTTGGATCGATAGGGAGACCCTCACAAATATCCGTAATCGAAACACGAATCCAGGCAAACAGAGGCTCTTTCCCTGACTCGATTTCCCGCGCACCAGGGGTATGGGCGAAAACCTTCTGTCGAACCATCGCCCCATAAGGTGCTCCTGCCGGGACCCGGCTGCTGACCGGCACCCAGTCGCTCCACAGAACCGGCGCAGGATCGTCGCGCCAGCCTTGTTTCACCTGCCGGTCGTCCGAAACAATGTCAATGAAACGAAGCTTGACCCCCTGATCTGCTAATTTCTTATCATTGGTACCCGACCGGGGATCGGCACTGATGGACGCATCATAAAAGACATTGAATCGAAACTGATGATATTTCCAACCAACCGGCGTCCATTTATTTCGGAGCTCGGTCCACCAGCCCTTGGCGATTTCCAGGTTGGGTTCAGGGTCCGTGCCTGCAAGGTTCGAACGATTCGTTGCATCCGCTGAACTATGGGCTTGAAGAGGTGTAAGGCTGGTAAATCCCGCAGCAGTGGTTGCGGCCACTCCAGATTTCAACAGAGTCCTTCTGGTTACTCGGGTATCACTCATTACGCGCGCTTCTCCCTTATTGGATTCGATTGGATAAACTATGCGATCGTCACATAATCTTGATTTCGATCCCATTTAATCTGTTCGCCGTTGAGTCGCACAGTCTTCAACCCTTCTGCCGGGGGTACGTGCAGAACGACTTTTTCCGGCGGCGCCCGGAAGTGCGGTGCGAACGAGACTTCCAGTTCCTCTCCCGCACCGGCAAGTTTGACACGCAGATCAATCGGACCGTAATAGGTCGGCATGTTCTCAAATATCGCTTCCCGATCTGTGGCAAGCCAGGCCAGCGGCATCATGCGCAACAAGTGCAGTTCATCGTCCTGGATGCGGTCGTCGATCACGGCAAACCGTGCCAGAGGATGCGCTGGACAATAGGGAGTCAGCCCAAAGATACCGCCTCTCGTCTCGCACAGAGTGTACGTTTGCTGTGAGAGTTCCGCCATCCAAATCGAATACATGGACTCCAGATAACGCTGCCGGTCGCCCAATTGCCAGGAATGCCACATCACCCAGCTCCAATGGGCCTCGCAGCTTGACGTCTCATGAAACAAACAAGGGATGCCAAAGCCCACTTGATCGTAAATCGCGAACTTCTTGGGCGGTCCTTCCCGGAACCAAAGCCGCGTGTTTTCCATCAGTTCATCGTCGGCATCGAGCAACCCTCCCCAGACCAGGCACAACGCTCCGACGTCTAGAGAAAAAGTGTTTCTTATTTCCGTTAAAGAGTATTTGTCAGAGAGGCATGTCGGAACAACATGGCGTTCCTTGCCATCCGGTCCTCTCCAGGTGGGCATTTTCCTGGTTCTGGCCCGCATTGCGGCCTGATATTTCTCTCGATAGGCCCTTGCCGTCTCGGCAAATTCTTCTGCCCGCGGGTGCCCGATGCTTCGCAAGAACCGTATGGCAGTGGTCAAGCCTTTATAAGCAAAAGCATCGTTCCAAACTTCCTGGCTGACAATGCCAATGTCAGAGCCCATCCCCGGTGGCATGATTCCTGAAACCCCACCCGGAACTTCGATGGTCAGCGCATATTGAATCCAATCGCACGCTTTGACGACCACCGGTGTCCATTCATCAATAATCTCGGGATCACCCGAAAGCATCGCATGGTCGGAGATCACCCAGAGCAGAGCCCCGTGGGCTGAAAAATAATTGTAACTGGTTGAAGTTTTGGGTTCGTTCATATAACCCGGATGCGGCTTAAAAAGCTTTCCCACGGGTGTCACCTTGCCTTGAAGGGCCTTGAAACCCTGCAAATATTTTTCCACCACTGAGTGATAACCCAGCAGATTCAAAAAATGCCCCGCCGTCAACATGATCGTCGTCACCGGACCGAGCGTGTCATAAGACAATGCGCACCCCAGATGCATATAGTGATGACCGTCCTCGTGCTTTTGGGCGATGATCTCGGCAAACTGCAAGTGACGGCGAAAAATCTGGTTGACCTCATTTTCCGGTACATCGAAACGCGCGGCAGTGGACGGTTTTTTGGACCAATAGTCGTTCGCCTCTTCCAAGGCTGCTTCATAGCCCAGCGCCAGTTCCTGATCGAACGCGTCTCTTTCCATCAATCCGGCCGGAACGAGCAGATCGACCGAAGCGCCTTTCCGGAGTTTTACCTGGATGTTCAAATCGCTCTCACGAGTCCCTGGAGATTCGTAGTCCAATGTGCAGTCCTGACCCGGAGCAATCCCCAGACACACCTTTCCGTCCGTCTCCACCAGCCGCCAACCTGTGCTGGGATCGTACGCGTCTCGATCCGGTGCCAAAGGATTTGGATACGCCTTCACAAACTTCTTAATTCGAGTCATCCCACCGACGAAATCAGTGGCCCTGATTTTAATTTTGAACGTAAAATGGTTCTCCTCATTGTCGGGAAAAAAACCATCGCAAACCTCCTCCACTGTCAGTCGCACCCAGGCGAACAGCGGCTCCTTCCCGGTCTCGATGTAGGATGCACCGGACAGATGGGCGAAGACCTCCTGGCGCATTTGCGCGCCTTCGAATGCGCGTGCACTGTAGGTATAGGGAAACACCCGACTCCATAAGATGGGCGCTTCGGTGTCGTTCCATCCCTGTACGACGGTTCGATCATCGAGCGGAATGTAGTCTTCGTCCTTGCCGATGTAGGGGTCGTTAAAAATCAAAGTCAAGTTCGGACAGATCAGCGATCCGTTGAAAAGAACGTTGAACTGTAAGGGATGGTCTTTCCAGCCGATCGGGGTCCACTTGTTTGGATTCTCCGGCCACCAGCTCCGGGCAATTTCCAAGTTCGGTTCAGGTTCAGTACCGTCGACTGGGGAAGACTGTCCGTCGCCGGAAGATTTCTCGCGGCTTGCCGCATCCGTTGAACTGACCGCTTGAAGGGTGGTCAATCCGGCAAGACCTGCCGCCGCAGTGGTGGTCATGCCGGTTTTCAATAATGTCCTTCTGGTCCATTTAGTATCACCCACTATCCAGGCACCTCCATAAGAGTTTCAAAGGGAAAATCTATCCAATGGTCAACACTGATTGTCCAGGATCCCATTCAAGCTGTTTGCCGTTGAGTCGCACGGCCCTCAGGTTTTCCAGCGGAGGCACGTGAAGAACGGTTTTGTTCGGCGGCGTACGGAAGCGGGGGGTAAACGAGACATCGAGTTCCTCTTCCGCACCGGCGAGTTTCACCCGTAGATCGACCGGTCCGTAATAGGTCGGCATGTTCTCGAATTTCGCTTCCCGTTCCGTGCTGAGCCAGGCCAGCGGCATCATGCGCAGCAAATGCAGCTCATTGTCGCGAATCAGGTCGTCTATCACGGCCAATCGGGCCTGGAAATTTGACGGGGTTTGGGGTGTTTCCCCAAATTCGCCTCCCCGGGTCTCGCATACGGAGTACGTTTGCTGAGAATGTGCGCCCATCCAATTCGCATACATGGCCTCCAGGTAACGTTGTCGGTCGCCCAGCTGCCAAGAGTGCCACATGACCCAACTGTATTGTGGCATGTTTGTGCACAACTCATGGAACAAGCAGGGAATCCCCATACTTATTTGATCATAAAAGGCGAATTTCTTGGGCGGGCCTTCGCGGAACCAAAGGCGGGTGTTTTCCATCAGTTCGTCATCAGCATCCAGCAGCCCTCCCCAGACCAGCGCCAAGGGTCCGCTGAAGAGCGACCAGGCGTTTCGGATCTCCGACAGGCAATACTTGTCGGACAGATTAGTGGGGACGGAATGGCGTTTCTTTCCATCCGGGCCTGTCCAGGTGGGCATCTGGCGGGTTTTGGCGCGGATCGCCTGCTGGTATGTCTCTCGATACTTCTTCGCCATAACGACAAACTCTTCCGCCCGCGGATGACCAACCCTTCGCAGGAGCTTAATGGCCGTGGTCAGACCTTTGTAGGCGAACGCATCGGTCCAAACCTCCAGACTCACAACACCGATGTCGGAACCTAGGTCAGGTGGCATAATGCCAGAAATTCCGCCGGGCACCTCCACGCTGAGTGCGAACTGGATCCACTCGCAGGCCTTCACGACCACCGGAGTCCACTGTTCGACGATCTCAGGATCTCCCGAGAGCAACGCATGGTGTGAAATCGCCCAGAGCAAAGCGCCGTGGTCAGAGGACATGCGATAGCTTGTTGGCGGATATCTCGGTTCGACAAAGTAACCTGGATGCGGCTGCGGTTCGGTAAGGTAGCCTGGATGGGGCGGAAACTTTGAGAGAGGACCCATGGGTACGCCTTTCCCTTGGAACGCTTTGAAACCTTGCAGATATTTTTCCACCGCCGATTGGTAACCCATCGGACCGAGTAGATAAGTCAATGGCAACATGTTGGCGTGAACGGGTCCTACCGTGTAGTAGGATTCTCTGCACGCGTGATGAACATAAGTAAACCCGTCGGTGTGTTTTTCAGCGATGATTTCGGCGAATTGCAGGTGGCGCCGCAGAATCTGATTGACTTCCTCCTCCGGCACTTCGAATCGCGCGGCGGTGGCTGGCTTCTTCGACCAGTAGCCATTCGCCTCTTCCAACGCCCTTTCGCAACCTAGCGCCAACTCCTGGTCAACTACATCTCTGTCCGCCGACAAAGCGGGCAACAATAAGTCCACCGAAGCGCCCTTCCTGAGTTTCACGCTGATCGTGAGCAGATTATCCTTATTGTTTGGTGTATCCTGCTTTTGGAAGCTCACCCCGCATTCCTGACCCGGCGGGATCGCCAGACATACCTTCCCCTTTGGATCGAGCAGCCGCCAACCTAGGCGGGAGTCGTATTTCTCGCCTTGGGGTGTCAGCTCGACAGGATACGCCTTACCAACCTTCACGATTCGCTCGACCATTGTCCCCTGGAAATCGGGGGCATTGATCTTGATCCTGAAGGTGCATTCATTTTCCTGGTCTTCGAAAAAGAATCCTTCACAGATGTCAAGGATAGAGAGGCGCACCCAAGCGAACAATGGTTCCTTGCCGGTGTTGATGTCGGTGGCACCGGGCAGATGGACAAATACTTCTTGCTGAATCTGCACGCCGTCGAATGCTCGGGCGCTGTAGGTGTAAGGAAACCATCGGGTCCATAGGACAGGCGCCTCGCAGTTGTTCCATCCCTGGACTTCGGTTCGACCATCTACCTGCAGTTGCAAGTCTGGGCGAACGTTAGGATCGTTAAAGGTCAGGACAACGCTCGGGCTTATGATGATGCCGTTGTACATCACGACGAATTGCTGCGGGTGATTCTTCCAGCCGATGGGAGTCCTCTTATTCGGATTCTCCGCCCACCAGTTCCTGGCGATTTCCAGATTGGGTTCCGGTACAGCGTCGGCCTTTTGAGAGGCTAGTTCATCGCCAATAGATTGCCTGACGACAGGTGCCGCTAAGGGGCTACCTCCTTGAAGGCCCATCATGCCGGCCGCAGTGGTGGCTGCCACACCAGACTTCAATAACGTCCTTCTGGTTAATTTGTCTTCATTCAACTGTCCTCCCCCTTTTTATGAAAGTAACAGGCGATCATTTGAACCGCATCCTTCCGGCGGCCTGTGGACCATAGGGGGCCGCAATAAAGCCACCCGGCATATAATTCGACTGGTCGCGCAAAGCGCCCGCGCCATCGACATAACTCAGTTTGCATAACGGGAAATAAGCGTCCAGCCGGCTGCGCAGATACATGACGTCTTGAGAATCATCCCCATCGAAATCGCCGACCGCCATTCCCGGGCCGACAGCGACAGAGGTGTGAAGCTCCGACAGGCGCCGGCTCTTCGCGTTGACAGAAATTGATCGCGGAAAGCCCGCTTCGTCGATGTAAACCACAGCCACCGGTTTGTTTTTCTCCAGCTGCGCCACCACAACTGATGAAAGCCATCGCGGGCAGACCTTTTCCTGAAAGTTCAAGACCTCACCCATTGCTGAACAGGCGCTGAGATTCCCCTCGGCATCCGCGAAAACAATCTCCGGCCGGTCGTCTCCAGCGAGGTTACCAGCAGCCAGCGCACCGCTAGGGGCTTTGGGACCAAGGGGCTTCTTATTGCCTTCCCCGTCGAGGACGACCAATTTGTGATTGTCCTTTGCATCGGAGCAGATGATCTCGTCCTTTCCATCGCCATCCAGGTCGCAGATGACCACATGTGGATCCAGAGGCAACACGGTGGACTTGGACGGTTGGACTTCAACGCGAATCAGATTCCTCGGCGCTTCGATGGGCTTTGAGCCACCGGGAATGATATTCAGTGGATGGACTTTTCCGTCTACGGTAACGACAGTCAGCTGAGCGTCGGCCGCCGTATCGCCGCTCATTAAAATAATCTCTACCTTTCCATCTCCATCCAGATCACCTGTCGCCAACGGTCCGGACCAGAAATTCCCTTGAGCGATCTCTATTGGCCCCCCTTGAGAAGATCTCCATGCATAGAGATTTCTGTCGGCCTTGGCCGTGAAGATCACGCGGTTGATTCCTTCGCCGTTGATATCCGTAATCACCAGATGGGTATCGAGGGAGACTTGTCCGGAACGATCCCTGTTGTGGTAGCCGTCGTTCAAACAAAGATTTCCATTCTCGTCCAGAGCGGCGATGCACCAACGGCCCGTTGCCTCAGGCTTCCCGCGCCTCGCCCCGATGCTTTCCAGAACGGCTAATGCCTCTACGGCATCCCCCGTTTTTCCCATGGGGCCGACCATAAAATTCATTCCGCCCAGGGGATAAAATCCCTTGCGCGAGACCCGATCCATAATCCGTTCCATATCCAACGCGTTATCCAGAACTGATTGAAAGTAATCCATCAGCTCGATATGGGTGGATCCGATCGCCGGAGCGGAACGGATAGCCTGATATTGCGTCCACTTGGCGTCAAACTCCTCCAACAGCTCGCCCTGCCGCAAGCGTGTGCGCGAGATACCCGCCCGGCCGATAACCATTTCCCACTGACGGCTGGCGAGTGCCCATGCGGGCATCACTTTTTCAGCTCGGGCGACGAGTTGCCCCGCATTCCTGATGTTTTCGGGAGTGGTTCTGGGCTTTTTCCACTGGGAGGAGACCAGATCGATGGATTCCTGCTCGAACAACAGGGCGAGTTCCTTGACGATGGGGGCGGCTTCGTCGCCGAAATAATAACGGCAGGCCTCATCGAGGATTTCCTCCACGGGTCTGTTCGGATCCCAGGCCATTTGCATCAGCAGAATATGGTTCAGGTAGTCCTGCGAACCCTCGCTGTAGGCCATCGTTCCATGTTGAATCCCATGTTGATCCCAGGCTGTGCGGAAAGAATTTTCACAAAAGCGCGGGCAGGGATTGAAACCCGAATCCTGATAAAACGTGTCGTAAACGGTGGCGGACACTGGGAAAATCACCTTCGGGACATCCTTCGGAAAAAGCAGCGCCTTTTCTCCGTTCCATTCGGTGAATTCCAGGCAATACAGCCAATTGGGACGATAGCCGGACTGAAATTTAGCCGCCAGCGCGTCATGCTCTTCGGCGGGAATCCCGTAGAGGCTGAAAATCAGACGGGCATTTGGATTACGCGCCTCAAGGAGGGGATAGATTCGATCCCACATCTCGGCGTACGCCACTGACCAGGGAGCGATTTCCGGGTCCAGACAACCGCCGCTATCATTGCCGGAAGTGAGATACAGATCCACCTTTTCGATGCGCGGCATATTGTCGAAAAACCAATTGCGGAACTCCAGAAGCACCTCCCACCCCCGCGGAAATTTTGGATTGATACCATTAAAATCTGCCGCCATGTAGTTGATTTCTTTGAAATTAGGGATCTGATCCGGGCCGAACTCACCATCTCTAGCGACGAGGTTGGTTTGAGTTAGATGAACCACATTCAGTCCCATCGATTCCGCCAGATCGACTTTGACCGTCCAGCGCTCCCAAAGATCACGCGCCGGTTCGCTGGCGCGCGGATCGCCCAGATGCGCCGGATCGCAGCGATAAGTCGCCGCCGATAGCCCCCAAAGGATGTAATCGGTCCAGATTTCGCGCCAGCCTTCCGGTTCTGTATTGATGTATCCCTGCGCGTCCCCAAACCGGATGCCCCGCATGGGGGCCGCCGGCGCTGTGCGCACATTCAGGTCGGACGGACAGGCCGCATTCTTTTCGCTGAATCGCATCCGTCGTAGCAACCAGCCAACGCCATGAAAAGTCCCCAGGTTATCGCAACCATTGATCACAACAATGCCCGATCCGTCTTCTCTTATTCCTGAAGCGAGTACGAAGCCTTCCTTCCCCGGATCGTTCTGCCGGACGGGTTCATGCTCAATGCCTTCAAGGGCTTTCACGAGTTTCGAATTCGTCCCCAGAGTTCCAAGATGGATTGAGGTGGAGACACCCTCCGATTTTTCAGTTTGAATCGGCAGCTGGACATCTGTCCGCCGTTCGATTTCCTGTTGCAGGGTAATGGCGGCGTTTTGCAGAACATCGTTCGCGCCCGCGGGCAAAATAATCTCTGCAGCCGCGCGTCCGTCCGTTGTGATTAAAACCTGATCGGTCGTAACGTCTTCCTTTTCGAGCGCCGCAGGAAGATCTGAACGGGATGAAGCTTGGAGGTTTTCCTGTTTGTCTGCTCCATCCTCCCACACCGCAATGATATCCTCAGAACCATACATCGGCATGCTCTTCTCAAGCCATTTGAAAACCGGATCGTCCTGTTGATCGAGACAATCCTTTACATAGACAGCGTAGTACCCATGCTCAACTGCGCCATTGGCCGACATCATCACACAACCACACGTCGCTGTGCCGGTGAGAATGATGCTCTTTATACCGCGCTCCTTGAGCAGATCATCGAAGTCGGTGTTATAAAAGATATTCCCGCGCGTCTTTTCGATGACGATATCACCTTCCTGTGGCGCCAGTTCATCGACAACCTGCGCGTCCCAGGTTCCCTCCTGGATGTTGTGCATCCACTCCATGTTTCGCGTCCACCAACGCTGCGACCCGGCTGCTAGGATCTCGCCCGACTTGGTTTGGTGGATCATCTTCGCGTAGGCAACAGGCAACCCGGCCTTCCTGGCGGCTTTCAAAATCTTCTGGATATTCTTTACCTGGTCGCCACAGGCGGTGCGAACTGTGTGCTTGTCTGGGTCCGGGTCAACGGACTTATCCGTCCTGGTACAAATCCCCTCGGTTGAAATCATCGCATTCTGCATATCCACAACGAGGAGCAAGGAGTGCTGCGGATCAACCAGCTCCTCCATTGTATTCAGAATCTTCACCCCGCTGACAATCGTCTCCGCATGGACAACGCTCAGACAAATAAAGGTCAAACCCAGCAGATAAGAACAAATGCGTTTCATTTCTCTATTCTTCGGTTAAGTATTTGTGCCGGGGATAATGCCCGCAGCCGCTTCATTGAAGCGGCAAAATGTTATCGGACACGAAACGATCCTCCGTCCTCATGGGTGTCTTGTCAGTTTTCATGAAATCTCTTGAGTACAGCGGGTACCGGTTTGGACCGGATTTGCGCGACTGGATATCCACCACAGTGCTCCCCCGGTAAGTGACCCTGTATTTCTCTTTGTAGATCGTATGTACATCGGTCCTCTCCGTGACGGGAAAATCCAATTGGATCGTATCGTCCGGTTTCAGGTTCTCAAAAATCAGACGATTCCCGAGTCGCGTAGGTTGAGCGGGCTGCCCGTTGATCGTGGATTTCAGACCGCTCTTATCTATCCAACGCGGTATTCGGACCAACGCGGTGTGGGCTTGCTTATTGCGGAGCACTACCTTGCCCTCGTATGGCAGATAACTGTCGATATCCATCCATGGAGACGCCCGATTGAGGAACAGATTCACCTCGGCGATACCGTCCTTGAATCGCGTAATACCATGCCAGCCGTAATAGAGTCCGATCGACCCATTGGCCGTGCAACAACCAGCCATCCCCAATGGGACACAAGTGGGCTCGCCGGCAGACCCGAATCCACCGACAAAGCGTTTTAGTATATCGTTCCCCGTTGTGATCCCGGACAGCTCGTACATCCGGTCCACGTCATGAAATTGTTGTTCGGTCAACTGGTTGCGCACAATGGAATCCACATCGTCCCAATAGTCGCCCAACCCCGCATCGGTTAACTTGACAGCCAGAACCAGCATGTCGGAGACTCCGCACGCCTCCGCCCAACTGGCGTACGAGTAATGACGGTCGCATTTTTCCGGAAGATACCAGCCGGGAAAGAAACCCATTCGCGTCACTCCTACCCGGCGGCCGTGGTCGTAGGCTTCCCGGACAAACTCCTTGAGCCACTCATCACCCTCAGCCATGGCCAGGTCGAGCAGTGCATGAAGGACGATTGTGTTTCCATGGAAGTGACCATAAAAGAGGCCGTGTTCATCCCCGGGATAGCCCAGCTCATTAGTGTTCATCCAGAAAGGAGGCTTCAGTAGATACCGTCTCAGTCTTTGAGCAAGGTCAAGGCGGGAGGTATCCCCGCTGTGTTTAGCCGTCTTGATGATGGCCCGCATCGGAAGTGCGCTAAGACATTTTACAGCGCCTTCGGTTCCCTGATAATCGAGGACCGGCTCTTCGGGCGGTGTGTAGGGGGTGATCGCTCCGCCGCGGACGGTAAAATGCCACTTACCTTCGCGGTCAATCCCGCATTCGGAAGGAAAGTACGCCCGATCATCCGCCCGGATCGCGACACGATCGAACCCGTCGCAGATTAACCCCATCCAATCAAGCCAGGCCGGGTTCCCGTCCCGCAGGAACCAGTTCTCCATGGCCAGCAGAATCAGCGCGTTGATCGCCGGGTCGGATGTATCTTTCGGCACATTTTCCCCACCAATTGGGAAAAAGATCAGACCGTCGTCGGTAACCTGCTCGAGCGCGTTTTTCATCGCCCCGTATTCGATCTCCAGTCCCTGCTCGCTTCCGCACATGACGCGCATCAAGGGGAGCGCGCGCACATTCTTGTGTTGAATATTCCAGGTGAGACCATGCGGGTTAGCCGTACCCCCCGAAAAGGTGAACCCCTGATAAACACTGAATTCCTTGGAGGCATCGATATTCCCGACCAGTCCGTTGACAGACATCCTGGCCCGCTCCGCTAGATCGAGCGTGTCGGGAACTGTCGCCTCATAACGATCACCTGTCGGCTTCATCTTCTCTTTATCAAGCAGGGTGTCCACGCTCGCCCGTTCAGCTTGACCGGATAGGGTGAAAGCCAGGCTGAAGGCGAGGCCGAAAAAGATTTGCTTAATGTATGTCATGTTTCATCTCTCCTTGAAAAGTTGTAAATTCACAACAGGACTTCAGCCTATTTCGATACGACAGACTAATACAAGAAACTCAAACCATGATTTCCCTGCAACGGAATTCATTGTTCCGTAAGACTCTGCTCAGAAGGAAGCTGAAGTCATTACTGCAAAGGAATCACCCGATCGCTTACAAATCGCTGAATCTTACGCATCGGTGTGGCCCCCTGATCGAACCCCTCCATTGGGTAGATCTTGTAGTGATGGGGAAAATACGCCAATCCCTTGGGCTGAATCTCGTTGGGCTCGATCCGGAGCACAGACGCTCCACGTGTTGTGACTTCATAGGGGATATCGTTAACCGTATACATTGCCTCGTCCTGACGCAGAGGGAACTCGAGCTTAATCTTTTCTCCCCCAGCCAGTCCCGTGAAGACCAGATTTCGGCCTGAAAGAGGAGCTTCAACCAACTCACCATCCACAAAGCACTTTACCTCGTCTGGATTCACATACGAGGGAACCCGAACTAACGCGGTTTTTGCCTGCTTGTTGTGAAGCACCACTCTGCCTTCGTACGGAAGGTAACTGTCCACATCCATCCAGGCGGAAGCACGATTTAGAAACATGTTGACCGTGGCCACTCCCTTGTCGAACCGCGTGATGCCGTGCCACGCGTAATACAGCCCGATTGATCCGTTGGCCGAACAGCAACCAGTTGTTTGATACAATCGGCTGTGCAAGGCGCCGTTTCCGAAACCACCCACGAATCGTTCGATCAGTGCGTTACTGGCAGCATCGCCACCAGCTCTCTCGAGCATTGCCTCTCTATCCGTCCACTGTTGCAAAGCCAACCTTCGCGCAACCCTTTCCACATCATTCCAGTAATCGCCCAGTCCCGCATCTGAGAGCTTCACCGCAAGGATTAAGGTGTCGGCTGTTCCGCACGACTCATGAATAAATCGAAGAGACTCGCCACGCTTGTATTTGGTGGGCGTACTCCAGCAAGGGACCCAACCCAGCTGCATCTTTGCCAGGCGCATAGCGTGGTCATAACCTTCCTGCACAATCCGCTTCAGGTGGTCGTCATTTTCCAACAGCGCAACCTCGAGAAGCATTTGCAGCGCGCCCATCCCCCCGTGCCAATGGCCGCCCCAGATCCCGTGCTCGTTGCCGGGAAATCCCTGATCGCCCGTATCTTCCCAAAGCTCGGGCCGTAGGCAAAATCGCGTCATCTTCCTGATTAATTCGAGTGCCTGCTCGTTTTGCCCGTACCGATAGTGACACATCAATCCTCTCATGAAATACATTTGATGCCATTTGACGCAACCTTCCAGGCCCACATGATCGTCATTTGGTTCCTCGGGCGGGTTGTAGGGTATCGAAGGGTTCTCTCCGCCTATGAATATCCATTTCCCATCAGATGTGAGGGAACTTTCAGGCGGAATGAAGGCGCGGTCCTCGACATAGATGATGTTTGGAGCGTGAGGGTTAAAACGGTCCGCCTCATTTTTAAAGACATTCAACCAATTGGCGTCCGGGTCCCGGTGATAACAGTTTTCCAGCATGAAGGTACCATGGATTCGTTTGATGATTTCACATTCAATATCTAGATTCTGCTCGCTACCGCACATGGTCCGCATCAGCGGCAATGCTCGGCAGTTTTTTGAATGCAACCCGCTGGGCTGCCTTGCCGCGGGTGGTTTCTCACCGAAGTCGAAAGACTGAAACACAAGATACCGGTTGTCTGGGTCCACATTGCCGGTGAGGCAGTTGATCGCCAACCGGGCATGGTCCGCCAGGTCCAGAGTGTCGGGAACAGTCGCTTCGTGCCACTTGCCCGCGGGTTTTATCTTTTCCGGGTTAACCAAGGCGTCCATGTTTACCGGGTTGGCCCAGGTTGAAAGAACGAGCACCGACCATAAGAACCCACCGAATACAATTTGTTTTACACATTTCATACTTAGTACCTCATATCTCCTGGCAAGGTTACATTTATCAACCCGCTTCAGCAGGGTTCGCAGACGCACCAGGCTATCCCTTGGCGAGATGGTCTGCGACAGAGCCCTCTCCGTTTTACTCGGTATTGAGCAATCTACCTCAAATGTCGATACTCCGCACCTCTTAAAAAACTGTCAAGAAAGGAGGAAACTTTCAGCGTGAATACTGCCCCAACATGCCTATTTTGCCTTATCCTCTATGCCATCCCGCTTCATGCCGAATCTGTTAGCGGCAAGCCCACGCATCCGTATCCAGGTGGTGCCGGGGCGGAAATCTGGGTTTTGGCTGGACAATCCAACATGCAGGGTGTTGGTCCGGTTCCCTCCGGGTGGGCGTTCGAGCCCGATCCGCTCATCAAGATGTTCAACCTTGATAACTCCTGGATGCCAGCCGGTCTGCCGCTGCACCGGTATTTTGAGGCCGTGGCGCCCGCGTATCGCCGCCATTTACAGAGAACCCCCGAAGAGTGGGCGCAGCTGAGCGAAAAAAGCCGGAAGGGTAAGATTGGCTATCGCTACGTAGGATTCGGACTCTTTTTTGCTGAGCATCTTCGAAAACACCTTGACCAGCCGATCGGCCTGATTCCCTGCGCCTTGGGCGGCACAAGCATCGCTCAGTGGGACCCGGCGCTAAAGGACAAGGGCGGCGAATCGTTTTACGGCGCGATGTTCGAGCGCATACAGATGGTTGGAAAGATTCGTGGCGTGATGTGGTATCAAGGAGAAAATGAATCGTTGGAGCCATCCAACGCCCGGATCTACGAACAAAACCTGCTCCGGCTGGTGGACAGCCTGCGTCGGGACACCGGCATCGAGGATCTTCCGTTTATCTGCGTTCAGCTGGCTCCGTTTGCTTCTCACGATGGACTGCGGTCCCAGATCGATTATGAAAAAGAGGGAATGGATCAGGCCGGCGGCTTTGACACCGTGCGAGAGGCACAACGCCTGGCTGCGACAAAACGCCAAAATATGTTTTTGACGAGCGCCATTGATCTGCGGCTCTCCGACTTGGGCCACATCGACTTTGAATCGCAGCAGCGCCTGGGGAGACGTTTGGCGGAAGTTGTTCTGACTAAAGTTTACGATCGAAATGGCCACGGCTCTCCCATTGAATTGAAATCCGTTGAACTGTTTAAACGGAATCCCCCGGCCGTCGAGCAGGCCCTGCGTGTGTACCTGAATGGAGTTACAGGCAAAATTGTCAGCAAAGGCAAGCCAACTGGATTCTTGCTGCGTTCACTTCCAGGGCAGCCTGCACCACCGAGCATCTACCGGGTCGAGCTGGAAGGCGACGGGCCGGAAGCCGCCTGCATCCTTCGGCTCAACCGTCCGATGACCGAACCGGTCCTGTTGCACTATGGATCGGGCCTCGTTCCTTATGTCAATATCACCGACGAGCTCGACATACCGGTTCCCGCTTTCGGACCCATTCGGATCGAGCCTCTCGAAAAAAGCGGATGAAAATCCACCCCTCCACCAAACGCGCACTCGCAAAATGCCTACTGACCTGGTTCGAAAAGTCGAAACGCGATCTCCCCTGGCGGCGCACCAAAGACCCCTACGCCATCCTTGTCTCCGAAATCATGCTCCAACAGACACAGGCCCAGACTGTCATCCCCTATTTCGAACGGTTTATGGATAAATTCCCCTCTCTGCAGGTATTAGCCGAGGCCGAAGAGGAGGAAGTTTTCCGCCTTTGGTCCGGCCTCGGGTATTACCGCCGGGCGCGAAACCTCCAGGCTACCGCCGGTAAGATTGTCACCGAGTTCGATGGAAAATTTCCAGAAACTAGAAAAGGGCTGCTAACACTGCCCGGTATCGGCCCTTACACAGCGGGTGCTCTACTTTCCATTGCCTTCGGCCAACCAGAACCACTCGTCGACGGAAATGTCGAGCGAGTCCTCTCTCGTGTCCTTCTCCTCGATGATGACCTCGCAACAACATCTGGCAAGAAACGAATCTGGGAACTGGCAGGTGACTTTGTCCCAAAAGATTACCCCGGACAATTCAACCAGTCGCTCATGGAACTCGGGGCGACCATCTGCTTTCCCACTACGCCCAAGTGCTCGGATTGCCCTCTCGGGAGATTTTGCCGTGCCCACCTGGATGGAAACCCAGAAGCCCTACCGGTTAAGTCAAAATCCAATCGGAAGGAAAAAGTATCCGAGGTCGTTCTAATCATCCGTCACCAAAACCGTTGGCTCCTGATCGATCATAACGAAGAGGAACTTTATGATGGCCTTTGGCAATTCCCCTGGGCGTGGCAGAAAAAAGGCGACCGGAATCGGAAGTCCACCATTCGCCGATTGGCCGCATCCGTTGGCGCCGACCCCGGGAATGCTGAACCTGTTCTCGAAATCAAACACGCTGTCACCTACCGTTCCATCACGACCCAATTCTATCGTTTGGAAATTAGTAAGAAGTTAACCCCCCGGAATGGAGTCTCCTTAAGGTGGGTATCCCCGGAGGATATAGGCAACGAAGCGCTGCCCTCATACCAGAAGAAGGCTTTACAAGCACTCGGGATTACTACTTGATCCGGGTGGCTGGGGTCGAACGCAGTGAGCCCCCAGGTCTACAAGCCTGGGGGTTCGCTTCGCTCAACCCCAGCACCCTAAGCGGGGAGCAGGGATGACTGGCGCGAAAACCCCGGTTATTCTCTTTCCATGCCAGACGAAGCCAAAGAACGCCCGCGCCGCCCACCCCCTCCCAAAACCATTCCTCAAGAACCGGGCACTTACCCCATCCCCGGGATGCGAAAGGTCATCGGTAAACGCCTGAAGCAGAGCATGCAGGAATCCCCGCACTTTTATGTGACCAGCGAAATCGACATGGAACCTGCTGCCGCCTTCCGCGAGAAGATGAAGGGGGAAGGGAAGAAGTACAGTTACAACGATATGGTCCTGAAAGCCGCTGGTCTCGCGCTGAAGGAACACCCTCATGTCAACTCGTATTACAAAGACGATGAGGTGGAAATCCTGGACGGCGTCCATGTCGGCTGCGCGGTGGCCATCGAAGAGGGGCTGACTGTCCCGGTCATCCGTGACATCGATAAGAAGAGCCTGGACGAGATCCGCGATTCGATGAAAGACCTCGCCACACGCGCCCGAGATGGCAAACTCCAACTTTCAGAGATCCAGGGCGGCGGGTTCACTGTCTCGAACCTGGGGATGTTCGATGTGGAAAGCTTTACCGCCATCATCAACCCGCCCCAAAGCGCCATCCTGGCCGTCTCCTCTATCCGCAAGGTCCCAATCGTGGCGGATGATGAGATCAGGGCCGGGATGCGGATGAACGTTACACTTTCCTCGGACCACCGGATGGTGGATGGACTCCTGGCAGCAAAATTCTTAAAAACTTTCAAATCCCTATTGCAAGATCCGGAAAATCTGTAAATAATCGCGAGCGCTTTTCGTCATTCCCGCCGAAAGCGGGAATCCACGGACACGCTACTCGGTAATGTCCAACATCGAACCCCTCGCTGCGAGTAACGCACGAACCGGCCCCAGCCACGGCCAGTCACATCCCGCGAGCGTCGGACTGGAAAGTCCAACCTCCCAACCCTCCCCGGCCTGGATGTTCTTCACGAGGCTGGCAGCCTCTTCATCCGAAACCCGCTCTCCCGTCCTGAAGTAGAGATTTCCTCCATCGAGTGATGTGAGGACCATCACGATTGTCGGTGCAGCGAGACCCTCCACCGGAGAATCAAAAAACACCTGGATGATCGGATCACTGCATTTGAATCGGTTGCCGTGAGAAAGAAACGGAACCTTCCACCCAGTTTGTCTAGTGTTTGTTCCCTCCGGGTTGGAATCTTCTCCAATTTGTCCATCCAATTTCAAATTCAGAAGATTCTTCTGTAGTTCTTCAAGTGAGCAATCCAAAAGATAGGATTCAGAAGGAGAGTTCAACGCCAACGCGGCCATCCCCATCGGCACAGGTGACGTCCCTGGAAATTGAAATCGCAGGATTGTCAGTATCCATTCCTTGAAACGGGCATGGTCGTTTATCTCAAAACGGTTCAGGTATTCGTCCACCGGAATGAAAAGCTGTGTGAACCACTGTGAACCTTTCCAGAACGCGGGTGTTGAATACGGAAACCCAAGTCGGGGCGTTTTCCATGGTTCTTCTCCAAGAATGTCGATGTAGTTCCAAGCCGCGACCGAAAGATTCCAGATGCTCTCCCAAAAATCACGAATACCCTCCCCCGGAAAGATGTTTTGACATTCCCCGATCCAACCTTCCACCGAACTCGGCCGCCTGATGACACGCTCCCCGAAGTGGTAGGTGACCCCGGGATCCAAATGACGTATCGGGAGTTCGAATCCGGATCTCCCCAGGATTCGGCGAAAGGGTTGGTTCCGGTCAAAACCCACCATTGGAACCATTGGAAAATTGGACTTTTTCATTGCCTGACAGAGGGTCATGCCTGCCCCAACCCGGCCAGTTGTATTGGGAACCCGACTAGCATAGGATCTCCTTTTCCCATTGAATCTTAGCAGACTTTGCTAAACTGCGGATACGGCACAAGGACCATTGGATGGCGCTGACAGAAACTGAATCCACCACACCTGTAATCGCTGAGGCCCAAGGCCCGATCCTGCTGGTTGTCTCGCAGACAAGGTTTTCGGTTCAGACTGTCAACCGCGCGATTGCCGAGGCGAGATCGGAAGGGTGCGGGATCCACGCTGTTTTTATCCTCGATTCCGATGCGCCCGAACGTGTCTTCGAGAGCCTTACCGATTACGGTTTCACGGGCGAACTTGTCAGCGGAAAGTTCCAGGCCACTCTGGAGGCGGAATACGAGCTCCGAGGCAAGGAATACCTCGTCGAAATTCAGTCCCGAATCACCGAAGTGGATATTGAATACTCGCAAACAATCCGCAAAGGAAATTTTAAGCAGAACACTCTGAACGCGATCTGTGAAGTCGAACCGCGCAAGGTCTTTTTGACGCGACGAGACCGGAGCAAGTTCTCACGTAAGCTGTTCGGATCGGCGGTGGCGGATGTTTGCAGACAATGCGGCGTTCCCACGGTGGTCGTTGATGAAGGGTCCTTGAACTAACCCCTTTCTAAATTTTATCGCACCCAGGAGTAGGGAATTCATTCCCCGCTTCCTCGCACCATCTTCCTCCCATGACAAGAATCCTCCTTACCACAACCTCCTTCCAGGACACCCCGGGTGATCATCACCACCTGCTCGAATCCCAGGGTTACGAAATCGAACGAGCGCGAGGCCCCCTTCCTGAAGCAGCGCTGTTGGATTTGGTCGGCGGGTTCGATGGAATCCTCTGCGGCGATGATGCCTTTACCCGGCGCGTCCTTGAAAAGTGCCTGCCGAAACTTCAGGTCTTAAGCAAATACGGCGTCGGCCTTGATAAGATAGACATCGAGGCGGCCAGCCAGCTCGGCATTCCTGTAACCTATTGTCCCGGAGTCAACCAGACAACCGTCGCCGAACATGTCTTTGGCCTCATCCTGTCCCTCTACCGCCAGATTCCCGAACAGAACTCACTCGTCCACAAAGGCGAATGGAAACGCCTTACCGGACATGAACTGTTGGGGAAGACACTGGGAATCCTTGGGCTCGGTCGCGTCGGTAAAGAGGTGGCGAAACGCGCTAAGGCATTCGGCATGAAGATGATTGCCCACGATGTCATCTGGGATGATGTCTTCGCCGCGGAATGGGGTGTCGAACAAAAAACCTCTCCCGAAGAGGTTTTGTCCGAAGCGGATATCGTGACTCTCCACCTGACACTTAATTCAGATACGGAAGAATTCATCAACCGGGAACGTCTCGAACTTCTCAAACCGGGAGCCCTCCTCATTAACACTGCGAGAGGGGCGCTTGTTGGACAGAAGGCCATCGCCCGCGCCATCGAATCCGGCCACCTCGGCGGCTACGGCGCGGACGTCGTCGATCCCGAGCCGATATCCCCCGATAACCCCCTCATCGGCCTCCCCCGAGTAATCCTGACCCCACACATCGGTTCCCGAACCTACGAAAATGTCGAACGGCAAGCGCTAATGGCAGTCGAAAACCTAGTCCGTGTTCTTAAGGGAGAAGAGCCACTCGCCTCCGCAAACGTTGTGTAGATCGTAGGGTGTGTTCATGACGCCGCTACCAAGCTCGATTTCTACTCACACGACGTTCGCGTTATGAACGCACCAATTGGGGCTGATAGAGTGGTGCGTTAACAACGGGGACGAAGTTTGTGAATCGAACCAAGGATTGACGTCCCCGTTGTAAACACACCCTACAAATCTCCCAACGCCTCCGAAACTATCGCGTGAAACCCCTTCCGCAACCGATCCCTATCGGCGCCCTCCCGGTGCGGGTGAATCGCATTCCCAAGGAGAATCACCGCAGCCTCGTACTCTGGATCGATCCATATACTAGTCCCTGTAAATCCCGGATGCCCAAACGAATGCTCGGACGGGAGAAACAGTGTTGGTTCTCCATCCTCCCGCTGGTACCACCACCCTAGTGCCTGGATATGACAACCCGGAATGGGTTGACGTTCCAGCATTGTATTGATGGCCTTCTCACTCAGGATTCGCGTCTCTTCCAGCGTTCCATTGTCGAGAATCATCTGCGCGAATCGCGCCAGATCATACGCTGTTGAAAACAGACCGGCGTGGCCGGCCACTCCGCCTAGCGCAGCGGCATTCTCATCGTGGACCTCACCTTGGCTCAATTTCTTCCGCCATTTGCAGACCTCAGTCGCCGCTGTCCGCCTCCTTTCTTTAATCCCAGGTCGGTAAAATGTGTTTTCCATGCCGAGCGGCTCGAAGATTTCCTCCTTGGCGAAACGGTCGAGTCGCTTTCCCGACACCTCTTCAATCATCCATCCAAGGACCATAAAGCCCAGGTCCGAATAGACACGCTCTTGACCCGGAACACTGTCCAGCTCCAAATCAAATATCGCCTTCTTGAACGCAACTCGCCCGCGGTGACGGCGGTACAAACCCTTCGTTGCCGGCAGGCCGGAGGTGTGGGAAAGCAGCTGCAGGACAGTAACCTCGTCTTTTCCATTCGATTTGAACCCTGGAAGGTACGCAACCGCTGGACTGTCTAGTTCGACTTCGCCCCGATCAACAAGCATCATGATCGCAGTTGTTGTAACCACAACCTTGGTCAGTGAAGCTAAATCGAAAAGGGTGTCCAGCATCAAAGGAACGGGTCGCGGAATAGTCGTCTGGAAACCCGCTACCTGATGATAATGGATCGCTCCTCCAATCAGGATGATGGCTTCCGCACCGGCGGACGCCCCCTCATACACAGCGCTGTCCAAATGAGTATCAAGACGCTCAACAAAATCCGACGTGAAGAGGATCTCTTGCGGCTCTCCGCTTACGAGCCCGGCATTTTTTAGCATTTCGATCTTTTGCTGGCAGGTAACGCAACCAATTAACATACCAAACCACAACGATAAGCCGAGGTTTACCACCAGTTATCACTCACTTTCAGATGCGCGATCCACCATAAATATCGAAGAAACTCTATGTTCGCGGTCGTAACAGTCGATTTCCGTCACAGTGATCGTGTGGATCCCCCCAGCTAAATCAGGCGGCAAGGGTGAGACCCAGATGTGAGTATTGAACGGTTCCGGTTTGACCGCCGCGTTCGGCAGGTTCTTATCCCGTTCCTCACGGAGTCGTGTCACAAGCGGGTCCGAGCGGATATCTCGTTTCATTTTGATTGACGGACCACCATCGACTTGGAACGAGACATTCGAGCGATCAGATCCCGCCAAGACATTAACGACCACTTCCGTTTTCCCCCCTACATGTCCAACCGGCGAAAGGATCCTAATCTGGTGAGACCAGGGTTTCCCGGCTGCTTTGTAAGCGGTTTTATAATCACTCCCGTCGATAGACAGGATGACATAACCGTTATCAACTCCATCAGCCGTCAACCCGGTTGGTATGCCCCTTTCGTCCCTGGTCCCCTTCCAATACCCACCACTGGCGGGAACGCAGACCATCTGGTGCAGTTGCGGATCGGATTGGAAACCCGAGGCGGTACCTATCCAATGATGTTCCTGTGTGTGCATGTGGCCGGCCAGGACAAGCGCTTTCCTCCCCTCCAACAACCTGTAAACCTCGCCCCGGTCCAAAGTTAAACCGCCCTTCTCAATTTCCAACGGAACATGGACCATCAGCACAACCAGTTTCTCGCTTGGATGGTGCTCAAGAAGTGATTCCAGCCAGCGAATCTGAACCTCTCCCAATCTCGGGGCAAAATCTCCCATCTTATCAGCAGGGGCATCGCCTTGGATCTGTCCCGGAGGGAAATGGCTCCATTCAACATTGTCCAAGGCGACGAAAAGAACCTCCCCATGAAAGAAAGCGTAATAATTGGGTCCAAAATTTCGGTGCCATGTCTCATCGCTGTACTCATCAGTCGGTGATTGAAGATTGAGATCGTGATTGCCAATCACATTGAACCAAGGTTTTCCGATTTGCCCCATTATTGAGTTGTACTCGGGAAAGAATTCCAGATGCTCTGACATTAAGTCGCCAAGGGTCACACCAAATGCAGCGTTGCGAACGGCTGGTTCATTGACCATTTCAGCAACAACATCATCACGGAAGTACTCGAGTTCTCTATATGAATCCGGCTGTGGGTCGGCAAGGAGAACCACATCGAATTTCGATTCGACCGTTGCAGGAATCAGTGGGAAGTTGATCGACTCCGGCAAAGGTCCAGTGGGTTCGACTCCGGGGTAGATGGGATCCTCCTCCTTACCAAATAAGTCTTCGACCCGGGAGAGAAGGCCACGATTCGCGGGTTCGACATTCGAAAAGTCATGAATATAATAGAACTGCGGAAGAAAATCTTTGTTCGTCGGTAGCCGATATCTTGCCGATTTTACGACAAAGAGAATGTCATCTTCTTTGATTTCAATCGAGTATTTCCCTACTGCATCTGTTGGGACAAACTCGCGCCCGTTGGATACGAGGACTTTGGGAATCCCAATTTCGTCCGGGTCACGTCTTCGGTTTCCATTCCTGTCTTCGTACACGATACCCGTTGCAGTTTCTGCGTTGACGTTCGGGATAGCGGAGTGGAAAAGCGTCGCTAATACCGTGAGAAGGCAGCCTAAGTTGCGGTTCACTGCCCCATCGGCACGAGCACGATGTTCCGGAATTCGATCGCTCCGCCCTCGGCCTGAAGCCCGATCGCCCCCTTGGTAACCGAAGCGGAAGTCGCCTCGTTCTGGAGCATGCCATTGACGACAATCTTGATGGAATCACCCTGGCAAAGCGCAGTCATCTCGTTCCATTCCCCAGCTGGCTTTTCGTTGGGATCTCCGATGCGCTCGACCGCAATGATTCCCTCATCGGGATTGGAATGCCCCTCGATTGCTGTCTTAATGAGAATGAGGTCACCAGCATGCTCATGTTTCAGCTGCCCTTGGATGCAAACTGGCCACACCTTGTCTTCCGTACTCGTGTGCAGCAGCAAACCGCTGTTCCCAGGTTCCCCAACCCATCGCCACTCGAATCGAAAACTATAATTCTCGTACTCCTTCTCCGTCCGCAAATACCCAATGGGTTCTCCCGAACAGACAATGACCCCATCGCGCACGCTCCAAACCTTGTCCATGGGGACCGACTCGTCCTCGGTGACAGCCTTCCAACCGCTTAGGTCTTCCCCGTTAAACAGTTTGATGCCGGCATCTGGGTCTTGTGCAGCCCAAATAGCTTGTGGAGCGACGAGTATCATTGCGATAACGACTTTTGTCATAATGTATTGTAGGAAACGGTTCATCGGGTCTTTCCTTTCAATCTTCTCTGAGTACCCAAGGATTCTAACTCCCGCCGGGTTTAAGCGATAGATTTACACTGATGGTATTTTCACCACCCTTACTCAGTTGAATCTCAACATCCTCTGCACTGTAGCCTGCCTTGGACACTCGAATACTGTAATCTCCTAGAAACCCTCTGAACCGCGCGGTCCCATCTGTCTTCGAAATATTCGATGTCTTCGTCCACCATTTCCGTTTGATGAGGTTCTCCAGCTGACGATAAGCGGGCTTTTCCGACCAATCTTTTCGAACCAGCCCGGCGGGCGCACCCAGATAAGACCGCCGATCCGTGAGGTCCCACCAGGTTATCGCCTCCACGGACGGGTTCGAAAACAGGAGGGTATAGAGCCGGGCCGCCTCCCGCGCCTGAAACCATTCCCAACGAGGCTCGGACGGCCACCTCTCCTCGCCTTCTTTCGCATCATGTTTCTCACCACCCGACACAATCGTAACTTCAGTAAAATGAATGGGAACTCCAAATTTGGCGAACCGCTCCACGGTTTCCCATGTCTCCGGCACAGTCCACAGGTACCCATGCATGTGGCTCTGAATCCCGATGGCATCAAAAAGAAGAGAGCTATCCTCATCTCTCATTCCATTCAGAAGATCGAAATAATCTTCTCCCTTCCGGTAATCGTTGATCAGCAACTGTGCCGAGGGATTCGCTTTCCGTGCGGCTTCAAACGCCTCGCGGACCAATTGTTCACGTCCCACCTCTCTCCACATTCGAGTCATTTTCGGCCCGACATCGGAACTGTCCTCATGCCCGAAAGTTGTCGCCTCGTTCACTACATCCCAACTGTCGACCGTTCCCGCAAAACGAGTGACACAATCGGAAACACGTTTGATCTGAAGGTCATGGACCTCCTGGGTTGAATCTGGCAACCAGGCAGGATCCGTATGGTTCCAAACCAACGGGTGTCCTTTGGTGGAAATACCATGACCCTCGCACCAGCTGACAACGTCGCGGATATAATCCTCAGTCGTTTCGCCCCGCTTCGGTTCATAGACCCACCAATAAAAGGGAAGGGTTGCATAGTTGAAGAGATTACTGAAAAGCCGTCGAAAGGTTTCTTCATCGCCCGTATCGCCCCAATGCCCCCATGACAGCAGACTACATCCGAATAGGAAGGCATGACGGGTTTGCTCAATCTCGATTAGGGCGCCCGGGACCGGCTGGCCGTCTTCGCCGACCACATGCACTGCTCCATCCGCTTTTCGATACTGCTCGATGCGTTCCTGCGCGCCTGCCAGAATGTCCTCTTCGGACAATGAGAAGGTGGGTCCGGGAAGGAACAGCATAAGTGCGGCTGCGCACCAAAAGGGTCTGCTGGAAACAAGTTTACATACCGACATTATTCTCACCAACGAAATTGCAACGGTTCGGCAATGACACGAGTAATCATAAATGGAATCAACAGGTATACAATGTTCATCGTTACTCGATATCCCACCGGTTTCTCCGACAAATCCATCTGAAAGGCTTCGCTAACAAGAAGCAAGGCCGCTAAAAGGAAAAACCAAACACTTACGAAGGGGCAGCACATCAAGCCTGGTGAGACGAGGCTGATGAGGATCCAGACAGGGAGATCATGTAACAAAAATCCGCAAACAAGAAAAGTGGCGATTAAGCAAACAGGCCGTGGCAAGGCTGTCTGCAGCGGCTTGTAACAGAAGTAGTAGAGAAAGTACTGACCTGCTCCCCAAAAACTGGTCCATGTAAAATGTTAGAATCTCTGGTCAACCAGGAGGTTCGACATGAAGACGAAGCATCACCAAGAGGAGCAGATTATTCGGATGTTGCGGGAAGCGGAGCGT
>Ga0310121_10001224_pt1 | contig 26759 bp, 27 predicted proteins | sample CB27_Tmax_986_MG_FD_203504 | JGI IMG/M metagenome (GOLD analysis project Ga0310121, IMG submission 203504) | Marine microbial communities from Western Arctic Ocean, Canada - CB27_Tmax_986 | ecosystem: Environmental > Aquatic > Marine > Oceanic | place: Canada: Western Arctic Ocean | collected... | reverse complement strand
GCTGAGGGCGAGGAGGAGCCACCGCCGGATGAGGAGACCGCGGAAGAGGAAGAGACCACCCAACAAGCCGACCTCACGCCGCGCGCGATCACCGTCGGCGAGGGCAACACCGTCGTGATCGAGGTCGCGAACGTGGGCGCGGAGCCGATGGGCCCAACCCCGGTGCTGTTCAGCGTGACACGCACCGCCGACGGGTTGCTGCTGGCCGAGCAGATTGTGATTTTGGCGCTGGGGGCCGACGAATCCCGCCTCGTGCCGTTGGACCTGGGATTGACCGAAACGATCGATATCACCGTGATCGTGGACACGACCAACGTGATTCAGGAATCGAACGAGAGCAACAACACCGTGACTTCGGTCTTCGAGCCGCTCTCGCGACCGGACTTGGTGGCCCAGGATCTGCAAGTCAGCAGCGGCGGGCTGCCGATCGTGTCGCTGGTCAACGCGGGCAGCGACACCGCCAGTGGGCCGATCGTGGTCCTGATCCTGTTCGAAGGCTTGGCGCTGGAGCGGCTCAGCGTGCCGCAGGATCTCGGCGCGCAAAGCACGCTGACGCTGGCCGGTTCGGTCCCCGTACAGGGAGCGGGCCAGCTCTCCGCAATCATCGACCCCGACAACACGATCGCGGAGGCGGATGAGGGGAATAACAGCGTGACGGTCAGCATGGCACCATAGCGCGAACGCTTCGGAGCTAGCGTCCCTGTCAAGTGCCGCATGAAAAGTGCCCAGATCGTCAACGAAACCTGTCAAATCGCCATTTCGCGCGTATACTGGCTCACAGCAGCAGGTCGACCGCCGTCTGAACAAGGCCGTCTGAACAGAGCGGCCTGAGCAGGGCAGATCTTGAGTCAGACCGACGAGATCAAGGCACGCGTTGACATTGTCGATCTGATCGGCGAAGGCGTCCAACTGCGTAAGGCGGGGCGGTCCTTCAAGGGCCTCTGCCCGTTCCACAGCGAACGTACACCGTCATTCAATGTCGATCCCGAACGCCAGTCCTGGCGCTGCTTCGGCGCCTGCGGCGAGGGCGGCGACATCTTCAGCTACATCATGAAGCAGCAGAACCTTGGCTTCCGCGATGCCCTGACACAGCTCGCCGAGCGCGCGGGGGTGCAGCTCACGCCGCTCGATCGGCACGCCGAGGAGCGCGAACAGCACGAGACCCGTCTCCGCAGCGCCAATGAGGCTGCGGCGACGTTCTACCGCGCGCAACTGCTGAACTCGGCCGAGGCGGAGCATGCGCGTGCCTACGTCGCCCAGCGTGACCTCAGCGACGAGGTTGGCGAGGCGTTCGGGCTCGGCTACGCGCCCGACGAACGTGAAGCGTTGCAAGGCCACCTCTCGGCACGTGGCTTCACGCCGGCCGAGATGATCGAGGCGGGCCTCGTCGTGGACGGCGAGCGCAACAACATCGACCGCTTCCGCGGCCGGCTGATGTTCCCGATTCGAGATCGCCGCGGCCGTTGCATCGGCTTCGGCGGTCGTGCGCTGGGCGATGACGCCGGACCCAAGTACCTCAACACGTCGCAAACCCCGGTCTTCGACAAGAGTTCGACGCTCTACGCCTTCGACCGTGCCCGCGAAGCCGCCCGCAGCGCCGATCAGATCGTGATCGTGGAGGGCTACATGGACGTGCTCGCCGCGCACCAATTCGACCAGCGCAACGTGGTCGCCGCGATGGGCACTTCGCTGACGGAGAGGCAGGTCTCGCTGATCAAGCCGGTCACCCGCAACATTGTGCTGGCCCTCGACGCGGACTCGGCTGGCATCGCCGCGACGCTGCGCGGGATCGACACGACGCGGGACGCCGTCGGCACGGAACAGAAGCCGGTGCTAGATGCGCGCGGGATCCTGCGCTTCCAGGACGACCTGGCAGCCGACATCCACATCCTGGCCTTGCCGCCGGGCTCCGACCCGGACGACCTGATCCGCAAGGAACCCGACCGCTGGTCCACATTGCTTCGCGAAGCCCCGGGCTACCTGGACTACCGCTTCACGCAGATCCGCGAGTCTCACGACCTCAACGACGCGCGCGCGCGCGCAGCAGCCGTCGACGAGTTGCTACCGGTGGTGGCAGTCATCGCCGAGCCCGTAGTGCGCTCTGAGTACGTCGCGCGGCTGGCTGCGGTCGCGCGGGTGGAGACCACGGCTATTGAAGCGATGCTGCGACGGCGGACCAGCGCCCCGACGCCAGGCCCGCGCCTGACGCGGGGCGACGCTCCGGTCAGGCCGACCGCGCCCACGCATCACGATCGTCCGGCGGAGTTTCTCGCCAAGCTGATCATCGCCCGGCCGGAGATCGTCGCGGACCTGCCGAACGACCTGCCACTGCACACGGACGACGCGGCCTTGCGTGAGCTTTTCGCGGCCTGCATCAGCCTCGGCGACGGCTGGCGAGGCTCGCTGGACGACACGCTTGCGGAGTACGTCGACGCCTTGGAGAGCGAAGCCCACGACCTGCAGCCGTACTCGGTCGAAGACGCCCACAAAGCGGCGCAATCGTCGACGGAGCGCCTGCGTCACCGCTTCATTCAAGCGGAATTGCGAGCCGGCTCCCAGGGCATCGCCGAGGGCGAGCGCACCTACGGGGTGGCCACACTCGTCAACGGGCTGACCGCGGAGGCAGATGCCGAAACGATCGAAGACGACGACCTGCGGGCTACCGCCCGCCAGGTCTTAGAAAACCAAGCCAAAAGCCGGTCGCTGCACGCGCGCCGGCGAAGCGAGACCGCACGAACCCCGGCGGCGGCCGTGCAGCCGGCACCCGAGCCGATCAGCGAAGGAGAGAGCTAGCCATGGTCACCAAGACAGCGAAGCCCGCAGCGAAAAAGCCGGCCAAGACGGCAGGCAAAGAGAAGGCGAGCGCTTCGAAGGACGCGGACAAGACGAGCGGGACCAAGGCCAAGAGCAACGGCAAGAGCGCGACGCCGGCCAAGGCCAGCAGCGCCAAGAGCAACGGCAGCAAGGCTGAGACCAAAGCCAAGAGCGACCCCCGTCGAAAGCCATCGCTGAAGCGCAGCATGACTCAGCGCGCCACCGCCGCCCCGCCAACGCAGCGCAAGCCGAAGCCCGCGCCGGGCTCGAAGCAGGACAAGCGGGTGCGCGCCTTGACGGCCCCCGTCGACGAGTTCTCGATGCCCGCCGGGAAGCGCTCGATCGACCTGGCCGAGCGGCCCAAGGCGAGCACGAAGAAGTCGACCAAGGCCGCCCCCACACCGCAGAAAGCGGCGGCGCGGCGGACCAAGGCGAAGCAGATCGAAGAGGCGCAAGAAGCCGACAAGGTCGCCGAGTCCGAGTTCAAGTTCACCTCTACGCCGACGATCGACTTCGAGACTCTGTTCGAGGACGAGAAGGCGAAGAAGGGACGCGCCAAGAAGGGGCGCGGGGCGTCGGCCGCCGCCGCCGTGGCGGCCCGCACGAAGGCGGGGCTGGCCAAGCTGGGCGCGGACGAGGGCGAAGGCATCGACGACCCGGTGCGCATGTACCTGCGCGAGATCGGGCGGGTGTTCCTGCTCACGGCCGCGGATGAGAAGTTCCTGGCGCGCGAGATGGAAGAAGGCAACTGGATCCACGACATCGAGGAGGACTTCCATGAGCAGATCGGGCGCGAGCCAACGGCCTTGGACATCCTTCTGACCCTGTTCGACCAACTCGAGGAACTGCGTGACTCCACGGAGATCGTGGCGAAGGTCATCGGCGCCTCGGACGACACGTTGATCGAGCTGATGGAGAACGAAGACTTTCGCAAGCGCGTCGACGGAGAAATGGACGAGGAGCTACGCGCCAAGCTCGTGCGCGGCCTCAAGATCGATGAGGGCGATGCGGAGGAGCACCTGGTTCGGCTCTCCGTTGTGACGCACATCATTGGCCCGGACCTCTTGATCCGCTCGGCCGACGCCGCCGGCGGGCTCGAGAAGATCTACCCGCTGACGCGCTCCACGCCCAAGAAGCTGCAAAAGCTGCAAACGCGCTACGAGCGCCACTTCTATCGACTCAAGGAAGAGTCGTATCGCTCGGAGAAGCGGCTGACGGAGGCCAACCTGCGGCTCGTCGTCTCGGTGGCGAAGAAGTACATCGGGCGCGGCATGTCGCTGCTGGACCTGATCCAGGAAGGCAATATCGGCCTGATCCGCGCTGTCGAGAAGTTCGACTACCGCAAGGGTTACAAGTTCTCGACCTACGCCACGTGGTGGATCCGACAGGCGATCACGCGCGCTATCGCGGACCAGGCCCGCACGATTCGTATCCCGGTCCACATGGTGGAAACGATCAACAAGCTGGTGCGCGTCTCGCGACGGTTGGTGCAGGAGTACGGGCGCGAGCCGACCTCCGAGGAGATTGGCCTGGGCATGGACCTGCCGGCCGAACGGGTGCGCGAAATCATCAAGGTCAGCCAAGAGCCCGTCTCGCTAGAGACGCCGATCGGCGAGGAAGAAGACTCGCACTTGGGCGACTTCGTGCCCGACACCGAAACGCTGGCGCCAGCCGACGCCGCAGGGCAACAGCTGCTCAAGGAGACGGTGGAGGAGGTCCTCTCGTCGCTGACGCTGCGCGAGCGGCGTGTGCTGCAGCTGCGCTTCGGTCTGGAGGATGGCCGCAGCCGCACGCTGGAAGAGGTTGGACGCGAGTTCGGCGTGACGCGCGAGCGCATCCGCCAAATCGAAGCGAAGGCGCTGCGCAAGCTGCGACACCCGTCCCGCGCCAAGCGCCTGCGCGACTACCTGGAGTAGACGACTACTACCTCAGCGCAGCAGCGGGAGACTCGCTCAGGGCCCAGCAGAGAAGCTAGGGACTGGCCGTGCTGGCCAGCGCGGGCGCGTTCGCCGTGGTGTTGGGGTAGCGCTCGTTGGCGAAGAACTCCCACGCCTTGAGCGCGACGGCGCGCACCAGATCCCAGGCCGGTTGCTGGGGAATCGCGCCCTGCGTGTAGATCGCGATCGCGTAGGCGTAGGTACGCCCCCCACGGTCGAACTCGACGATGCCAATGTCGTTGACGGAGGCTTCGTCGAAGGCCGGGAGATAGCCGTGCTTGTAGTAGACGTGGCCCTCGCCGTCGGGTACCGCGCCCTCGATCCCGAACCAGCGCGGAGTCTGCGTGAGCTCGTCGATCAGCGTGCGGCTCAAGACCGTGCCCAGGAGTTCACCGTGGTAGAGCGCGCTGAGCGCATGCGCAGCGTCGGACGGGCTGGTCCAGTTCTGATTGTCGGTCTCCAGATAGGACGGGTGAGGCTCGTCCTCGTAGCCCGCGGGATGCGTAATGATCGTGTCCTCAAGGCCCCAGTGCGCCAGACGCACGTTGATCACGGGGATTCCGGTGCGGTTGGTGAGGCTGCGCGCGGCGGCGTTGCTCTCGCGCTGCATCGTGGCTGCCAGGTCGGCGCGGATACCGTCCAGCGGGTAGATGCCATCGGCGACGTCGCGGAAGGCGGAGAGCGCGGCGTAGAATTTGATCGTGCTGGCGGCCTGAAACTGCTGGCGCGCGTTGAGGCCGCCACGATCCCCGGTCTGCAAATCGATCACGGCGACCCCCGCAGCCGCCGGGAAGCGGTCGACCAGCGGCGCGATGCGTGCCAGCAGCGGGTTGAGCGGAGACTGCGCGGTTCCTACACCGGACCCGACTGCGAGCGCGCCCGCGTCGGAGGGGTCGCCGCGCGGGCTCCGACCGTTACCGGGCATGACATCCGGTCCAAATTGCGTGTAGCCCGCGCTGGCCTGGAAGGAAGTCGTGACAGCGCCCGTCGGCACCTCGGCGCTCCTCGACGCGGCCACCAGCGCCGCCGGGGACGCCCCGCTCGCCGCCAGCGCGCCGGACACCAACGCCCAAACGACGGCGGCCGAGACGACCAGCAACGCCGCAGTACGGATCTGCGTCTCCGGCGCCCACCCCGGGCGTCGGATCTTCCGTTTCGTCACCACACATCCCTCTCCGCGACGCCATCGTCGCGCAGGGCCATTCCATTTCCGGAGGCTACCAGCCTGGCGCGCGGCCGGTCGATTGGCCAACCCGGCCTTGTTTGAGCCGTGCCGTGGCGCTCGCTAGCGCTGCTCCCGGGTTGGGAAAGGGGCAACGATGGATGGGGAATCGATCGACGCGTTCCTGGCGGAGCGGCGCAACGGAATCCTGGCGACGGTCAACCGTCGGGGAGAGCCGGTGCAGGTGCCCGTGTTCTTCGACTGGTATGAGGGCACGATCTACATCTCCGTCACGACTCAGCGCGGGTTCTACCCGAATCTGCAGCCCAACCCGCAAGTCTCGCTCTGCGTCGACGACGCGGGGCTCCCCGTGCGAACGGTGATCGCCCGAGGCGAGGCGCGTGTGATCGAGGACGAGTCGATCTGGACGCACACACGTCGAATCATCGACAAGTACGTGCCAGCCGAGCAGGTCGAAGCAACGCTCGAGCGGATGCACGGGGAGCCACGCGTCGTGCTGGCGATCAAACCGCGCATGATCAGCTCGTGGTCGCCCACGCCGGACGACCGCGAGGTCTGGCACGCCGACTAGGTTTGCCGCCGCCGCCCGGGCTGCATATGCTGGATACTCCGCAGAGCCCGATCGGGACTGCTGCGTGGAGCTGAGGGAATCGATGCCGCTGTACGAGTTCTACTGCCGCAAATGCAACGAGAAGTTCACGCAGCTCCGCCCGATCACCGCGGCGGGTGAGCCGAGCAAGTGCGACTCCGGCCACAAGTCGATGACGGTGCTCACCACTGCAGCGGTCTTCGCGAACGGCCTCAGTGCCGACGTGGCCATCGCCGAAGCCCCCTCAGCTGGTGGCGGCTGCGCCTGCGGTCGCGGATCCTGCGGCTGCGGCGACTTCTAGCCCCCCAGGTAGCCAAGGCGCACCGAGCACGCGGCTAGTCGTGGGCTGGGGCTCGCAAAAACGCGGGCAGCCCCACACCGGCGTCGAATCGCCTCAGGTACCAGAATCCCGTCCCTGCGATGACGAGCGCGAACGCGATCGCGGTCGAGCCGATCAGCAAGGTCGTCTCGAAGAAGAAGCCCTGCGGGAAGAACTGGATCAGCCGGTCGCGGTTGCTGAGCTGCCAGAGATCGTTCGTGAAGAAGAGCAGGTGGAACTGCCGAAAGGCGCCGTCGAATCCGGTCGCAGCGACGATCGCCAGCAGCGCCACCGCGGCGGCGACGCCAAGACCGGCGTAGAATCCGGCGCGAGCCAGGAACGGCGCCACGCCTGGCCCGCCCACGCGTCGACGCCAGAAGACCACCCCGACGACGAACGCGATCAGGAAGCCCAAGGACGCCCAGCCCGAATCGTACGTGCGCGCGATCAGACGCTTCACGTCGACCATGTGCAACGTCTCGCGCTCCGTGAAGAGCGGTTCGCTTGCACCGGCCGGCGTGCTGACGACGACCGCGAGGCGCTCCTCATCGTTGAGGAAGTAGGCGCGGATGGTCGTGCCTGCCTGATCGATTTCGGAGCGTTTCAGCCCCGTCCGACGCTCGACGTCGAAGCGGTCGAAGCCGCGCTCCCACCACCAGGCCGACTGCGCCGCGAAGCGCACCGACCAGGCGATTGGCAGGGTCAGCACCGCGACCGCGAAGAGCACGACGACGAAGCGCCAGATGACACGGGCGGGCGTCGTGGCAAGGCCGTCGGAGCGCGCATTACCGCCGTCGGCGGGCAGCGGGACGGTAACTCGAATCTCGGTCTGCACGGAGGGCTCAGAGGCCATGGGCTGCGATATCCTCGCTTCGTCACTATCGAATCAACTGTATCGGCTCGTCGAGAGTCATTCGTCGGGGAGCAGGAAGCGGATGCCTGAGCGGGAACGAGCCTCGATCGAGGCGCTGGCTGAGGCGGCGGGAATGGATTGGAGCGAACCACTCCAGATCGCCGGACCACAACATCTACGTTCGCTGAACGCGACCGCGGCGGTGCTAGTTCTGCTGAACAACGCCACGCTGCCGCCCGATGGGCTGGCCAAGTACCACGACGATGCACCGCTGACAATCGTCGACGCCGAGTTGCAGGCGCTGGCCAGCACGGCGGGGACGATCCGCGCGGAGGGGTTGCCGCCGCGCACGGTCGCGCTGGGCATCGTCGCGCTGACGGCGGCCGAGGTGCGCTTCGACCCGGTCGGTCTGCGCGGCGTGATCCAGGCCTTGCGCGACCCGGAGTCGGGCTGCCCTTGGGATCTGAACCAGGATCACCAGACGCTGCGGCCACACTTACTGGAAGAGACCTACGAGGTGTTGCAAGCGCTCGACAGCGGCGATCCGGCGCTGCTGGCCGAGGAACTAGGCGACCTCTACATGCAGATCGTGCTGCACAGCGAGATCGCGTCGCAGAGCGGCGAGTTTGACCTGGACGATGTGGCGGAGGGGATTCGAGCGAAGCTGGTTCGCCGGCACCCGCACGTCTTTGCCGACGTCGAAGCGGAGACGGCGGACGAGGTGACGGCGAACTGGGACAAGATCAAGGCCGACGAACGGCAGCCTGACGCTTCGGCGCTGGACGGTGTGCCGCTGGCGCTGCCGTCGCTCCAACGCGCGCAAAGCCTGGCGGGGCGCGCCCATCGACGGGGCTTTCTCTGGCCCACGGACGACGACGTGCTCGCCAACCTGACCGACGAGTTGCGCGAGATCGCGACGGCTGAGGGCGAAGCCGAGCGACAGGCAGAGTTCGGCGACCTGCTCTTTGCGCTCGCCGACTTCGCCCGCCGGCAAGAGGTGCCGCTCGAGGACGCACTGCGCCAGGCGGCGGAAAAGTTCGAGCGCCGCTACCGCGCCGTGGAGCAGCAGTTGCGCGAGGATGGCCTGTCGATGGAGAGCATCGATCGCGCGGAGCAAATGCGTCGCTGGGAGGCCGTTAAATCAGAAGAGCGGGCGGGCCAGTGAGCGGCCTACCGGTGGTCGGCGTCGTACTGGTCGAGGAACGAGACGTTGCCCTCAGAGTCTTGGAACATCGCGATCGTGCCGCCCCAGGGCTGTTTGGTGGGCGGCATGGGGAACTCGACGCCCTTCGCGCTGAGCTCCTCGAAGCTGGCCTGCAGATCGTCGACAGCGAGACCGAGACCGGTGTGCCGGCCGACCCAGTGCCGCGGTGTTGTCCGCCTCGGGATCGACGCGAGCCAGCGAGAACTGCGCCCCAGCCGTATCGAACGCGGCGTAACCGAACTCGTCCTCCCGCCTCGCGAGCGGCAGACCCATCGTGTTGGCGTAAAAGTCCACAGCGCCGGCGAAATCGACGACATAGACCGTCGTGTACCAGACTCGGTACTGCATTGCGGATCCCCCCAATCGGTCGGTGCCGACCCTATCAGCCGGCCTCGAATCAACGGACCAATGAGTCAGGAGTCGATGTAAGCAACGGATCAGCCGGGCAGGACTTCGAGCGGTTCGTAGGACACGCCTACTGGGGCCTCGACAAGATCGTCTCCGCCCTGGAGGCGCTGGGGCCGGAGCGTTGGAGCAAAACGCCGGTGCAAGAACTGCGCTCGCCGCGCGAGATCATGATGCATATGTGGGGCTTCGAGAACTTCTGGTCGGCGCGCCTGCGGGGGAGAAGCTGGACCGCGAAAGCCCACCAACCACTCCCGCGACGTTCGATAACCTTGCCTCGCTGCTGGGGGCCTGGCGTCCTGTACAGAACTGGCGCCGTGAGCACACGGCGGGCTGACCGAGCAAGAACTGGATCGCGGCATCGAGCTGACCTGGATGGATGGGACGAATCACGTCCCACCCTCCCGTCATGTGCTGTCGCAGTTCGTGCAGCACCAGGGCCAGCATCGCAGCAAGCTGGCAGTCCTCATCTCGGCGATGGGAGAGTCGCCGGGCGAGTTCGATCTCTGGGACTTTCTCAGTGAGGCGCCTGCATGACTGATTCGATTCGATTGGCTGCGGCGGACGACGTCGTCGCCGTGCGGGCATGCGTACGGGCGGCCTATGCGATGTATCTGGAGCGGATGGAGCAGGAACCCGCTCCGATGACGGCCGACTATGCGTCGCTCGTGGCGGAAGGCGTCGTGCACGTGCTGGACGATGAACCGACGGGGAAAGAGCTGGCCGGGGTGCTCGTGGCCTTCGCGCGCGACGGCCACTACTTCATCGAAAACGTCGCCGTCAGGCCCGATCTGCACGGCACGGGGCGCGGGCGTCTGCTGCTGACGTTCGCGGAGGAGGAAGCTCGGCGACAGGGCTTCGATCGGATCGAGCTCTACACGAACGCGGTCATGACGGAGAACATCGACTACTACCCGCGGCTTGGCTACGAGGAGATCGGGCGGAACGAAGAGGACGGCTTCCAGCGCGTCTTCTTCCGCAAGGGGTTGTAGGATCGACACTTCTAACGAACGCTGTGACGGATTGGGGGCACAATAACGCGCGTTTTGATCACCGGAACCAGCACCAGCACCGGCATCGGCAAGGCCGTTGCGCTCTATCTGGCACGCGCCGGCTACGAAGTGATCGCGACGATGCGCACGCCCGACAAGTCGGATCTGCCGCAACTTGCCTCGTCAGAGGAGTTGCAGCTGACGGTGTCGCGACTGGACGTCGACGACGCGGAGTCGGTAGCGACCTGCTTCGCGGAGACGACCGTCGACGGGCCGATCGACGTACTGATCAACAACGCGGGCATCTTCCAGATCGGTACCACCGAAGATCTGCCGATCGACGTCTTTGAGCGGACGATCAACACGAACTATCTGGACACGATGCGCTGCATTCAGGCTGTGCTGCCTAAGATGCGGGAGCGCAGCAGCGGCACGATCATCAACGTCACGTCCGTGGCGGGGCGGCTGACGGCTCCAACGATCGGGGCGTACACAGCAGCCAAGCACGCGCTGGAGGCGGCAACGGAGGCCCTCGCGGCGGAGGTGAAACAGCACGGGATTAAGGTGGCACTCGTCGAGCCGGGCATCATTGAGACACCGATGACGACGCAAGAAAAGTTGCCCACGAAGTCGGATCCGCGTTACCGGACCTTAGCCCGCATCCACGCGATCTTCGACTCCACGCTGGCCGGCGAGCCGGGCCAACCCGATGCCGTGGCGGAGACCGTCGAGAACGTGTTAGAGGACAAGACGGGGCAACTGCGCTGGCCCGTCAGACCGGACTCGGCGGCATTCCTGGCCTGGCGCGCCTCAATGAACGACAAAGAATGGGTCGCCTGTAATGGAGTCGAGGACGACGAGACCTGGTACCAGATGTTCGAGGACTTCTTCGGAGCCGACATCCGGGCTTTTCGGTGCGAAGACGGGCTGACCGACCCGGGCTCCTCGTCGCTCAGTAGCCCTGGTCCCACACCCGCGATCGACCGGGGGTGAACTCGACGATCGTGCGGAACGGGTACTGGGCGATGTATGCGTCGACATCCGGAGCGGGGATATAGCGCGCGGTGATGGCATGGATCTCAGCGCCGGCCCAATCGGCGTCCTGGTGAACGGTCGCCGTGCAAGAGGCGAGGCAGCCCGCGAAGGGTGCCTCGTGTTCCGCGATCGTGATCGAGCAGCGCGGGTCGCGCAGAAGGTTTCGGACCCAATGGCGTGAGGCATCGCTCCAGACTCGGATCCTGCCGGAATCGGGCTCGTGCCGGAACCAGACGGGAACCGCGTGCGGGGATCCGTTGTGGTTCGTCGTCGCCACGACGGCGGTTAGCGGTCGATCGAGGATGGCGGCCCGCGGAGCGTTCGACACGGTCTAGATCTTCTCGAGTGGGGCCAGCGAGAGCAGCAGCTTCTTGATCCCGGCCTCGTCGAAATCGACGGTGACTTCGGAGTCGGCGCCACGCTGCTTGTTGGCAACGACGGTGCCCACACCGAACGCTTCGTGGCGTACGCGCTGGCCCTGGTCGAGCTGGACCTGCAGCGACCCGTCGGCGTAGTTCGGATCGGCGTATTCGTCGTCGCGAGTAGCGCTGGAGGGACGCCGCGTCGAGGGCCCTTCGTCGAACTCGTCCCAGGTCACCCAACGGTTGCGGGCGGGGCGCACATCCTCGGAGTTGGTCGCGATCTTGCGACCGCGCAGGTCCACCATCCCCTCGGGGATGTCCTCGACGAAACGCGAGCGGGGGTTGTGGCCCGTCGACCCTGCTTGGGAGCGACGGAAGGCGTGCACGATGTAGAGCGTGCTCCGGGCGCGGGTCAGGCCGACGTAGCAGAGGCGGCGCTCCTCCTCCATCTGGGCCGGGTCTTCGAAGGAGCGCTTGTGCGGCAGTACCCCCTCTTCGACCCCGATCAGGAAAACGGTGGGGAATTCCAGGCCCTTGGCGGCGTGCAGGGTGATCAGCGTGACCGCCTGGGGCGGCTCATCGCCCATCGCGTCGATGTCCGCAACCAGCGCCACATCTTCAAGGAAGGTGCTCAGCGCCGCCTCTGGCGCGATCTCGGTGTAGTTCCCCGCCACCGTGCGCAGCTCCAACACGTTTTGCCAGCGGTCCTCGGCGTCGTCGAACTGGCGGAAGAGGAAATCCTGATAGCCGGTCTCGCGCAGGATGACGTCGATCACTTGCTCGATTGTGCCGCTGGCCGCGGCTTCTTGAGCATCGCGGATCATCTGGCAGAAAGCGTGCAAAGCGCGTGCCGCCCGCGCCGTGACTGCCGGGCCGTCTGGATCGCCAGCCCGCGAGGCGGCGTTGAGCAGCCCACCCCCGTTCTCCTCCGCCCAAACACGAACCTCGGCCTGCGACTTCTGACCCAGCCCACGCGCGGGCACGTTGACGATGCGCTCGAAGGCGACCGCGTCGTCGGGATTCTGGACGAGTCGCAGGAAGGCAAGGGTGTCCTTCACCTCGCGTCGGGAGTAGAAGCGGGTGCCGCCGATCAGGCGGTAGGGGATGCCGCGACGGAGGAACGCCTCCTCCACGACGCGAGATTGGGCGTTGGTGCGGTACATGACGGCGACATCGCCGGGACGCCAGTCGCCGCGGGCCACGCCGCTCTCAATCTCACGCGCCACGAAGTCCGCCTCGTCCGCCTCGGAGTAGGCCTCGTAGACGATCGGCGTGGCGCCGTCCTCGTTCTCGGTCCAAAGCTGCTTATGAATGCGCTCGCTGGCCTTGTCGATCACGGCGTCGGCGACGCGCAGGATCGACTTGGTCGAGCGGTAGTTCTGCTCCAGCCGCACGACCGAGGCGTCCGGATAGTCGCGCTCGAAATAGAGGATGTTGCGAATGTCGGCCGCGCGCCAGGAATAGATCGACTGGTCGGGGTCGCCGACAACGGTGAGGTTGTTGCTGCCCGCCGCCCATTGCCGGGTCAGCTCGTACTGGACCAGGTTCGTGTCCTGGAACTCGTCGACGAGGACGTGCCGGTAGCGGCGCTGGTAACGCTCGGCGACCGAGGCGTCGCGCTCGAACAGCTCCACGGTCTTGCTCAACAGGTCGTCGAAGTCGAGCGCACCGTTGTCGCGCAGGACGGCGTCATAGCGCTCGTAGAGGCGCGCAACGACCTCGTCGAAGTAGTTCGCGCTGCGGTTCCTGGCATCCTCAACGGAGACGCCGTCGCTCTTGAAGCGCGAGATCCCGCTGCGAATGGCGCGCGGGCTGTACTGCTTCGGATCGACGCCGAGGTCCGCCAGCGCCCGCCGGATCACGAGGTCCTGATCGGCGTCGTCATAGATCACGAACTCACGCGGGATCCCGATCGCCGCACCGTCGATCCGCAGCATGCGGGCGCAGGTCGAGTGGAAGGTGCCCAGCGACATGCCTTCGATCTCGCCGCCGATCAGCCCCGCCACCCGGTCGCGGAGCTCGCGCGCGGCCTTCTTAGTGAAGGTGACGCTCAGGATCTGCCAGGGTTGGACACCTTGCTCACGCACGAGCCAGGCGACGCGGTGCGCGATCACGCGCGTCTTGCCGCTGCCGGGGCCAGCCACGATCAGAATCGGGCCGGCCGGGTGCGTGGCGGCATCCAACTGGGCGGGGTTCAAGCCGTCGAGAAGCGAAGGCGCCGAAGCGTCGAGGGTCATGGAAACAGGTTAGCACCCATGTTCTTGTGGTCCGAAGGCGGCTACCGGAGGAACGAATCCGTCGGACGGAACGTCTTCTTGGCGTGAGTGACCGCTCACTGACGGTGGTCAGTTCGATTGGGTGAACGGCGTCGGGTGTTATAGTGTGTACTCGGACGCGCTGTTTTCTGCCAAGCGCTGTGGTGGCGGGCAAGGCGGCGAGGACACGATGCCAGACCTGATTCCGTTGATCGGTTGGCCGGGCGGCAGCCTCGAAAATACAGGCATCATCGCCGGGATCATTGTGGGCGCCTATGTGGGTGCGCTCTGGTTGGCCGCGCTGATCTGGACCATCCGCGACGTGCGCGACCGCTCCGACGACCCGATCACCCAGATCGTCGCTTTTCTGATCGTCTTCATCTTTAATCTGCCGGGCTGGGTGCTGTACCAAGTCGTGCGCCCGCCGATGACCTTGGCCGACATCTACGAGCGCCAACTGGAGGAGGAAGCCCTGCGTCGCGAACTCGACGACGCGCTGGCTTGTCCGAATTGTGCGCGTGAGGTCTCCGACGATTACGTCACCTGCCCCCACTGCATGACGGCGCTCAAGCATCCCTGTCGCGAATGCGACCGAGCAGTCTCGTTCTCATGGCTCGCCTGCCCCTGGTGCGCGACTCCCACGGCTGAGCCCGCTGTGCAACCCGAGCCGCCGGCGGCGACGCCCGAGGAGGCTGCTGCCGAGCTCGAGGAGTTGGTCGCGACGCCCTTCGCGGCCCGCGAGATCCGCCCGACGCCCCGACCCGCGCCGGAGCCGCCGCAAGCGGGGAAGACCTCGACAGCGAGCCCCTTCCGCCGGGGCCGCGCGTCGGACCGCAGCGAGCCGACCCGGATCGCCGCCGCCGACTGATCCGCCGCTCGTCTGTGCTTGAGGCGGGACCCGTCGAACGGGCCGTAGACTGTCCCCCGTCCCAAGGCGAGCAGGAGCGCGGCGGAGCTAGCGCAATGAAGTTCGGCATCTTCGACCATCTCGAGCGGCGCGACGACGTGCCCGCCGGCGAGCAGTACCGCCAGCGGCTCGAGCTTGCGGCGCAGGCGGACGCCGCCGGGATCTACTGCTACCACGTAGCGGAGCACCATCATTCGCCGCTCTGCCTGGCGCCGAACCAGGCGGTCTTCTTGTCGGCAGTCGCCGCCCGGACCGAGCGCCTTCGCTTCGGTCCGCTGGTCTACGTCTTGCCGCTGCACCATCCGATCCGCCTGATCGAAGAGATCTGCATGGTCGATCAGCTCAGCGACGGACGCCTGGAGATCGGCGTCGGGCGCGGAACGTCCGGCGGCGAGGAGTTCGTGATGTGGGGCGGGGACGCGAACGAGGGCGACTCGCGCTTCGAAGAGACGCTGGGCCTATTGCTGCAGGGCCTGCAGTCGGAGTTCCTGAGTTTCCATGGTGAGCACTTCGACTACCAAGATCTGTGGATGGCGCTGCGCCCGCGACAGACCCCACATCCGCCCTTCTGGTGGCCCGGCAGCCCGGAACAGGCCGCGCGTCGCGACATGAACTACATCTGCGCCGGACCGATTAGACGTGTGGCCAAGCTGCTCGACGTCTATCGCACAGCTTGGCAAGAGCACGGCTGGGCGGACACGGCGATGGCCGACGTCATCGACGAGCCGCTCTGCGGCGCGTCCAAGCACGTCTACCTGGCCGACACCGATGCCGAAGCGCTGGGAGAGCGCGGAACACGCCTACGCGAGCTATCGCAGCCACTTCCCCAAGCCACTTCCGCCCGGCGTCGCGTCGGATAAGCCCGCCGCCGACTGGAACGCGGCGGCGGGCCGCTCAATCGCGATCCGCGAAAGCGCGGCGGAACAGATCCGCACGAGCGGCCCGGCCGGCTTCGACTTTGAGACGGCGCTGAAGATCGAGGCCGTCTTGGCCGGATCACCCACGACGATCCGCGAGTACGTTGAACGCTACGGCGCGGAGAGCGGCGCGAACTACTTCGTCTCCGCCTTTCAATGGGGTGATCTGACGCACGAGGAAGCGTCGCACTCGCTCGATCTCTTCGCTTCTGAAGTGATGCCGGCTGGGAACCGAGCCGGATGAGCCGCAGGCGCGCCGACGATCACTCGCTCAAGCGACCGGAGTGGGTGCTGCGTCCCCACCGCGAGGTTGATGTCGTCGAGGGGTATGCGCGGTGGTCGCGGGTCTATGACGACGACATCAACCTCCTGCTTGGCCCCGAGGCCGAGATGGTGACCGATCTACTCGCCGGCCTGCAGTTCGACACGGCGCTGGACGCGGCGGCTGGAACAGGACGCCACCTAACCCGGCTGGGAAGAGCAACCTCGATCGTGGCGCTCGATCAGTCGAAGGCGATGCTGCCGACGGCCGTCGGCAAGAATCAGAGCGCGACTGCGACGTCATTCGTGCGCGGCGATCTGGGCCACTTGCCTCTAGCCGATCGATGCTTCGACCTGGTCGTCTGTGCCCTCGCACTCTGCCACGTGCCCGAGATCGCGCCGGTCGCGGCCGAATTCAGTCGCGTGCTGAGGCCCGGCGGATATCTTCTGGTGAGCGACTTCCACCCCGCCGCCATTGAGTGGGGGCTGCGCTCCGAGTTCGACTTCGAGGGTATGAACTATCGACTGCCCAACCCGGACCACCGCCTGCAGGGCTACGTCGACGCGCTCACGGGCGCGCACTTTCGAACCCTCCGCGTCACCGAGCTGACCATGGCGACGTGCGGGGTTAGCCGCCCGAGCGACCTGGGCGCCCAATATGAGGAGGAGTGGCCGGAGCTCCCCTTCAGCCTCGGAATACTTGCGCAGGCGACTTAGCCGCCGGACCGCGGCGCCCGTTAGACTCCGCCCTGCTTCGAATCGACCGATTCCAAATCGCGGGGGCCAACATGTCGAATCTCGAACTGGGCGCGCAGATCCCGGCCTGGCATTGGGACTATGGACCGTCGGAGCTGCGCGACTGGGTGCAGGGCGCCGAGGCGCTGGGCTTCGACTGGCTGGCGATGACCGACCACGTGCTCTACGCCTACGAACTGCCCGACCGACCGCCGCAAGGCCCTTACGTAGGCGAGACCAATCAGCACGAGACCCTGACGACGCTGGCCTATCTCGGTGCCTGCACGGAACACGTGACGCTGCAGAGCGCCGTGCTGGTGCTGCCGCAGCGCGAACCCGTGCTGGTAGCAAAACAGGCGGCCGAGATTGACGTATTGACCGGGGGACGCTTCCGGCTTGGGGTGGGCATCGGCTGGCAAGAGCCAGAGTTCGCCGCAATGGGCGCGAACTTCCGTCAGCGTCCCTCGCGTGTGGAGGAGGCGGTGGCCGTGCTGCGCGCCTGCTGGACGCAGGAGCCCGTCGACTTCGAGGGCCGCTACACGACGATCGAGTCGATGAGCATGGTGCCCAAGCCGGTCACGCCCGGCGGGCCGCCGATCATCTTCGGCGGATCGGCCAAGGCAGCCTCGGAACGGGCGGCGCGCATCGCCGACGGCTGGATCGGACTGGCCTACGCGGGACCCGATGTCTCCGCCAAGGTGATCGGCGGGATACGGGCGGAGATGGAGCGCAACGGCCGCGACCCCGAGCAGTTCCTCTACCAATGGTCGACGCCGCTGCAGGACGACATCGATGCGCTGCGTGAGACGTTCCTGGGCCATCAGGCGTCCGGCGTACGCGGGTTCGGAGTGGGAATGCCCAGCTACGATCCCGACGCCCGGATCGACGTCGAGGACTACCTCAAGAAGCTGGAAATCGTCGTGTCGGAGGTCTGGCCGGCGGTGAAGGACAGGGAAGGCTCAAACAATGCTGCATGTTGAGGCGTTCGACCACATCGTCCTGAACGTCGGGGACGTGGCGCGGTCTCTGAGCTGGTACCGCGACGTGCTGGGGCTGGACGGTGTGAGGGTGACGGAATGGGAAGCCGGCGACGCACCGTTCCCATCCGTTCGGGTCAATGAGTCGACGATCATCGACCTGATCGAGGGCGAGCGGTCGGGCGAGAACCTGAACCACTTCTGCATGGTCGTCTCAGCCGAGGATCTCGCGACGGTGCGTGAGTCGGGCGCGTTCGAGATCGAGCGCGACAACCCAGGCCAGCGGCTCTACGGAGCGCGCGGCCTGGCTGAGGGCATCTATATCAAGGACCCCGACGGAAATCTGCTGGAGCTGCGGGCCTACAACTAGTCCAGATCGACGACTGCCTCGACCTCGATCAGGAACTCGGGCATGGCCAGCGCCTGGACACCGATCAGCGTGCTTGCGGGCGGGCCGGCTTCGCTGCCGGGCAGGCCTTGGCGCGCGGCCTGGAGCGCGGGGCGCGCCTCCGCGCTGTAGTTGACGATGTAGATGGTGAGCTTGGCGACGTTGGAGAAGTCCGCGTCGACGGAAGCGAGCGCGCCTTGAAGGTTGGCGAAGGCTTGCTTGGCCTGCGCTTCCAAGTCGCCCGGGCCAACGACGTTGCCCGCCAGGTCGATCGCGACCTGCCCTGAGATATAGGCCGTGCGAGCGCCGCTGGTGCGGACCACGTGCGTATAGCCACCCGGCTGATGGATCTCGGCTGGATTGATCCGTTCGATTGCCATGCCATCTCTTTCGTGGGAGCTAGCCCACGCGCGGATTCTAAGTGGAGCCGGACTGTCGCGGGCTCACGCGGTCGCGGAAGCCTGCAAGATGTCGAGGCTGAGGTGCGCGGCGACCAAGTCGATCGCCCGCTGCAGCTTGCGCGCGCCCCGGAACTGCCCTTGGGCGTAGAGGTCGCCGATGCGGTTAACCGCGTCCGCGGTGCTCAGACCGGTCACGATCAGCGCGAAGTCTTCGCTCTCGGCGCGCTCCGCCACGTAAGGCAACGTCGGTTCGCCGCCGGTCAGGATCAGACCGGCCGGGCGCTGGTTGAGCGCGCCCAAGGCGATGTCGACGCGGTCATGGCGGGTGACGACGGCGGCGTGCGGGAACTTGTCGAAGTAGGGCATGCCACCGTGCGCGCTAATCGGCCCAATGACGAGCCACTCGGCCGCGTCGTCGTGCAGGCGCTCGGGGCCGGCCAACGTACCGTCGACGGCACGCGCCATCGCCGCGAACGAGGGGGCGGCGAGCAGTCGGTCCTGGGGCAAAACGCCCAGCAGGGGCGCAGCCAACTCAGCCGACTGCACGATGTTCTCAAGTTCTTCCGGTGGCGCGGCGTTGATCACGACTCCGGCCGCCTGGGTCTCGGCGATCACGCGTGCGAGCGTGACATCGTCGGTCTCGCCCTGGCGGGCGACGAGAATGAGCGAGTCGCCAGCCTTGCGGAGCGCGACCGCGGCGGCAGGATCGTCGACCTCGACGACGGTGAAGTCCGTGTCGGGGGTGAGTTGAACGGCGTCGACGGGGGTACCGCTGGAGCGGACGCCCTGGAGTTGGGCGAACTGGTCGGCGTCCGCGCCGGCGCTGTCGCCGCCCGCAGCGCGCGCCAGCCGTAGCGTCGATCCGCTCGCACGCCGAGCCGCGGCGAGGCCGGCGGCGACGACGGATTTTCCGTCGCCGGGAAGTGCGGAGGTGACGATCAGGGTGGGCACAACAGTCCTCTCGCTCGCGGCTGTTTCACAAGAGTCGAGAACGGCGGCGAGTATATCAAGGGCTCTCGCTAGGAGCCGGGCCTGGGGAGCCGCTGACTCCCGCTCCCGTCGGTGGACTTCATATTGAAGTTATGTCGCGTTGTGATCGAGGCGCCGTTTCGCGGAGAGTGGTCGAAGTCTCGCTGGTTGTGGCGCCGCCGGTTGACGGGGGCGGTGGGGTCCGATGAAATGAATCGGCGGTCGCTCGTGCTCAACGGGCAGGCTGCGATCGGGCCGAGGTAGCTCAGTCGGTAGAGCACACGACTGAAAATCGTGGTGTCGGCAGTTCGATTCTGCCCCTCGGCACCAATCCCTCCAGTATCGACGCCCAGCACTCACGCGGCGATCCCGCTCAGCGAACGCGAATCGCGGGGAACGACGCGCTCCGCCGCGGTCACCGTGTAGGCCCCACCAAGCGACGGCGGGCAAACTGGTCTGCCGAAACGACGTCAGAGAACAGGTGACGAGGCGTCCTGAGTGGCCGAGCGGTGGCCCCTGCCCTCAAGACGGTGTGACAGCGTCGATGCGGGCTTGCTCACGTTGGGAGGGGGAGTCGATGCTTCCGCCGGAGATCCAATACACCCGGACCTCGGACGAGATCACACTCGCCTACGCGGATGAGGGTGAGGGCGTTCCCGTACTGCATCTAGCACCGCTCAGCCACTTGTTGGAAAACCACCGCTTCGCTCAGTTCGGGGGCGAAGCGATCCGGAAATTCATGGCGCGGCACCATCGCTACATTCGGGTGAACCCGCGTGGCTTCGGGGCCTCGCAACGCGATGTGGCCGACTACTCCTTGCCCACCCGGGTTGGGGACATCTTGGCGATCCTGGACAGCCTCCAGCTCGATCAATGCGCCATTTGGGCTCACTTGGGGATGATGCCGGGGTCAATCGCCTTCCCCGCCGAGCATCTCGATCGAGTCAGCCGGCTAATCCTCTCCTGGCCGGTCACCAGGGCGCCGCAGGACGTGGTACCGGAACTGGCCACGGTCGGCCTCCTCAAGCACACGGACTGGCAGCTCTATTGGCGGTCCATGGCGCTGACGATCGACCTACGGGACGACGCGATCGACCGCTGGGCCGAGTTCGGAATGCTCAGCGTTGAGCCCGACGACTATTTCCGCTGGCACAACGCGAACCGAGAGATCGACGTCACCGACCTGCTCTCGGAGATCCGCTGCCCCGTTCTGCTCATCCCATTGGCGAGCATGGAGGGCACAGCGCGCGATATCGGCGCTGCCAGCCCCGACGCCCGACTCAGCCGCGCTCCACTGGGTCAGATGGCGGAGTTGGTGCGCAGGTTCCTGCGCGAACCCAAGCCACGAGATGCTCTCCCTCTTGGGCGCCGACTAGATACCAACGCGGACGGTCTCAGCGCGCGCGAATTGGAAGTGCTCGCGGAAGTTGCGATCGGTAGACGAAACGCGGAGATCGCTGACGTGCTCCGGATCAGCCCAGCCACGGTGAAGCGACACATCAGCAACATCTTGCGGAAGACCGGGCTCTCGAACCGGACCGAACTGGCGCACTACGCCGTCGAACGCTGACTGCGTCGGCAAGCGGGCCGATCTGACTGCGTCGCGCTCACGTGTTGAACATCGGCTGGCTACGCGTGCGGACGCTACAACCATCGGCCCATTGGGCTGCGGGCAGGACGCATCTGAAGATGTCTCGAACGGGCGATGGTGTTCGAATCGCCAACGGGGAGACTGCGTCGAGCGAGACCGGGGTGTCGGGGTTCCTGCGCCAGGGGAGCGAAGGACGTGAGCGATCGGCTCGTGGAGCGAGGTGATCATGATGGGATTCACGATCCAGGTGCCGCTGGTGCCGACGACCGTCGTAGTTTTGGCGGTCGCGCTGATGCTATTCGGCTCCTCAGGGGCGCAGGCCAGCGATGGACTGGCGGGAGCTGCGCAAGCGGCGGCCACCGATCAATCCGTGGAACACAGCTTTGCAGATGAGGACGCGAACGCGCGCGTCCAGGCAGCGAGCTTCGAGACACTGATTCTGGCCTGGGAGCAGGCCGCCTCAGACCAGGATGTACCGGCCGCCCTGGCGCTCTTCGCCGAGGGTTCGCAGGGAGAGGGAAACGCCTGCTTGGCGTTCGCCAGCACGAGCTGCGATCTGGCCGAGGGCTGGGTCGCCTTGGTGGCGGCGGTTGGCGACCTTGGCGTCGTCACGTTCACGGTCGTCGAATCGACGACTGACGGAAACACAATCAGTGGCGCGTTCGAATCGCGTTTCGACCTGATGGACCAACTGGCCGGCGAGCCGACCCGAAACCGCCAGCTCTTCGAGGCGGACGTCGTCGATGGCCTGATCACGCGCTTGGGTTGGGTTTCGGACTTTGATGACCCGATCACGGTCCGGAACGAGGCGCTGTTCTTCGAGTTCTCGACGAACCTGACGGTGCCAGACGAACTCCCGAACACGGGAACGGGCGGGCTCGCCGATCAAGGTTCCGCTGCCGGGCAGATCGAAGCGCTGCTCGTGACGAGCATCGCGGCGGCAGTCGTGTCGTTCGGAGGAGTTGCCGCGCACCGTCGACGGCGGCATCTGGAACGGTAGGGCTGATCGCGGGCGCCGACCAGGGTTCCACGCACCTGGTCGGCACCCGCGGAGCCTGCGGCGGCAGACCTGGGCGCAACCGTGCATCCGACGTCCGGCGTACCGCTGCCTAGGAGCCGTACGCCCGTGACGCCATCGAAGTTCGCACTTGGATCATTGCTGGTGCTATCAGCCGCCCTGATCCTAGCCGCCTGCGGAGGTGGTGACGACGACGCAGCGCCTCAAAGCGCGGCGGCAGCGTCTGATCTCGGTGCCGAGCGCGCGGTCCTCGCCTCGCTGGGGATCGAGTCCGCTTCGGACGAGGAGGTCGTCTATTACACGGCAGTCGACGCGGCACTGGACATCTTCACCGGCACCGCCCAGAACGCCACCGGCGGCTTCGGACCGACGTCGGACCCCAACTGGGAAGCTCTGCGCGCGAGCTACGTCGGCACCGCCTTTGTCGGGATCCTCAGCGCGCTGCAGGTAATCGATCCGCCCGCCTCGTACTCCTCGGAGCACGCGGAACTCGTCGCCTATTACGAGGAACTCGTCGAAATTGATGTCGCCATCGGCGCAGCCGCCGTTGCGGAAGACTCAGGGCTGTCCGGCAGGAGCTTGACTCGTCTCGGTGCCGCTCAGGACGATGCGGTGCGGACTCTGGCACCGAATCTGTGCCGGCTCCTGACGGACGGGGGCAGCGCGCTCTGCAACCGCTGAGCCGTCTTGCTCCGGACTTCGCACACATCGCTCGCCGGGGTGTCGTCGCCACCCCAGCCGGGATCCTGACGAGGCGGTTGCGGCAACGGCACTAGGCTCCCGGCGCGCCCACTGCGTTTCTGGCCTTGGCGGCTTTCTTGTCGGCTTTGGCCTGGCGCTTTTCCTTCAACGACTTCGCCGCCGCTTGCTTCTTGTTTTTGCCGCCCTTATCTTTCGACGCCATCACTGCCTCCTCGCCGACCGCGCGGATGCTGTCAGGATCAGGTGGTACCGGCTCTCCGTCAGTCTAGACGTTTGGCAGGGTCTCGGCGTTGGCGATAGACATGCCCTGGCGTGTCGTCGCGCCCGATTCCACGGGCTTCGGCGGCCGTTCGTGCTGCATTTCCCAGCTCGCGCCGGGTGCGTAGGATGAGCGCTGGACGCCCTCCAAGCGCCACGACAGAATCGCCCCTGGCCCGATGGGAGTGCCCCATGACGACGGATTCCGCCCCAGCCGAGAGCCAGGCCGAGCCCGAGGGGGCCTGGCCGGAGTACCCGACGCTGCTGCGCAAGCCCCTGACCGAACGGCAAATCCAACTGCTCGAACGCGCGCGCATGCACGCAGCCGACTTCGCGACGCGGGCGGACCAACACGACCGCGAGAATTCGTTCCCGGTCGAGAACTACGACGCGATGCGCGCCAGCGGCTACGCCCACATGACGCTGCCCGGCCGTTTGGGCGGTGAAGACGTGGATCTGTTGGAGCTGTCGGCCTGCCAGGAGCAGCTAGCTCAGGGATGCGGGGGCACGGCGATCGGCGTCAACATGCACATCTTCGGCCTGGGAGCGATGCAACACGATGCCAAGGGCGCCTCGCCCGAGCGTCAGGCGCAAGTCGAGATGCTGCTGACCCTGATGGCGACAAACAAGTCGATCCTGTCGGGCTCGTTCAGCGAGACGGGGCAGGCGGGCTCCTATTTCCTACCCGCAACCAAAGCGACCCGCGTCGAAGGCGGCTGGCGGATCAACGGCACCAAGTCGTACAACTCCAACTTCCCCGCGGCGGACTTCGTGGGCGCCCTCTGCCACATGGTCGATCATCCCGACGGCGACAACATGGTCGCCATGATCGGCCTGCCGAAAAGCACCGAGGGCATTACGGGCCTAGGCGCGGAGTCGTGGGATGTGCTGGGCATGCGGGCGAGCGGTTCCGTCGATGTGGAGTTCAAAGAGGTCTTCGTGCCAGACATGATGGTGCCGCCCGCCGCACCCGCGGAGCAAGCGCTGTTGGGCGGGATGACGGCATTCCTGGCCTGGTTCAATATCACCGTGGGCGCCACCTACCTTGGCATCGCGCAGGCTGCGACCGACTGGGCGATCGCGTACATGAAGGATCGCCAGCCACCGACCGAGGAGCGACCGCTCTCGCACATGCCCGGCCTGCAGTACCAACTAGCTGAGATGGTGGCACTAAACGACGCCTCCCGCGCCCTCGTGCGCTCGTCGGCGGAGGATTGGATCGCGAAGCCGTGGGATGCGGACAAGACCGGCGAAAAGGGCGGCATCTGCAAGTACATCACGACGAATAACCACGTCCGGGTGGTCGGCCTGGCGATGGACATCGCCGGCGGGCCCGGCCTCTTCCGTCGCTTCGGGCTGGAGCGGCTCTACCGCGACGTACGAGCAGGCAAGGCGCATCCGCCGTCGGACATGATCGCTCTGGAGTCCATCGCAAAGCGCAATTTGGGCATCGACGTGGATTTCAACCCGCGCTGGGGCTAGCAAAGTCCAGGACTCAGCCCTCGTATTCCTCGCGACGCTGCGCGTTGGCGCTGCGGATCTCGGCGTTCGTCACGCCGTAGCGGTGCGCCACGTGGTGCGCTAACTCCAGCCCGACCTCGAGCGTTTGCAGCACAACAGCGTTGGCCCCCGCCTCCCGTAGCCGCGCGTTGCTGCCCGGCCCCTCGGCGCGGGCCACGATAAAGAGGCGCGGGTATTCGTACCGCACGCGGCGAACAATCGCCTCCGTCACCAGCATGTCCGGGATCGTGATGGCGAGGATGCGCGCATGCTCAAGAATCGATTCATCGAGTGTGGCCGGGTTCGCCAGGTCCCCCCAGACGAAGTCCATCCCGGCGTCGCGCAACTCGGTGGGTAGGTTGGGATCCGAGTCGACAACGACAAACTGGAACTCCCGCCGACGCAACATGTGAGCAACTTCGCGTCCGGTATCGCCGTAGCCGGCGATCACCGTGTGCTGGCGCATCTCTGTCATCGATGCCTCGACTTCGGGCGTGAACGACCAGTGCGACTCAAGACCGGGGATCCGCAGGAGCCCCCGCTCGATCGGGCCGCCAAGACGGATAGCGGCGGCGGAGAGGGCCATGCTGACCGCCCCCACCGCGACGACAACCTCGCCCACCTCGTCGCTCGCGGCCGGGCTGGCCGCGGCAGCGAGCAGGAATGAGAATTCTCCCACCTGCCCCAGCAGCAATCCCATCCGCAGCGAGCGGGCGGAGTCGAAATTGGACCAGCGGGCCAGCGCGAAGATCAGCACGATCTTGCCCAACGCGCCCCAGAGAACCAGCACGACGAAGAGCCCGATCTCGTCGCCGACGGCACTGATGTCGAGCAGCACACCGATGCTGACGAAGAACGTGGCGGCGAAGAGATCGCGCAGCGGAACCAGCTCGTGCAGCGCGCGGGTGGCATAGACGGATTGTGCAGTCGCCAGTCCGGCCAGGAAGGCGCCGAAGGCGAGCGAGAGCCCCACGGCGAACGACCCCACGGCAACCCCGCTGGCCAGCGCGAACGTCGTCATCAAAAACAGCTCGCGTGAGCCGACGGAAAGCGCACGCTCCATGATCCAGGGCACCGCGAAGCGGCCCAACACGAGCACACTGACGACCAAGCCAACGCCTTTAGCCATCGCGAACAACACATCGACTAGGAGCTCACTACCCGTCGTCTCGCCGAGTTGCGGCAACACGACCAACAGCGGTACAGCCACGAGGTCCTGGATCAACGCGATGCTTAGGACCCACTGGAAAGCGGCGCCACGCCGGTTGGCCGATTGCGCCAGGATCCGGACCAGCAGCGCCGTGCTGGAGAAGGCCATCGCCCCGGCGACCAGCGTCGCGGCGGGGGCGCTGAAACCGAATCCCACGGCGATGCCATAGCCCACGATCCCCAGCACGCCAATCTGCACCATGGCGGAGATGTAGAGCCGACGCCCGAGCCGGCGGAACTGCTCCAGGGGAAATTCGAGTCCAATCGAGAAGAGCAGCAGCGCGACGCCGAGCTCGCCGACGAATTCGATGTCGTCGATCTCTTGCACCACACCGCTGACGGACGGGCCAACAATCAGGCCTCCCGCGATGTACCCCACCACGAGCGGGGCGCGCACCAGGTGCGCCAGGTAGCCGCCGATCACGGCGGCTACGACGAGCACGACCAGCTGCCCGGCGACTCCGGTGCTGGTGGCGAGGACAGGAAGCGTGAATTCCACGAGGACTTGCCTGCTGCGGTGCGCGCCGGCCCCAAGCCTACGGCAGGCAAGCCCAATGATGGCTCGTCCGGGTCGCCCGCGCGCCGCGAGTCGACATACCAAATCCGTGACGGACACACGGCGGGTGTAGCGTTTTCCTGTGAACGGGCGGCGGCAGCATGACCGTCGCCGGGAGGATTTCCGTGGCGATCGAGATTGCGGTTCTGATCGTGCTACTCGTCCTGTCCGCGTTTTTCTCAAGCGCGGAAACTGCGTTTCTCTCGCTAGGGCGGGTGCAGCTCGAGCATCAAGTGCGGGAGGGGGTGCCGGGCGCGGCGCGCGTCTCGGCGCTGCTGTCGACGCCCCAACGGCTGCTGGCCGCGATTCTGGTGGGCAACAACCTCGTCAACACGGGCGCGGCCGCTGTCGGCACCGTGCTGGCGGCGGAGGTCGTCAGCGAGGGCGCGGGCGTCGTCGCGGCGACGCTGATCGTGACGATC